>ERZ779890.2733-NODE-2733-length-16387-cov-3.069985_pt1 | contig 16387 bp, 10 predicted proteins | sample MGYA00511553_ERZ779890 | MGnify/ENA primary metagenome ERZ779890 (study PRJEB29588, sample SAMEA2152064) | human gut metagenome | biome: human gut; feature: human-associated habitat; material: faeces | place: Denmark | collected 2008/2010 ...
AAAAAAAGCCGATGAGCGGTTGGCCGTTGCTTTTTTCAGAATATAAACGTGATGAGCTTGTGGGCATCTACCGCGGTCAGGAAACAGAAAACAACAAGCAACCTTTGTATGAATTTCTTACAAAACTGAACGCTGCCCAGACTGCCTATTGGAAACAAATGCTAAAATAAGGTTATACACACATAAATGCTCAAAAACCTAAAGATACAGAACTATGCGCTTATAGAGAACCTTGACATAAGCTTTGAATCGGGTTTTTCGGTCATCACAGGAGAAACCGGAGCCGGGAAAAGCATTCTCTTGGGCGCCTTGGCTTTAATTTTGGGCGGACGGGCAGATACCTCGGCCATCAGCGTGGGAGCCAAACGCTGCACTGTTGAAGCAACGTTCTTGGTGTCAAGTCAGGAAATACAAGACTTTCTTGAACAGAATGACCTCGATTTTGAAGACGGCGAGTGCATCATTCGCCGCGAACTGACTTCAACAGGCAAAAGTCGCGCCTTTATTAACGACACTCCCGTGTCGCTTGCCTTGGTCAAAGACCTAAGTTCTCTGCTTATAGACATACATTCCCAACACCAGAATCTGCTTCTCACCAACGCCAAATTTGTTCTCGACATAATAGATTCTGTGGCAGACAACAGTTCTCTTGTAAGCACTTATGCCTCACAATTCAAAGCATTCAAGGATTGCGAGAAAGAGCTTGCTACCCTAAACAGTCAAATTAACACAGAGACAGACAAGGTCAGTTTTCTGAGTTTCCAATTGAAAGAGATTTCATCTGCCAGCCTGAAAGACGGCGAGCAAGAAGAACTTGAAGAGGAACAACTTCTTCTGGACAATGCAGAAAATATCAAAGATGCTCTCTACGGAGCCGACAACGAACTTGGCGACAGTCTTGACAGAATACGGGCGGCACAAAACGCCCTTGAACGCATCAGCGGTGTATATGCCGATGCATCCCATTTGGCAGAACGCATTGAAAGCTGTCGCATAGAGCTTGACGACATACAGTCAGAGCTGACTCACAAGCAATCGGGCATAGATTTCGACTCAAGCAGGGCGGAGATTGTGGAAGAACGGCTCAACACCATTTATGCCTTGATGAAGAAATACCACAAGCAGTCTGTGACCGAACTACTGGCGTTGCAAGAAGAACTGGAACGGCAACTCCACAACATCACCAACCGCACAGAGGTACTTGAAGAAAAGACACAAGAATGCGAAACCCTTAGGGGTCAGGCTTCTGCCACAGCAAAGCAACTGTCAGCCAGACGCATCGAAGCTGGCAAAAAAATCGGAGAAGCATTGGTCTCCCAGCTGCAATCCCTGGGCATGCCCGATGTGAGATTTGACGTCAGCATAAAACCACTTGCCTCGCTCTCTGCCACAGGACTGGACGATGTAACTTTTTTGTTCAGTGCCAACAAAAACATTCCTTTATGCAACATCTCCAAAATCGCATCGGGTGGCGAAGTGGCCCGAGTGATGCTTTCGCTCAAAGCCCTGCTGTCGGGCCACAGAGACCTGCCTACAATAGTCTTTGACGAAATAGACACGGGCGTCTCTGGCAAGATTTCAGACAAGATGGCATCAGTAATGAGCAGCATGGCACAAAACGGCAGACAAGTCGTCTGCATAACACACCAGCCCCAGATAGCCGCCGCCGGGCAATATCATTACAGAGTCTATAAAGAGAGCGAAAGCGGGCAGGCACACACCCACATAGAACTTCTGTCACCGCCAGAGAGAGTTGAGGAAATAGCAAAAATGCTTTCTGGAGAAAAACTGACAGAAGCAGCAATAAACAACGCACAAATTCTTCTGAGAAAATGAAAAAAACAATAAGCCTGTTTATCCTACTTTTCCTAACTGTCTTATTACATGCTGCAATAGACAAGAAACTTTTGTCGTCTGTTGTCAGCGTAAGCACCACCGATTCCACCGGACAGTCCATAGGCAAAGCGTGGGGAGTGGTCATTCCATCTGACAGCACTGCATCCAGCAATACCGTTACAGTCATAACACCATACAGTCTGTTAAAACATGCCACCCGTGCAGTAATTACCGACGCCAACGGCAAGACCTATCCGGCATACAGAATAACAGGCGCCAACGACCTCTACGACGTTGCCAAGTTCACCGTCAAGGACTGTGGCATAAAACCTCTTCGCATTTCGACAGACAAACTCAGCACCGGCACAAAGGCCTACGTCATTACCGGCATGGTAAACAAGAAGAAATTGGCAACAGAAGCCTCCGTCACACAGACTGATGAACACGGGGGACTGACATACTATACTCTGTCGCTTCCTGCCGACAAAAGCCTAATCGGCACACCTCTGCTCAATGCCAACAACGAGGTTGTGGCCATAATACAGAGAAGTGCCGAAAGCGAGAAAGACAAGATGTTTGCCGTCGGCATAGAAATAAGCCAGGCTCTTGTGGTTGAAACCATGTCGGCCGCCAACACATCACTTAACGACATCTACATTCCAAAGCAGCTGCCAGCCGACGAGAAACAAGCATCGAGCTACCTCTATCTGCTTACCAGAAATTCGGAAGACACCATTTCCTATCTTGCTAACCTCGAAGACTTCATAACGGCCTACCCTACCAGCAACTTCGGTTACGTACAGAGAGCCCTCTACTACGCCACCACACAGCAATATGCCAAAGCTGAGGCAGACTACAACACGGCTCTTGAAAACTGCACAGACAAGGCCGACATACACTACAACATAAGCACCACACTATACCTCCTCAATCAAAATAAGGAATACAAACTATATAAGGACTGGACTCTGGAACGCGCCCTGAACGAAATAGATCAGGCATACAGCATTTTCCAGACCCCACTTTATCTCATGCACAAAGGCAAGTGCCTCTATGCAATGAAAAGATATTCCGATGCTGGCACCGTCTATAATGAAATCAATCAGACAAGTTTCCGCTCATCAGAGAATCTTTTCTACGAATCGCGTTCGCTTGAGATGGCAGGTGGAGACTCTGCCAAGGTTCTTGCACTTCTCGACAGTGCCGTTGCAAGGTTCAGACGTCCCTACAAACCCGATGCTGCACCATATATATATTACCGTGCACAACAATATGACCGTTACGGTCACCACAAGGAGGCAGTAATCGGCTATCAGGACTATCAGGACATCATAGGAATAAAAAACCTCAACGATCGCTTCTTCTACCTCAAGGAACAGGCAGAGGTAAAGTCAAACTTCTACCCGCAGGCTCTGGCAGACATTGAGCAGGCAATATCTCTCAATCCAAACGAATACGTCTACTACATAGAGAAAGCTCTCATCGAAACCCGCACGGGCAACTACGAAGAAGCGGTTATATCTGCCAAGCTTGCCCAGAAGATTGACTCTTCCGACTCAGACTCATACAAACTTATGGGCATAGCTTATGGGGAGTTGGGTAACTACGAAGAGGCTGTCAAAAATCTGCGGCGAGCTGTAGAATTGGGCGACAGCGAGGCTCAATCGTGGATTGACAGCATGAAAAACCGCAAGCCAAAATCGCAATCCAAACCACACTAACGCATTTTATCACCCGTATTTCCACAGATGAATATTGGCAACATAGCATTAGGGGAACATCCAGTTCTACTGGCTCCGATGGAGGATGTCACCGACATAGGCTTCCGTCTGCTTTGCAAGCAGTTAGGGGCAGGCATGGTGTACTCCGAATTTGTTTCGTGCGATGCGCTGACACGCATGGTCAACAAATCGCTCCAAAAACTTGCCGTCTGCGATGAGGAGCGGCCGGTGGCCATACAAATCTACGGCAAGGACCCAAAGGAGATGGCCCGTGCGGCAAAGATTGTTATAGACCGCTCTCATCCTGACATTCTTGACATCAATTTCGGCTGCCCCGTCAAGAGGGTTGCTGGCAAAGGCGCCGGAGCCGGCCTGCTTCAGAACGTCCCACTGCTTCTGGACATCGCTAAGGCCGTGGTCGATGCTGTTGACGTGCCGGTTACCGCCAAAACCCGTCTGGGCTGGGACTGCAACAACATCATAATCGAAGAACTTGCACTCAAATTGCAAGAACAGGGCATCAAGGCACTCACCGTTCACGGCCGCACCCGCTCGCAGATGTATACAGGCGAAGCCAACTGGCAACCTATCGGAAATCTCAAGAACAACCCCACACTACACATCCCCATTATTGGCAATGGCGACATTGACTCTGCCACAAAAGCCGTGGAAGCATTCCGCGATTACAGAGTTGATGCCATCATGGTGGGGCGCGCCTCGTTTGGCAGACCTTGGATATTTAAGGAAATCCATGATGCCCTTAATCCAGAGGCACCGGTAGACCCAAGTTCGGTCGTGCAAACCGATTACGAGCCCATGTCACCAGACTGGAAACTTGATGTTCTCAAAAAACAAATACAGACAAGCATAGACCATATCGGCGAATACCGCGGCATCCTTCATGTGCGCCGCCACATTGCTTCGACACCCCTGTTCAAGGCCATCCCCAATTTCAGGGAACATCGCATCGCCATGCTCCGTGCCGAAACAGCAGACAAGCTGTATGACCTTATGGAACAGACACGCCCATTGATAAGAAACAAAGAATAACCTATAACCGAAATGTCACTTTTCATACGCAAGCCGTTGAACCTATTGCAGGAAGAAGCCCGTGAGCAAGGCACAGGCTCCTTGAAGAGGGTTCTCGGCCCTGCCAGTCTGATAGCACTTGGTGTCGGCACCATCGTCGGAGCCGGTCTTTTCTCCATTACCGGTCTGGTTGCCGCAAACAATGCCGGCCCGGCCATTGTCATCTCGTTTGTCATCGCCTCCGTTTGCTGCTGCTTTGCAGGGCTATGCTATGCCGAGTTTGCCTCCATGATACCCATTGCAGGCAGTGCATACACCTACTCCTATGCAACCATGGGCGAACTGACGGCATGGATTATCGGCTGGGACCTCGTTTTGGAATATAGCGTGGCGGCCACCACGGTGAGCATTTCGTGGAGTCGCTACCTGGTTACGTTTCTCAATGACATTGGTATCAGCCTGTCACCAGAACTGACGGCATGTCCGTGGGAAGGCGGTCTGATGAACCTGCCTGCCCTGTTGATTGTTATTGCCATAAGTCTGCTTTTGGTAAGAGGCACCAAAGAGAGCGCTGTTTTCAATTTTATCGTTGTCTTTCTGAAGACAGGCGTCATTGTGACATTTATCATCTTGGGTTGGAAATATATCAACACCGACAACTACACCCCCTTTCTCCCTGAAAACACAGGAACAATGGGAGAGTTCGGGATTTCTGGTGTGTTGCGCGGTGCGGCAATAATATTCTTTGCCTATCTGGGTTTTGACGTAGTCAGCACCACCGCCCAAGAAACAAAAAATCCCAGACGTAACATGCCCATCGGAATACTTGGCTCACTGGCGGTGTGCCTGCTGCTTTATCTGTTGTTTGCCCATGTAATGACCGGAGTAACCAACTATACCAGTTTTCAAGGCAAAGAGGGCATCGCACCAGTTGCGGTCGCCATTTCCAAAATGGGTATTCCCGATGCCAACGGTGTCATCAGACCCGTCTATCCATGGCTCAACAAGGCCATTATCCTCGCCATACTCATCGGTTACTGTTCAGTCATCATGGGTACTCTCATGGCGCAGAGCCGCATTTTCATGAGCATGAGCCGCGACGGCATGCTGCCTCCCTTTTTCTCACGTCTGCACAAGCGTTACCGCACCCCCGCACACAATTCGCTTCTGCTCATGCTTGTTGTAGGACTGCTGGCGGCCTTCGTCCCTGCTGGAGTGGCGGGCGAGATGTGCAGCATAGGCACCCTATTTGCTTTCATTCTTGTGTGTGCCGGCATTATCATCATGCGCAGGTCGTTGCCTGATGCCCCTAGGGCTTTCAAGGTGCCTTGGGTACCTGTAGTGCCTATATTAGGCATCGTTTCGTGTTTCATCGTTGCATTGAGTCTGCCGGCCGACACATGGATACGCCTTGTGCTATGGATGCTTATAGGTCTCGACATCTACCACGCCTATGGCATGAAGCGCAGTCGTCTTGAACCGTCACCTCACCGAAAGGGAGCTTCTTCGCTCGTTTGGCTCGGACTGTTCGTCTCTGTACTGTGCATCATTACCGGTTGCTGGCATCAAGGTTCCGCCGGCTGGAATTCTGACTACACTCTTTTGTCTATAGCCCTCGTCATGGGATTTTCCCATATTGTCTACTATATTCTGCAACTATCAAAAATCAGACATTCATGCAAGAACGACAAGTAAACCGCCAGCAGTATTTCAACGAGCTGGCTCTTTCGAGCGAAAAATATTTTGTACCATACATCACACGTTTCAAGAAACTGTCAAAGGACATGCGTGTGTTGGAGATTGGATGCGGAGACGGTGGCAACCTCGTGCCGTTTGCCAAGATGGAATGTTCTGTTCTGGGTGTTGACATGTCACCCTCACGCATAGAAACCGCACGCAAATGTTTTGCGGAATTAGGACTGCAGGGCGACTTCATCGCTGCTGATATCTTTACCGTCAAGGAACTCGAACACCAGTTCGACCTTATTATATGCCATGACGTGTTGGAACACATTCCCGACAAGATGACATTTGTGAACAATCTGAAGAAATACACCAAACCCGGCGGCGTGGTGTTCATGTCGTTTCCAGCATGGCAAATGCCTTTTGGCGGACACCAGCAGATATGTCACAGCAAACTGCTCAGCCACCTCCCTTTCTATCATATTCTTCCTCGGCCGCTCTATAAGGCAATATTAAAAATAGGCGGCGAACCACAAGACATCATTGCTGAACTGATGAATATCAAAAGCACACGGTGTCCTATTGAAAAGTTTGAGCGCATCGTCAGAGTGCAGCAACTGCAAGTAATGGACCGCCGTTTCTATTTCATCAACCCTCACTATGAGGTTAAGTTCCACCTCAAACCGCGTCGCCTAACACCATTGATAGGTTGCATTCCATGGCTGCGCAATTTTTTCACCACTTCCTGCTTCTATATTTTAGACCCCAATCCTGTCAAAAAGCAAGAATCCCAAATCTGTCATTAGGTCGTAAATGGCGTCTTTTTGTTACTTCTTATAGTCTTTCATGAAGTATCGGCGCTCGCTTTCTGTTTAACCCAAAAGATTGCCCCACGTTTACATACGTAGGGCAAAGGCATTTCTCCATCAAAATTATGCAAAGTAGTCTGGTCTCGGCGTTTGGTCAGGCCAGTTTGGCTATTAATTCATCTACCGTCACTTGCGTCTGCTGGCCAGTTGCCATATCCTTGAGCGTTACGACATCGCTGTTCATCTCATTTTCGCCCACCAGAGCCACGTATGGCACTCCTGTCGTGTTGGCATAGCTCATCTGCTTCTTCATCTTGGCGCAGTCAGGATATATTTCGGTGCGCACCCCTGCTCTACGCAGTCGTGTGGCGGCCTTGAGGCAGTATGCAGCTTCGGCCTGTCCAAAGTTGATGAACAGCACCTGAGCTCCTTGGATAGCATTTTCCGGATACAAGTCAAGCTGGTTCAGCACATCGTAGATACGGTCGGCACCAAACGAGATGCCCACACCGCTAAGACCAGGCATTCCGAAGATACCTGTAAGGTTGTCGTAGCGTCCTCCGCCCGTGATTGAACCTATCTGCACGTCAAGAGCCTTGACCTCAAAGATACAACCTGTGTAGTAGTTCAAGCCACGAGCCAACGTGAGGTCAAGCTCCACAGGATTGGACAGTCCGAGTTCTTTCAGCTGTTCAAGCACAAACCTGACCTCCTCAACACCCTTGGTACCGGTTTCAAGACCGTCAAGGATACGAGCAATAATGTCAAGCTTCCCATTATTGTCACCAGTGGCGTTGAATATAGGCATAAGCTTTTCTATGCCGTCCTCGCTTATTCCGCTGTCAAGCAATTCTGCCTTTACATTGTCAATGCCTACCTTGTCAAGTTTATCTATCGCGGTAGTAAGTTCTATGATTTTATCGGGAAAGCCGATATACTCAGCAAGTCCGGTGAGTATCTTGCGGTTGTTGATATGTATGCAGACCCTTATGCCGAATTTAGCAAACACCGTGTCAACAATCTGCATCAACTCTACCTCGTTGAGCAGAGAGTCTGACCCAACCACATCGGCATCGCACTGATAGAACTCGCGATAGCGCCCTTTCTGTGGGCGGTCGGCACGCCACACTGGCTGTATCTGATAGCGTTTGAATGGCATCTGGAGTTCATCACGGTGTTGCACTACATATCGTGCAAAAGGCACCGTGAGGTCATAACGCAGTCCTTTCTCGCAAAGCTGGGCAGCCAAGTGGCCTGTTGCACCCTGCGTGAGGTCTTCCGGCTTTATGCCTTTAAGGAAGTCACCCGAGTTGAGAATTTTGAAGAGCAGTTTATCGCCCTCCTCGCCATATTTGCCCATAAGGGTCTGGAGGTTTTCCATGGCGGGAGTCTCTATCTGGCGAAAGCCGTAGAGAGCATAAACCTCACGTATGGTGTTGAATATATAGTTGCGCTTTGCCATCTCAACAGGCGAGAAGTCGCGCGTTCCTTTTGGTATGCTTGGTTTGTTCATTGTCTGATGGTTGTTCTGAATATCACTTGTGTATATCATGGCAGCAGAGCCACTGCAAAGCGGTCTTATGCCTTTTTCTTATCCGTATTTTTTCCAAACTGTCTCCTTATGGTCACCCCTATTGATACGGCAAACCCTATTATGAGCAGACCAATAGCCGTGTAGGCGATGGTCTCGGTTGTGGTTATGGAGCTTGGTTTGTATTCCATGTGAATGGTATGCCGGCCAGCCGGTATGTAGCACATGCGCAATATGTAGTCTGCTCTTCCAAGCTCTACGGGCTTGCCATCGACAGTGGCTGGGCCCCCCCGGGTAATAAACCTCTGAGAACACGGCCACTCCTCCGCAAGGCGATGTTGCCTCATAGTCAAGCGAATTCGGCTCGTAAGCCGTAAGGCGTATGATGCTTGAAGAATCGTGAACAGTGGAAGTGCCGACTTTGCCGGCCACCGCTGCGAATGTGCGGTCTACAACTGCGGTCTTGCGAAGGTCAGCAGTGCCGAGAGCCGCAATTTCCTCATTAGGCGACCCAACTGTCATAACTTGGTCCACAAACCACGCATTGCCCATGGCAAACGGGTTTTGAACAGCAAACGGCCGATTTCCCTCACCGCTTAGGATGAAGTATTTACAGTTAAGCATGTTGAGCACGGGGAACAGGCTGTCACCCTTGATGGCAGTCAAGTCTCCGCGGCTATCGTTGAAAGCCTTTACCACCTGTTGCATCTCACTGAGCTTTCCGCTTCCGCTCGGTGCGATATATGTGTTTATGAGGTCTTGGTAACGTCCAAGTTTCACCGCACTATATCCGCCAATGCTTTTGTGGAAGTATGATGTCTCGTTTTCGTTAAATGTATTGGTAGTGAAGTTGAGCACTCTATAATCAGGGTCAGTATCCTTGAGAATTTGCTCATCAGCTTCAGTCTTGACAAACGAGTCTGTAATCTGCTCTGGCATCACAAACATGTTGTCGTTGAGATAGCGCTTGTTGACGCTATACATGTCAACCAGGCATAGCACCGTCATCATGCAAAGCATCGGAACGGCCTTCAGCTTGTTCTTTAAATACAGCCAGAGCAGGGCGGCACCCACCACGACTATGAAGAAGCTTCTCCATGCGTCAGCCGTGAATATTGCCTTGCGCACCGTGGTAAGATCTGCCAGTATGTCGGGGTATTGCGCCAGTTGTGCCTGTTCGTTGAGCGAAGTGTATGAGGGGAACAAACCCGGGAATAAAGCAAAGAGCAAGGCTATACCTGCAGTCAGTGCCAACGCAGTGTAGAATTTCCACATTCTGAAGGTCGGCACACTGCTCGCCCCATTATCTTTTTTCCTATCCTTTATCAGCTTCGCCAGAGTCATTACTGCCAGCAGAGGAATGGTAAATTCGGCTACCACCAGAATTGATGACACAGTGCGGAATTTGTTGTAGAGCGGCACATTATCAATGCACCATTGAGTAAGCCCCATGAAGTTATGTCCCCACGAAAGCAGAATGGAGATTGCCGTTGCAGCCAGAAGCACCCATTTCATCGGGCCTTTCACTACAAACCACCCAAGCACGAAGAGAAACAGTATGAAAGCGCCCACATATACAGGTCCCGCCGTGCCCGGCTGGTCACCCCAGTACATTCCGAACGAATTGTAGTACTGACTGTAGCGTCCTTTCTCCATTGCTATGTCGCTGTTTGACAGTGGCACAGAGGCACCTCCCTTGGTGTTAGGCACAAGCAGCGTCCATGTCTCGTCAATGCCATAAGACCACTGAGTGATATACTCCGCCGTGAGCCCAGTCTTCGCCGAACTTCCCTCTGCCGCCAACTCGCTCTTGCCACGCATCGTCTCCTTGCTGTATTCGTAAGTGTGGTAGAGATTAGATAGATTGGCGGCTACTGCTATGACTGCGGCCACTGCAATGGCGGCTGTGGCTTTGGCAAAGTTCTTCAGCCGCTTGTTGCGCACGGCATCTATGAAGTATGCCACAGACATCAGCACCATCACTGGCAGGAAATAGTAGGTCATCTGCAAGTGGTTGGACAAAATCTGGAAAGCAAGGAACAGGGCAAGCACACTACCGCCCCACAGATACTTGCCCCTATAGCACAACACCATGCCCGCAATGGTCGGTGGAATGAACGCCAAGGTCAGCAGTTTCCATATATGGCCAGCACCGATGATAATGAAAAAATATGATGAGAAGGCCCATGCCACAGCTCCCATAACCGACAGCCACGGCTTGAAGCCGAAAGCGCGCATCAGTATATAGAATCCCACCAGCAGAATGAACACATACATCACCACGGTGGGCAGCCCCAGCTCATAGATATTCCTAATTGCGTTAAGCGTGGTGCGCGAACCGTATGACGGAGCCATCTGGTAGGTTGGCATACCCGAGAACAACGAGTTTGTCCAACGGGTCTCTTCACCTGTTCGCTCGTGGTATTCCGTCAGTTCACGGCCACTGCCGATGGCTCCCGTGTGGTCGGAACCCGAGAGAACCATTCCTTGACTGACAGGAGTGAGGAAATACACAAATCCTATCACTATAAATAGCAGCACGGCCAGAGCATCGGGCCATATTTTCTTCAGTTGTTGCATTGCGGACTATGTGTTATGTGTTTGCTTTCGCAAAAATGTTGTCAATATCTATAGTTGTCAGACTTGAACGGGCCTTCTGGTGTAACACCGATATAGGCAGCCTGTTCGGGAGTCAGCTTACTCAAGTGTGCGCCTATGCGCTCCAGATGGAGGCGGGCCACCTCTTCGTCAAGTTTCTTGGGCAGCACATAAACACCCACCTCGTAACTGTTGGTAAACAGTTCTATCTGTGCCAAGGTCTGGTTGGTAAACGAGTTGCTCATCACAAAACTTGGGTGACCTGTGGCACATCCAAGATTCACCAGACGGCCATCAGCCAACAAGGTGATGTGATGACCATCGGGGAAGAGGTAGCTGTCTACCTGTGGCTTGATGTTGGTATGCTTAATTCCTTCTACCTTCTTAAGTTTCTCCACTTGTATTTCTGAGTCAAAATGACCTATATTGCATACGATGGCCTCATCGGGCATCTGCTTCATGTGGTCTACGGTAATCACGTCAATGTTGCCGGTGGTGGTAACGAATACGTTGCCGCGCGGTGCAGCCTCTTCCATAGTAACCACCTCATAGCCCTCCATGGCGGCCTGCAATGCGCAGATCGGGTCTACTTCCGTCACAAGCACACGTGCCCCGTAAGAGCGCATGGAATGTGAACATCCTTTACCGACATCCCCATAGCCACATACAACTACTACCTTACCGGCAATCATCACATCCGTTGCACGCTTGATACCGTCAGCTAATGATTCACGACATCCGTACAGATTATCGAATTTGGACTTCGTTACCGAATCGTTCACATTGAATGCCGGGAATAACAGTTTGCCTTCTTCCTGCATCTGGTACAGACGGTGTACACCTGTGGTTGTCTCTTCAGATACGCCACGAACTTCTTCCGCTACGCGATGCCAACGGGTAGCATCTTCCGCCAACACTTTCTTCAAGATAGCATTCAGCTCTATTTCATCTTCTGCGTGCACTTCCTTATCCAGCACGGCAGCATTGTTTTCAGCATCATAACCAACGTGAATCATCATGGTTGCATCACCACCATCATCTACAATCACATTCGGTCCTTTACCACCGGGGAAACTCAAAGCCTGCAACGTACACCACCAGTAGTCGGCAAGCGTTTCACCCTTCCATGCAAACACAGGCCCCCCCGAAGCAGCGATCGCTGCCGCAGCATGGTCTTGTGTCGAATATATATTACAAGAACACCAACGTACTTCAGCACCTAAAGCAACCAATGTTTCAATCAGAACGGCTGTCTGAATGGTCATGTGCAACGATCCCATAATACGGGCACCTTTCAACGGTTTGGATTCTCCATACTTTTCGCGAAGAGCCATAAGGCCGGGCATTTCTTTTTCTGCCAGATCGATTTCCTTGCGTCCGAAGTCAGCAAGCGTAATATCTGCCACCTTGTAGGGCAGAGTAGAGAATAATTCTGTAGACATATTGTAAATCATTTATAAATAAGTGGTGCAAAGATAGAACATTCTGATTAGTAGGGCAAAAGCTATCCTCCTTTTTTATATTATAATAACTAGGAAGCCTGGCACGTTTGTCGGATTATTGTCTTATATTTGCAATATTAATGCACTTTATACAACATTGATAACAGATTTATTGAACCTTCTATGCAAAACAACGAGAACAAGACAAAAGAAGAGCTGATTAAAATTATAGAACAATTAAAGAAGAAAGTTGAAGATCTTTCTTCTATGCAGTCATACCCCGTACAAGAACGTTTCCGTGAAAAATACAGTACCCGTATTCTGGACGCCCTGCCCGATATGTTGACAGTTTTCGACCACGATGCAAACATTATTGAACTCGCCTCCTCTCCGTCGACCAATCATGTGGAAGGTATCAATGCCGATAATATCACCCATTCTAACGTAAAAGACATACTTCCGCCGGAAGCCTACGAAAGCGTACGCCAAAATATGGACAGGGTAATCCTTACAGGAGAAAGCTCAACATCCCGGCATGATCTGATGCTGGACGGTATCTTACACCATTACGAAAATCGTATTTTCCCTCTGGATAAGGAATACCTGCTATGTATGTGTCGCGATATATCCGAACAATGGAATGCGGAACAAACCAACAAGAAACAACAAAAAGAGCTGGAAGCCGCCAGAATCAAAGCCGAAGAATCGGACCGCCTGAAATCAGCTTTTCTTGCCAACATGAGTCATGAGATCCGTACCCCCCTGAACGCCATCGTCGGATTTTCCAAATTAGTCATCGACGCTGAATGCACAAACGAGAAGGAACAGTATGCTGAAATCATCGAGAGAAATTCGGAAATATTACTGAATCTGTTCAATGATATTCTGGATTTGTCATCACTCGAAGCCGATTCATTGAGTTTCAATATCCGCCCTATCAAATTAATAGATATCTGCCTGCAACTGGAACAGCAATTCTGTTATAAAGTCAAAAACGGTACTAAACTGATTCTGGACGATGTAGATACCGAGCTTTATGTATCCGGAGACTGGAACCGTATCATACAGATTATAAGTAACTTGCTTAGTAATGCTGCCAAATTCACCCCAAAAGGAGAAATTCATTTCGGCTATCGGGAGAAGGAAGATTTCGTGGAATTTTATGTCAAAGATAGTGGTATCGGTATCCCGGCAGAAAGAGTAGCTACTATCTTCCAACGATTCGGTAAAATAAACGACTTTGTACAAGGTACCGGACTCGGATTAACTCTTTGCAGAATGCTAATAGAAAAAATGGGAGGACGTATATGGCTGCGTTCCCAAGAAGGAAAAGGAAGCAGATTCTACTTCACCCTGCCTCTGATTCGTCAATAAGAACAACCGAATAAAAATAGCCGGATTATCAGAAACAAAAAAACGACGAGTATTTGCATTTACCATACACCCCGTCGTTTCTTTATTTATTATCACACGTATACCCTATTTCTTGGCAACCGGCGCACTTAGCATTTCCTTGTATTTCGCCGGATCATTCAGAATCTTCACAGCTTCCTTCAAGCCGTCATCATCCTTCAACTGCTGAATGATATTACCACGCTGATAATAATAGCGCTTTATAATTTCAGAAGCTATCATCTTCTTTATATCACCGGAGAAATAATCTAAATCGCGCTCAAGGTCATGGTTCAACTTCTTCTCGAGTGCCTTGAACTCTTCCGAAGCACCCTCCATATAACCTTCAAATTCGGCAGCCTCCTTCAAAGTTTTCAGAATTTTCTCACTTTGCTGGTCATATTTGAAATCAGCCTTCTTCACCAATGTCTTAAAGTCATTATAATCAGCGTCCGTAACCTCGAACTTTTCAGGCTCTACGATAGTAGGATGTTTCAGGCAGTACTGAGTTGCATAATCGAATATCAGATTATCCCGAACCAAATAAAACAGGATATTCGGCAACTTTTCCTGTTTGATAGCAACATCCGGCATCCCCCCGCCTCCGTCGCGCACTTCACGTCCGGCAGCCGTATAGAACACTTTCGTCAAACTATCAGGAATAGTACCTACACTTCCGTCTTCATTCCGGTGTTTATAGTCAATAGCTTGCACACAGCGTCCGCTTGGAATATAATATTTGGAAGTAGTGATCTTCAAATTACCGCCATAGGGCAAAGAACGGGGCACCTGTACCAGTCCTTTGCCAAAAGTACGACTGCCGACAACTACAGCACGGTCAAGGTCCTGCAAAGAACCCGACAGAATCTCAGAAGCAGAAGCTGTGCCACTATTTACCAATACAGCAATCGGAATATCCAAATCCAACGGTTCACGTAAAGTCTTATAAGTATTGCTCGCCTGCTTAATTTTACCTTTTGTTGTTACAATCACTTTTCCACGTGGTAAGAAATAGTTAGCAATTTCCACCGCCTCATCCAACAAGCCGCCGCCATTCCCGCGAAGGTCAATTACCAACGAAGTAGCCCCTTGTTTCTTTAAATCCAGAAACGCCTTCTTAAACTCCTTAGAAGGATTACCGGAGAAAGTACTCAAATTAATATATCCTACCTGATTATCCAGCACAGCAGCATAAGGAATCGCCGGATTTTGAATAGATTCACGTACAATCGTAAATTCCATCGGTGTATTTCCTCCCTTCGCATTGGGACGGTTCACTTTCAATTTAAAACTGGTTCCAGCCTGTCCGCGCAACATCTGGCTGACTTCCGCATTGTTCTTACCCGCAAGATCCTTGCCATCGATTTCCATTAGAATATCTCCGGCTTTCAATCCGGCTTTCGCGGCAGGGGTACCTTCGAAAGGTTCGGAAATCATCGAACGTTTGAGCTTTGTATTATAAGCAATGTAAGAACCGATACCACCGAATGAGCCTTTAATCATCTGCTCCAGTTCACTCTGGTCTTCTTCCGGAAAATACTCCGTATAAGGATCCAGCGTGAAAAGCATATTGTCAATCCCTTCCCGAATGGTCTTGTTCGGGTCAATTGTATCTACATAGAACATATCCAGCTCTTTCACAATCGCATTGAATATATCCAAATTCTTGGCAATCTGGAAATTGCGGTCGTCTCCACTCTTGAAACTAAAGAAAGCTACCGTAGCTATCACGGCTACTACAACAATAGCTATCCGCCCACTCAGCAATTTTTTCATACTTCTTTCAATATAAATGAGTTGTAAAAGTAACTCAATCCCTGGTTATTCCGCCAGAATCCTGTTAATATTTAACTTAATTTCATCCCAACGTTCTTGCGGCATGGATGTTCCGATTACCTGAATAACATTTCCCGATAGAATAGAACCTATTTTAGCACACTTCTCCAACGAATATCCACATGTCAATCCATATAGAAAACCGGAAGCAAAATAGTCCCCCGCCCCGGTAGTATCCACGACCTTCTCTACCGGGATAGCAGAAACCTTAATTTCTTCCGTTCCTTTACGAATATAAGAACCTTCCGCACCAACTTTTACGATAGCAATACTGCATTTTTTGGCAATCACTCCTAAAGCCTCTTTCGGCTCCTTACCCGTGAAAGCCTTCGCTTCTTCTTCGTTCGCAAAGACAATGTCCACGTATTTATTTATTAATAAGGAGAAAAACTCCATATCATTAGCTACAATATTATAACTTGCCATATCGAGACAAATCTGCAATCCTGCTTCTTTTGCCAGTTCAATGGCATGAAGAATCATTTCATGGTCTTGTACCAGATAACCTTC
>ERZ779890.2734-NODE-2734-length-16384-cov-25.525690_pt1 | contig 16384 bp, 17 predicted proteins | sample MGYA00511553_ERZ779890 | MGnify/ENA primary metagenome ERZ779890 (study PRJEB29588, sample SAMEA2152064) | human gut metagenome | biome: human gut; feature: human-associated habitat; material: faeces | place: Denmark | collected 2008/2010 ...
AAGGTTAAACCAAAATTATCAAGTCCAATTTTATTTGGATATTAACTGGAAAGTGCTATAGTTTAATTCGCTTCCCGGCTACAACAGTGGGATAGTTTAAAAGGGATCATAACATGGAGATAAAAACGCTTATAAACTATTTGCAGACAGCAAATCTCAACTTTCTTATTGGGTCTGGTGCATCAAGACCATATCTTGGGGTTCTTGGCAAAATTGAAGAATGGCTTACCAGGCTTTCTCAGGACAAGAATCTGAGTGAGGATCAGAAGAAGCTTTTCCTGGCATCCGTTTATCGTGCGTATTGCCAGAAAGCCATAATAGGGAATCTGACTAAAGGTCCTGCGGACAAATACGAAGAGGCAAAGAAAACCTATGCTGACTTTCTTTCCTCCCTCAATGAGATAGTGAATAAGCGTGGTTCAAGACTTATATCAAAACAAATCAACCTTTTCACAACCAATGTTGATACTCTGATTGAGAATGCTGCCGAGAGTCTTGTCATTGAGTTCAATGACGGGTTTCGAGGAAGTGTGAACCAAGTATTTGACGAGTCTAACTTTCGTAAGACGGTAGGAAAAGCAAGTCTCCACTTTCAAAGTATTGCCGAATTACCAGTGTTCAATCTCTACAAGATGCACGGCTCCATCAACTGGAAAAGGTTGCCGGATGATAAGGTTGGGAATGATTATCAACTCGGATTAGTGAAGACAATCAACACCGAAATGGGTAAAATAGCCCTTGACGGTTTCGTGGAGACAGAATATGATGAAGCAGGAGTTATGAAGCCATATGAGTACGACGACCTAGCGGATAAGGTAAAGGCAAAAGCCGCCTCACTTACAAATTTCTCTGTGTATGAACCATTTCTGGAAGCCTACGAGAAACTCATTATGGTCAACCCTACGAAACACAAATTCCAAGAGACCGTTATGGATATGCATTTCTATGAACTGATGAGGCTATATTCAAACTCTTTGGAGAAGGAGAACACAATACTCTTCGTCACTGGTTTTTCATTCGCAGATGAACATATCGCAAAACTCACTATGAGAGCGGCAGACTCCAATCCTACGCTTCAGATTGTGATATTTGCTTTCTCAGATACTGAAGAAGCTTCATTCAAAAACAAACTTCACTTTGCAAACTCGACCCTCAATTCAAATGTTACCATCGTGACGCCTACTGATTTTAAGTTGAAGAACAAAGACTATGCGGCTCAGTTAAGCACGGTCAATGACTTTTCTTTAAAGTCGTTGAATACTGTATTCGAACATGTATGCAACAGCATCCCTAACCGTTATGGAAAGTAATCAGGACATTATCCTTTATCAGTCAATCTTCAAGGTTGGTGTTGTATGCTCTGTGGACGGGCGGGAGGTCAGAGTTCGAGTAGACAAAACGAAGAACTCTTCACATATCCTATACAAAGGCTCTTTGATTAAAAGCGTATCTGTAGGCGCTTACGTGAAGATCATCAAGGGGTTCACGCCAATTATAGGAAAGGTGGATTCTGAAATGTTGAAGCCGAAAGAGACAGAAACACCTGAATACCATTCATCTCAAGACGATTTTGACAGGATTCTTGTGGTGAAACTGGTGGGATATATTACACCTGAGAAGTTTGAACGTGGAATCATAGAGTTGCCATTGATAGATAACGAGTGTTTTCTACTCAATATGGATGAATTTGCATCTATCCATTCCTTTGCCAAAAAGGGTGAGCCAATTATTACCATTGGGAGTTTGTCGACCGACCAACAGGTGAGGATATCTTTAGGTGTAAACAATCTTTTTGCGAGCCACGTGGGAATATTTGGCAATACCGGAAGTGGAAAATCCTATACGCTGTCCAAACTTTATCACGAGCTATTTTCCCAATACGATAGTAACGAAAAGTTCAACCAAAAAGCAAGGTTTCTGTTCTTTGATTTCAATGGCGAGTATTCAGGTGAGAAGTCCATTTCTGAGGGTAAAACCGTCTACTCTCTTAGCACCAGAACTGCGGACGGTGGTGACAAGCTCCCCTTAGGGAGTAACGATTTCTTGGACCCACAGCTCATCAGCATGTTTGCCAATGCTACCGAAAAGACACAACGCCCCTTTATTCAGCGCACAATCAAGCTGTTCAAACGAATCAAGGATGATGAGAACAAAGCGCGTGCATATCTTCAGTCGCAGGTGTGTTCCATCTTGGAAATGTCAGACAAAGTAAAGGGCGATACGCTGATGGATTATCTGGAACAGATATTACCGAAGTTGTATGACCAAAGTACAGGCGTTGAAATAGGTTTAAGGTCAGATATTCGGTTCCATAATACGAACAGTTATTATTATAAAGTTGACTCAACTCAAAGTCCATACCAAACCAATTTCCGTGACAACCCCGGTCATGAAATGGGCACAACGCTTTATAAACAGGCCGGCGAATACACATTCCCCCCTAATGTGGTTGAGCAGTTCATCCATGTCATGTATATGCAGCTGATATTTGACGTGCTAAACAACCGTGCGATGAATGAACACATTGCTCCTGCTATCAATAAACTGAAGGCCTCTGCCCCCAGTATTGGAAAGGTCTTTGATTTCTCTGGGCAGGGTAGTTTCTGGAGTAGCAATAAGGTGGTTGTCAGTCTTCGCGATGTTAATTTGGACATGCGTAAAATGGTGCCGATGATACTAACGAACAAGTTTTATACGGAGAAGAAGGAATCAAAGGATAAAACTACATACTTGAACTTCATTGTTGATGAGGCGCACAACGTGTTGTCTTGCCAGTCGGAACGCGAGAGTGAAGAGTGGAAGGAATATAGGCTTGAGGTCTTTGAAGAAGTTATCAAAGAAGGTCGCAAGTTTGGTATATTCCTAACGATTGCCAGCCAGAGGCCATCTGATATATCGCCTACCATCATTTCGCAGCTTCATAACTATTTTATTCATAGACTGATGAATGAGAGAGATATTGAACAGATACGTAATACCATTTCCTATCTTGACAAAGTGTCAGTGGAATCACTCCCCATTCTCTCTACAGGTACTTGCGTCGTTGCAGGACAAATGGTGGAGATGCCTGTGGTGGTTAGGATAGATAAAATAACTGATGGCTTTCAGCCTGATAATACTACAATCAACGTGGCTAAGGAATGGTCGTAAAAACTGGAAAGATGGATATAAATAAGATATGCGAAGAGCTTGTTTCTGATATTACGGGCAAAGCCTCTATATCAGAGGTCTTGCTGAAAACGCAATTGTTGGCAGTTGCAACTGGTGTTGAGGATTTTCGTCAATGGGTAAATCTGGAACAAAATGGTTATGAAAAACCTCTTGAAGTCCCTGATTATCGAAAATTACACTGTAATGTCACAGCCGTCCTATCAATACCATTCCATACAGGGCAAACAGAAATGAATGTCCCTATAGATGCTATACAGCACGAGGGAGCACGTGAAATGTTATCTACAGTGTTCTACGATAGTCCTGCCGTAGAGGCCGAGCGAATAGCGGCGACCCCGGATGGTGGTCAGCTTAGAAAGCCTACGCCTGCTATGGGGCATCAATTTGTACAACCGCTTTTCCCCAATGCTCATTTGGAAGCTATTTATCAAGATCTTTCGCCTATACAATTCGCTTCATTGGTTGAAACAGTGAAATCAAGGATTTTGAGCTTTATTCTGAATTTAGATAAAGAAGGTATAATAAAACTATCTTTGAATAAAACAGAAGACCAAACTCGGGTGAGTAAGATTTACTACCAGACATTCAATAGAAGTGTAGTAAACAATGGTGCGGGAAACATCGAAGCAGATAATATTGTTTTTCTTTCGCAGGATACTATACCGGAGAAGGATGTGCATAAATTGAAGACAATGTTCTCTCGCCTCAACGACCTTGTAAAAGAAGAAAAAGACCCGATGTTGCGGGAAACTGCTGAAGAACTTAATAAAGAAATAAATACAAAATCGCCTAAAAAGTCAGTCGTTAAGAAAGGGCTTGCCATTATCAAAGGACTTGCGATGGGAGTTGCAAGCGGTGAGATAGCTACTATAATTAATGCTGCTTTAGGTATTTTATAAGTTGCAAAAGGAGATCAGGGATGCAATATGGAAGAGACATTATACAATACACAAGGTTGGGCTGTAGCATATATAGCCTATGACGATGAGAACACCATCTATATGTGGGGTGGGAAGCCGGTGGCGTACCTTGATGGGGAAGACATCTATGGATTCAACGGCAAGCATTTGGGATGGTATCAGGATGGCATTCTTCGTGACCACAATGGGAACATTGCTGGATTCAATAAGAATGCGGCAAGTGTAACCTTGGCTTTTGAGCCGTTCAAGGCATTCAAAGAGTTCAAGCCCTTCAGGTCATTCAAGGAGTTTGCTCCGTTCAAGCCATTCTATCATTCATCGACCAGTCAGTATCCGCTTGACGCTTTCTTGATGCGAGGAGCAAAGTAGTTAACCCTGAACCAATATATGGTGTCAGATAATTCATCATCAAATAAAAGAATAGCAAGAAAACAAGATTTTTGGTGACTATCACCTACCATCTCTATAGGTTAAAGATTGGTCGTTTATTAGAATAACAGAAATTGATAATAAGATAATGGAACGAAAGATATTTTATGGAGAATACACCCTTCGGCATTGGCTGGACTTGATGCTGAAACGAAATATTGTCCTGCCGGAATATCAACGGCACTTTGTGTGGTCAAAGGAGAGTGTGGAAAGATTCCTCATTCAGCTGAAAGAGGGTTTGTTTGTGCCTCCTGTAATTATTGGTTCATTCAAAAAGAATGCTTCTAATGATAATATAATTCTTGATGGCCAACAGCGGTTGACTAGTGTGTTGCTTGGTTATCTTGGCATATATCCTAAATTTGATGAGTTCAAAGAGCCAGTCCTGTCCTTGTTCCATGACGGAGAAGACGCGATTGATGATGGAGTAGAAGAGATTATAGCTTGGACATTCAATCAATTATTGGATGAAAAACATGTTTATTTGGAGCGGGCTGATCTTATCCGGCACATTGATATGGCAAAGTACGAGACTTTGAATCCAGGGGCTGTCTTAGGAGAATGGGATCTATCCAAAATAAATCTCGGATTTTCCTACATTGTTCCCTCTGTCAATAATGTAGTGGCTCAACAGAGGTTCTATTCGGCAGTATTTCGCAATATAAACCAGCAAGGTGTTGGTCTAAGTGGGCAGGAGAGCCGCAAGGCCCTTTACTATCTGGATTCAGAACTTGTGCCGTTGTTTGAGGCTCGTTGTTATGAGAATGCAAAAGTGATACAAGATGGTACACCGAAAGGTTATGATTTTGTCCGAAGCTTGGCTTTCCTTTCTCAATACAAGCATCAGAATTCAGAAACAAAGATTGCCGTGAAGTGCTACCGCCAGGAACAGTTGGAGCAGTGGTATGAAGACTACATAAATGCAGTAGTGGAAGATCGTAACAGCAGTAGGTTCGGACAATTTTCTGTATTGATAGGAAAGTCAAACATTGCTCCGAGGCTACAAGTCCTTTCTCGCTATGTTGATTATTGGGGCTTGGGACGACCATACGCATCTATCATAGATGCCGATGTCTATAATTTCGGCTTGATTTATCAGGTTGTATTCATGGGAAATACGCTCGATGAGACACAGTTTGAAGACCTCAAAGCAAGGATTGATGCCAAAATTAAAGCCTTCAAAGGCATAGAAGCTCATAGACGCTCACCTGGCAAAGTAACATATCTGCGTAATAGGATCAAGGAGTCTATAACAATATACAACAACTATGTCAATGCCCCAATTTAGGCACTCTGAGTTTATTGAAACTCCGCTGACAAACTTGTTACGTGATGTCGTTTCAGACTCAAATAACATTACAAATGGTGTAGAGTTCTATGGCATCTGTGGGTATGTACTTCATTCGCTATTCTTACGTTTGACAGGTGCACAGGAGCAGAAGTTGAAATGTATTTGCTGGGACTTGGCAACGGAGGATTATGAGTATCGTTATTCGCGATACAACAAATGGGAACTAGGGGAGTGCTCCAGACTGAAAGACAAGAGTACCATATTCAGCGATTTGGTTGATGCTGTAAGATCTATAAAATCGACATATTCAGTTTTCGGTGGCTCAGTGGCTAACAAACAGACATTTGTGACAAATACTTTCAATAGTATCAAATGCATATTTGATAAAAGTAATATTGTCCAATGCTACCCATCTGAATATGAAACATACCTTGATATCATGTCTCATTTCAATCTGAATAACATTGAGGCTGGAAATCAATTGTTTACGTGTACTGATAACCTCACATTGGAAACGATGACAGATGAGACAATGTTTGCTGCAACATATACTCTGCTATACAAACACCGCAACCGTTGTGCTCACAACACACTGTCTTATCAGAATAACATACCTTCATTTCAAGAGCTAAATAATGAGAAAGTTCAGAGATATTACAATGTATTCCTTTTCATTTCAATACTAATTACCATAGACAACCTGTTTATCCAGGTGTATAGAAAGTATAGAAGTGTTTTGTCAAGGTTTTAATGCTAATCAATACGCAGAAAAATGAGGGCGATAATTCAACAACAAACAATAGTTTAACGTGAGTTCGATGAATTATAACTAAAAGAGCGACAATTGAATAAGACCATTCTCATAAGGAGAGACACGCTCCACGTTAATCATCGGCTTCTTCGGGAAGAACGAGTAGGCCGCCAGGCCCGCCATCAGATTGACCGTGAAGCCGACGACGGACCGGTGTCGGGAGTGCTCGATCTGCGCGATGTTCTTAAGCTCACCGTTGATGGTCTCGATCAGAGCCCTCTTGCGCAGGAGGATTTTGTCAGAGACTGTCATAAGCTGGCCCTTCATGTTGCTCTTAAGCTTTGTTATCAGCTGGATGCCGTCCACGAAAAGTCTGGAGAAGAGGTCTCTGCAGATGTATCCCTTGTCTCCGACCAACTTTCCGAAGATCCGTTCGATGAAGGATTTGTTCCTGAGAGGATCCCTGTCGTCAACATTGCCCGGTGCGAGCATGAAGTTCAGGAGTTCCCCCTTTTCGCTGCAGATCAGATGCAGTTTGAAGCCGTAGAACCATCCCATCGAACATTGCCCCCGCTGGGCGAGTCCCTTGAATACCTTGTGGAGGCGGATGCGCTGGTTCCGGCACACGCGCAGGGCGGTACTGTCCACGAAACTGATGCCCGTGCAGGCTCCCATGCAGCATCTATTCACGAACAGGATGAAGGGGATCACCACCTTACGCTCCAGCTCGACGAAGCGGTTGTAGGAAACGAGCCCCGGGAACAGGTCCGTCATATTCCTGCATACCTCATTCAAGTAGAAGTGTTTAAGGCATTTATATCCGCCCAGATGGAACAGTATCATGATGGTTATCACCTCGGCGTCGGACAGCCTGCCGTCCCGATGATACCTCCTCTTCGACTTGTCCCTCTTGGGGGCAAGTCCGTTGACCTTGACAAATCTGTCATATACTCGGCAGAAGTCATCCGCCATACAGAAAATTTTAGTAACTTTGTCATTGTCGATCTACATAGCGAGAGTCTTTGTTTTTGGGGTTTGTTTTTTGTTTTTCCAAATTTACAAAAACTTTCGCTATTTTCCTAATATTCAATCGGTTAAATTTCATCGAACTCACGTTATATAAAACATTGATTACAAATCATATATAAACCAAGCCGAAATCTCGAGTCCAATTTTATTTGGATATTAACTGGAAAAGATTTGCAGATAAAGGATTGTTTGGCCTCGTGTATTGGGATTCATCGCACTTATTGTGAAACATATGACGAGCAGGAATCTTTTATTCGGCTTGAGAAACCATGTTGTGTAAGGGATGGAAGAACTCTTGAGTTTATCGCCAAATTGAAAGTTTGCGATGATGAGACTATGACGGCATTAGTGACAGCTGGATTTGACGTCCGGAAGGAAGGAGATAAGTTCTTTTTCCATAAGGCAATTGAAATGCCTAGTTACAATATTCGTAAACAAGATTGGTACGACTTGTCATCGGCCTTATTATCCAAAGGGCTACGTGCATATACAGATGGCAATGAGTATAGGATGTATCTACCCCTTTGCCATATAGTCCCTGTTTCTTCCACGTCAGTCATTTATGCAGTAATGTTTTTCTTGGCTCGGTCACGAGATATCATCCCTATTTCTTTGACTCATTGATGGATGAGAAGGAACAGTGGTTAATCAGTGAGTTCCTGAATACTCAGCCGAGTCAGTTCCTTTACTACTTGATTTCTTATATGGTTGGAAAACCGATATACCGTTCCCGGACGGCAATGCTGTAGGGCATTTGTTCAAAATCGTAATATATGAGTGGAAATCCTTTAATAAGACCTTTGACTCTTTATATCCTGGGCAATGGGTTTGATATTCATCACGGTGTGAGATGTCAGTATGCGGACTTCAAATCGTGGCTTCAAGATAACCGTCATGATGTTTATCAGATAATGTCTCGTTTATATGGCAATCATTTGGATTCTGCGGAATGGTGGCAGGATTTTGAGAATAACTTGGCATGCTTTGATGTTGAAGGCTACCCAAAGAGAATAGCACAAGCTGGATACTATCAATATAAGCATGAGATGGAGGAGGTTTATGGACAAAGCATCGCAGATGAAGCCATTGATGATCTTGAGGTGCAATTCCCGGATGAGGCTTCTAATCACTTCCATCGCGTTGGTAAATGGGCCCGTTTTGAGATGAAACAATTAAAAGAAGCTCTGTTTAATGCCTTTGGCGAATGGGTGGAAAGTATTTCACTTCCTTCAAAACGAAGATGTATGCGAAACCTGGATAGAGATGCTCTGTTCATGACCTTCAATTATACCAGGACATTAGAAGATGTGTATGGCATAGATGAGGAGGATGTTAGACACATGCATGGAGTTGTAGGTGGGCGTGGGGCGTTTGTTGTTGGACATGGACTTACTGCAGAAGAAATAATGCAAAAGGACTTTGATGAGAATGTCTATTTTCGTGACCCGGAGAAGGATCAAGGTGAAGATAACGTAAGAATGAAGCTCTTTGAAGTATTGGGGGACGAAATGAAAAAGCCTGTTCAGGAGATTATTCAAGAGAACAAAGTGTTCTTTAATGACCTCCACGGCATTCATAAGGTTATTATTCTTGGCCTTTCATATTCTCCGATTGACCTCCCTTATCTTGAGCGTGTCTTTGAAGTCGTGGGCAGAGATGTCCATACAGTACTCGGATGGCACGTTATTAAGGATAAGAATAACGCTAAATCATTCAGTTTATCAGCGAGATTAACTAACGCCAAACTCTATAAGTTTTAGGTTGTCGTAGTACTTTGGATTTATGACCCAAGACGAACTCTGGCTCACCAAGTGGCAAGAAGCCATCGACTTCCTGGAGACCAATCACAGGAAGCCGTCCAAGTTTGTGCCGGAGGAACGTAATATGCGGTCTTGGTGGAAGTACAATAAGAAGCCGATGAATACGGGAGAACTGAAGCCGGAGCGGATGGAGATGTTTAAGCAGCTGTTGGAACTGGGGGAAAGATACAAGCATGTAAGTCAGTATCAGTAAGGGCAATGAGATTTTTTAATGTGTTGAAATCATTTCTTTTTTCCACAAGAAAGAAGCGGGTAGATTTTTACCTTTTTGTCATACTCATTGTCGCATTATGGGCTGCTCGTAAGCCCTTTAATGCTTGGCTTGTGGAAATCACGGGAGAAAGGATGTCCACGGCGGCGTCATTTTTTGTTGAGTATCCTTGGTTGCTTTACTGTCTCTGTACTTTGATTGTTCTGGGAACGGGTTTGTATGTCCTCAACCATCTTCAAGACCACTATCGCTCCAGAAGGAGCATGATGGTTATCTTGCTTCTGGCAAACGTCTTAATAGCAAGTGCTGGATTTTGGGATTATGTTTCCGTTGTTGGGCGGTTATCCTTGCTGCATCTGCTGCTGGTGTGTCTGTTGCTCGCGTTTCTCTCTGTTTGCATTGTGTTTCGACGCAGGAGCAAATCAGATCCGGAATTGAGTGGACATCGATTTACGATAGACTCCGTTGATTCATTAGACAAGGAGGGCCTTGATAAGAATCGTCTGGCCTATGCAGATTATCTGGTGGATAGAATCCTGGGAACAAAGCTTGGAGAGGAGTCGTTTTCTGTTGGCATTTCGGGAGAGTGGGGCACAGGTAAGACTACTTTTTTAAATGTAGTCGCGGGGGCGCTTGAAAAGTTTTTACCAGAGAAAGTGGCCACGTTAGTGTGGTTCAAACCTTGGGATAGTTCCTCGCCCCGGCAGATAGTCACGGATTTCTTCAATCAGCTGGTAGAAAAGATTGGCCCACAGTATTCCGTAGTGCGGAAGCCCATGCTCAAGTATGCGGAGTTGCTAAAAGCCTTTGACGCCAAAAAGCCAATCGTCTATTTTGCAGATGTGTATGACAAGCATCGGGAGCGCTCGATAGATTCACTCAAATCTGTTATCAGCGGCTATCTGAAGTCCTACGGGAAGATAATCCCGGTGCTTATTGACGATATGGACCGCCTTTCCGGAGATGAGATTGCAGAGGTGCTTCGGCTTATCCGGAATACGGCAGATTTCCCAAACATTGTGTATATCACGGCTTATGATAAGGGTTATGTAGAAGCGCAGCTTCAAAAGGAGGGCATTCCCAATCCGGGCATTTACATTGAGAAGTTCTTCTCCGTTGAGTTTGCACTCCCTAAGTTGGAGGATTATTATCAATATAATGTGTTTGCTCAGGAGGTTCACAAGATGTGTTCTGAACCTGTAATTATCAGCTATGTAGACAGGATGCCTGACCGGACGCAGCAGTTCCTTTGTTCGGCTTTCCACAATTTCCGGCAGGTGAAGCGCTTTGCAAGGATTTTCGTGCACGATGCAGAGTTCTTCAATACCAAGTTCGGCATTGTTCAGCATTTATCTCTGGATGACTTCCTCCTTCTCAATATCCTGCATTATACGGATTCCGGATTATATACGATGCTTGAACTCCATCAGTTCGATTTGATGGTGCTGGGCAAAGATATCTGGAAGGGCTTTTATCCGCTCAAACTCCGTCCACGGGTATTTGATCCAAACGAGAAAGTGAATCCGCTGATTCCGTCATTCAAAGGTACTCCTATTACGGGTATGAGCAAAGACATCCTCGAGTACCTGTTTTCTTTGAACGACAAGAAAAATGCCCGGAACCTTGTAAATCAGGAGACCTATCCACTTTATTTTTCATTAGATATCAATGGACGGCACGTATCGGTTTGGGATGTTAGAAAGCTTATTACTGGAGACGGGGATTTAAACGCTACTTTCCAAAAATGGGATGAGGAGGATAAATTGAACTCAGTCTATTATCATCTTCTGAGTTTCAGGGCGGCAGCGATGGACGAACATTGCGTCAAGCGCTATTTATCTCTGGTCATCAAACTCATGCCAAATCTTAGGAACGCGCAAGCCGTAATCGACAGGGGGCTTCTCGCTGCAAACCATCCTGCCGCAAATATAGAAGAGCTTCGCAGGTTCGTTGTTCACGAATTCGAAGCAATGATAGACAATGTGTCTATGGACGATTTGATGAATTCTGCCCATACATACATTGCCCGTACGCTGGTTCACCTTTATGAGCTGGAAATGAATGAAGAGTACAAAAATGGGGCTGAGGGTAAAACGTTGGTGGGGAGCATGGCTACTGCCGTTCTTCTGCTTGAAAAGAACTTCACCAGGTTTGTTTCAGTTACTGTCCCTAACACAGATGAACTGTTCCGAGACAATTCCTTCTTCCAGGATCTTGTTCAAGCCAACGTGTTGGTTGTAGATACAGACGATGGAACGATGACGAGCCCTAATCTGATTGCAAATACAATCTTGGCCTATTGTGTGGATCATAAGGGGCAAAAGAGACAGAAGGCCGCCTCAAAGTACAGTCTCCCTTCGGATTGGCCAATCGAGTACGAGGACGATAAACTTGAAGATCTCCAAGAAAAGAAAGAGCATGTCTTTGGAAGCGGAGATTTGTATAATAAGTTGTTAGAGTCGGCTTTTACAGAGTAATCGTATCAGAGAACACGAAGAACTCATTTGTCTTCCGCTTCTGCTGAAGGAAGTAACTGAGTTCGTGCCGGGTAGTGCGGAAATCGTCGTAGAGCTTGCGAATCTCCTCTACGTCATCGTAGGAAATCATCCATTTCAGATTCCTCAGCCCGGCCATCATGTCAGATTATCTCCGGTTCGCCATATCGTGCGACGGCCTTGTCGAGAACTTCTATCGCATTCGACGCATCCAGCGTGTTGTACATACCCCAGCCAACTATATAACGGCTATAGACATCAATGATGGCATACAGATACATGAATCCGTTCTCCATAGGGATGTAAGAGATGTCGGTGCTCCATACCTGATTACGTCTCGTTATCTGCAAACCACGAAGCAGATATGGCATACGATACTTGGTCCAACCTCCCTTGCTTAGGCTTTTGAGCGGATATACGGCCCTCAGCCCCATCAGAGCCATCAGACGCCTCACAAGTTTCTTCCCGACATGGTATCCTTCGCCTTTGAGGTAATCCGCCATCTGGCGCACTCCCATAGCTGCGCACCTATTATATTGCTTATCCATGAGGTACATCATCTTCAGATTTCTCTGGCTTTCGCCTTCCTTGCGCTTGTAGTAGGATGTGCTTCTGGCTATTCCAAGCAGTTAGCTCTGGCGGGCTCTGCTCGGATACCGGTGACGCTTCCCGTCCTTGCCGACAGCCTCTCTCGTTGGAGATATCAGTGCCTTTCGGGTATAGGTATCCCCAACTGCTTGTATACCCGCTTGCAAAAATCCACGTCCATCTCCAACTCGCCGATTTTTCTATGGAGGGCATCGCGCTCCTTGTCGAAATCAGCGGTATCAGACTTCGCTCCGAATGCCGCACTGGCATTTTCCACGAGTTCTTTTTTCCATCTCGAGATCATCTCTGGGGAGATCTCGTACTTCTTCGCCAAATCACCCTTCGTTGACGATTCTTTTAGAGACTCCAAGGCTAACTTGGCCTTGAACTCTGGGGTGAACTTCTTCGTGTTGTCTTTCCCATTTCGCTGTAAAGTTATAGTCTTTTTTTGACTTAACACCCTGTCCGAAATTTGGAGGACATTATACCAAACTTCTCTACAACAATGTTGACGTGTTTTCATACTTTGAGGGAAAATTCTTGTATTCGGACAAGAAATCTTGACGTTGTCATTATTTAAATGTAAATTTGGTTCAATGTTAATGCGCATTAATGTATGATTGAATCATTGGAGATAAAAGACTTCGGCCCGATCAAGCATATTCATGTCGAGGATATAAAGCCGATGACCGTTTTGATTGGCGAGTCCGGCAGTGGGAAGAGCACAATCATGAAAGTGCTTGCTCTTTCACGTTGGCTGTATAAAATGATGTCGATTCGCTCATATCTCAAGTATTCTGGTGTCAAAAAAACACCATTTCGTTTTCGTATAGACAGTCTGCTGAGGACTGTCGGCCTGGAAAGCTACATGAGAACCTCTTCTATGATCACATATAAAAACGGTGAAGTGGTTATCAGGCTGGAAAATGGAAACTTGAATGGAACGTCACAGTATATTCCTAAAAGTCAATTGTCCTTGGAAAAGATTTCTTTTATCGCAGACAACAGAAATCTTGTGGCCGATATTATTGAAGGAAAGATCTCTGTCAAAAAGCAGTTTTATCTTAATGAGACGTATGAGGACTATGTGAAAGCTTCAGAATCAATTAGGGACTTTGGTGTAGACTATCTTGGGGTTAAGTTAGAGGTCAGAAAAACACAACAGGGTCTTAAGCATAGAATTGTCTCGACCGAAAATGGAAATACTTTCGACATTAAATTAAGCGATGCCTCTTCTGGGACGAAAAACATTATGCCGCTTAATCTTATTGTCGAGTATTATTCCAAGAAATTTGATATCGTGGGCTCAATGAATCAGGCGATTTTCTCTTATGTGGCTAAAGCAGATTCCTTGAAGGATTTCAAGGCTGTTGAAAATGTAGGTGAACTTAGCCATAAGAGAGTTCACTTGTTCATAGAGGAACCTGAATTAAGTTTGTTCCCGGAAAGTCAATTGCATCTCGTGGATTTCATCACAGATAGAGTCATTTCCAATGGGCCGGAAGATTATGATATATCATTAATGATAGCCACTCACAGTCCTTATATTGTAAATTACCTTAACGTTCTCCTTTCAAGAAAGACAAATGGAGACTATCTGAATGGCAAGCCCTGTGTGGATGAGAAACAGCTTGACGTGTATAGAGTTTTTGAAGGTGAAATCCAATCCTTAATGACTCTTACCAAAGATGGCAAGACGAGAGTGGACGCTACAGATATGGTCGAGACTATGGAAGCTATTGGAAATGAATATGCAGAATTAAACTGAGTGCTGATATGGATGGGCTTGAGGTGGATTATAAAAAATACTACAAAGTCGTTCGTGATGTCGTGATAAATGCAAGACTAATAAGTCCTGGACTATCGACATTTGCCGACAATAAAGCTTGTACGGAATGTGAAAATTCCGGAAGGAAAATCTGCGACGATGAGGTTGTGTTACGGCTCAATAGTGAAAATCCATTGACTATTGTAAATCTTGAAGATTTCTTTATCCAGTTTGATGGCAATACGCTTTCTTCTGTTAGAGATAAATGTGACTTGATGCTATATGACAATGTGCATAACCGCTTGGCTTTTTGTGAAATGACCTGCACACGAGAAAAATTTGTCAAGCCTTATAACAATAGCCGTGGTCATAATGATGGTAAAAGAGCTAAGGCTTATAAACAATTATTGACCTCTATAACAAAACTTGTAGTAGTGCCGGAAATCGCTACAAAGATACGTGCTTATGCCAATAAAAGTGCATTGTTTGCCGTTCGTCTCAAAGAAATGTCTAATGAGAGGGAATCATCAGTTCTCGCAACGATGCAACGATTTTCTGATTTTGCACGCTCAATTCAAGATGGTGCCACATTAAATATGGGAAACGGATTCACTTTTGAAGTAGTGCAATATCCGACGATTTATCAGTGGTAAATTACTTAACATCAAGTTTTTTTAACGCTTATTTGATATTATTGCGTCTCTATGTGGATTGATCTTGATTTGGTGGGTATCCCCGTCCTGTGGATATGCGAAAATCGTTCAGAGGTGGCTGGAATTGTTCATTCTAAGAAAGGTCGTCAGCTCAGTCCGGAAGACGTGTACGGTGCTTTACGGGGAAGAGCGACCTGGAGATGGCATTGAACAGAAGCAGGACATGACAATTGGGCGTCGCCTCCATGAAACGGCACGCATTGTACTGGACCCGTCCTCCGGCAATTACGGCTGCGTCGTCCCCGCCGGCGTCTGGCACACGGTCGAAGTCCTGGAGCCGTCCGTCATCTATGAAGCCAAGGACGGAAAGTACGGCGAAGACGGGAGCGAGGCTGTGTGAGTTTTGGGGTGGTGGTGATCTATGATTTCCAGTGTAAATGTCGGAAACGTGTCGGAAAGCTTGTCGAAATCGCCAGGCGCAATCTCCAATTGTTGAGTCATTACGAAGGCGACGCGCTCGCCGCCCCGTTCTGCTACATCTGACACTTCTTATGGAAACGGATACAGATTTGCATGATGTGGTTTCAGATGTCGTGTCTGATTGATATTGTCTCGGTGACAGACCGTAGGCTTTTGCCCACGGCGGAAGTCTCGGTGAACTCAGCAGGCGCGCCAATTGAGGTCACGGGAGCGGGTGTTGAAGTCTCGACACCGCTACCATATAACCTGGCGATGCGAGCAAAAAAAAGTCGGATGTCTGTCGGGCGTTAAAAATCGGTCCCTGAATACAGGGACCGATTCAAGATTAAGATTTTAGCTTACAAACTCTACCATTTAATCGGATAGATAGGATTTACCGGTACAAGTGGGCCATTCACATAAAAATTAGCTCCAAACTGCGTGTTGCAGCCATGACAAAGTGGTACGATATACCACTCATTGCCGCCATTAACAATTTGTACATGCGCTCCATCAGTGGCTGTTTTATAACACCCAATCCGATGGCAAGTTCCAGCTGGTAAGCCTGTCCTCTTTCCCCAGTAATCAAGCCAAGAAGAATAACCGGCAGGTATAGGACTTCCTCCCTGCCTCAAATTACGCACATAATATTGCGCCATATTATAATCACCCCATATTAGCTTGCGGTTTCTGCAGCCTGTCATTTTATTGTTAAGACGAAGTTGACAGTGACTTCAAACCCACGTAAGCCTCCGGTGAACCACGTATGATTTCTGAGCATTGTCACCCAGGCGGTACA
>ERZ779890.2736-NODE-2736-length-16362-cov-22.409824_pt1 | contig 16362 bp, 12 predicted proteins | sample MGYA00511553_ERZ779890 | MGnify/ENA primary metagenome ERZ779890 (study PRJEB29588, sample SAMEA2152064) | human gut metagenome | biome: human gut; feature: human-associated habitat; material: faeces | place: Denmark | collected 2008/2010 ...
TTTTGAAAAACAGGAAATATATCGGGGACTACTGCTATGGCGACACAATCATCCCGGGCGGCGTTCCGGCTCTGGTGGAAAAAGATGTATTTGAAAGGGTGCAAAGACGGATGGAAGCAAACAAGAAATCTCCGGGGAGAGCCAAGGCAAAGGAAGAATACCTGCTGTCCGGAAAGGTGTTTTGCGGCACTTGTGGCGGCCATATGGTCGGTGAATGCGGGAAAAGCAGAAACGGGACGTTCTATTACTACTACAAATGTATCAACGCCAAGCATGGGCATACCTGCAAACGGAAAGCACTCAAGCGGGATTGGTTGGAACGGGCGGTGGTTGTGGAGACTGTGACCAAGGTCCTCACAGATGAAGTCATTGACCGGGTGGCTGATGCCATCATTGCCATACAGGGACAGGAGAATCCGATGATTCCCTCTATCAAAGAACAGCTCCGTGTGTGTGACAAAGGCCTTAAAAATCTGCTGAAAGCGATTGAAGCCGGCATTTTTACGCCCACCACAAAGGAGCGAATGGAAGAACTGGAACGTCAGAAAGATGAGCTGAACATCAGCCTGATCCGCGCCCAGATGGCGCAGCCAGTGTTTACCAAAGAGGAAATTGTAAAATGGATCAGCCGTTTCAAATACGGCAACATCAACGACAAGGCCTATCAGCGGGAAATGATCGATACATTTTTGAACTCTGTGTATGTGTATGATGATAAAATTGTGTTCACCTACAATTTCCGGGATCATGCGGAAACCGTGACCCTGGACGAAATTGAATATGTGTTTTGTTCGGATGTAAACGACTGCCCCCCACCAATAAATCCCAGAGCCGTAACGGTTCTGGGATTTTTGCTGCGCAAAAATCCCAGTGATCTGTCGGACAGCCTTGGCTTTTTCTTAGTCGGTTTTGGTTGCAATCCCGCTCCGGCTGTGTTATACTGGACGGGTATAAGCTCATAATATGGTTGAGCGTTTCTACCAACCGCCGTAAATGGTTGACTGCAAAATTATACGTTGTGAGGTAGTCATGAATTACGATGTGATCATTGTCGGCGCGGGGCCCGGCGGTATCTTTTCCGCCTATGAGCTGACCCGGCTGCGCCCTGAACTGAAGGTCGCCGTCTTTGAGGCCGGACACCCGCTGAAAAACCGCAGATGTCCCATTGACGGTGTCCGGGTCAAGTCCTGCATTGCCTGCAAAAGCTGCTCTATCATGAGCGGATTCGGCGGCGCAGGCGCTTTTTCCGACGGAAAATACAACATTACCAACGATTTTGGCGGCACGCTTTACGAGTATCTCGGCAAGGCAAAAGCGCTGGAGCTGATGCGCTACGTTGACCAGATCAACATGGCCTACGGCGGCGAAGGCACCAAGCTCTATTCCACCGCCGGTACAAAATTCAAAAAGCTGTGTATGCAGAACGATCTGCATCTGCTGGACGCCTCTGTGCGCCACCTCGGCACCGACATCAACTACGTGGTGCTGGAAAATCTCTACGCCTACCTGAAAGAAAAGGTCACGTTTTACTTCGACACGCCGGTGGAATCCGTAGCCGCTGTGGATGGCGGATATCAGGTCACCTGCAAAGCCGGGAGCTTTTCGTGCAGCCAGTGCGTGATTTCCGTGGGGCGCAGCGGCAGCAAATGGATGGAGTCCGTCTGCCGTGACATGGACATTCCCACCAAGTCCAACCGAGTGGATATCGGCGTCCGGGTGGAGCTTCCCGCGGAGATTTTCTCCCACCTCACCGACGAGCTGTATGAAAGCAAGATCGTCTACCGCACCGAAAAGTACGGCGACCTCGTCCGCACCTTCTGCATGAACCCCAAGGGCGCAGTGGTCAACGAAAATACCAATGGCATCATCACCGTCAACGGCCACAGTTACGAAGACCCCGCCCGCCAGACCTCCAATACCAATTTTGCCCTGCTGGTTGCGAAGCATTTTTCCGAGCCCTTCAAGGATTCCAACGGCTACGGCGAGTCCATTGCCCGCCTCAGCAACATGCTGGGCGGCGGCGTCATCGTCCAGCGCTTCGGCGACCTGATCCGGGGTCAGCGGTCTACCCCAAAGCGCATTGCGGAATCCTTCGTCACCCCCACTCTGGACGCGACCCCCGGCGACTTAAGTCTGGTGCTGCCCAAGCGGATTCTGGACGGCATCATCGAAATGCTCTACGCCCTGGATAAGGTCGCCCCCGGCACCGTCAACGACGACACCCTGCTCTACGGCGTGGAGGTCAAATTCTACAATATGGAAGTGGCGGTGGATGAACATTTGCAGACCCGGTATCCGGGGCTGTACGTCATCGGCGACGGCAGCGGCATCACCCATTCCCTGTCCCACGCTTCCGCCAGCGGCGTCGCCGTGGCGCGGAGAATCGCAGAATAAGATTTCCCACATATTATAAGGAGGGCGGATACCATGAAAGCACTGGCCTATTACGACGGCAAAATCGGCGCACCCGAGGAACTGACAGTCCCCTTCTATGACCGTGCCCACTTCTTCGGCGACGGCTGCTACGACGCCGCCATGGCAGCGGGCGGCACCATTTTCCTGCTGGAAGACCACCTGGACCGATTTTACACCAGCGCCCGTCTGCTGGATATCCATATTCCCATGGAAAAGCAGGCACTGGGCGAGCTTCTCACCCAGCTGGCACGGCAGGTGGAGGGCGAAAGCTGCTTCGTGTACTGGCAGGTGAGCCGGGGCGTGGAGCCGCGGAGCCACACCTATGCCGAAAATCTGCCCGGCAAACTGTGGGTGCTGGTTCGTCCTCAGGTCATCCCCAACCCCAATATCCCCATCCGTCTGAACGACGAGGAGGACACCCGCTTCTTCCACTGCAACATCAAATCCCTGAATCTGCTCTGCAATGTGATGACCGCCCAGCGGGCGCACCGCGCCGGGTGCACGGAGACCGTGTTCCACCGGGGTGAGATCGTCACCGAATGCGCCCACTCCAACATTTCCGTCCTGAAGGACGGAGTTCTGTACTCTCATCCCAACGACGAGTTCATTCTTCGGGGCATCGCCAAGAGCCACATGATCCGGGTTTGTTACCGGCTGGATATCCCCGTGCTGGAAAAGCCCTTCACGATGGATTTTTTGAAATCCGCCGATGAAATTCTTGTAACCTCCACCACCAAGTTCTGCCTTTCCGCCGATACGCTGAACGGTCAGAGCGTGGGCGGGAAGGACCCTGCCGTCCGCATCGCCATCCAGAACGCGGTCATGCAGGACTTCCGGGACTGCACAGGCTATGCAGGACAATGGAATTAATTGAAAAAAGTCACCTGCCGCAACTGCTTTGCGCGCACGCCGGTACATCGGCGTGCGCCCTTTTGTAATGTCGCTCAAGGACGTTTGCTTTTGCTGTATGAACACTTTTTTATGTTTCTGTTACAAAAATTCGCGAATTTATCGAGACATATCATGAAATCTGCTACTTTACTTGAGACGGAAAATGTGATAAACTATTACCATTCTTTTAAATTTTGAATTTTCCAGTTTTGGAACTTTCATTTTGAGGCAAATACTCCCACCGTCTCCTGTAATATGGCGTCCGCCATTTTATAGGCTGTCTCCCGGCGCTGTTTTCGCGCTGATGTTAAGGAAGAAGCATCGGGTAAAAAGAGCGTCAGGGGGTCGCCCACCGGCTGCTTTTCGGCCGGCTCGCTTATCAAAGCAGAGAACAAGAAAGGAATGATCACTATGCAAACCATGAAACGACTTCTCGCCTTCGCCCTGGCTCTGACCATGGTCTTCGCGCTGGCAGCCTGCGGCGGCAAATCCGGCACCACCGACAGCACAGCGGCAGCCGGCACCACCCCCACTGCGGCTGCCGTGACCGAGAACGCGGTTTACAGAACGCTGTACGCCTCCGAAGTCACTACGCTGAACTATCTGATCACCGGCCAGACCAACGAGCTGAACATCGCCGCCAACGTGGTGGATTGCCTGGTGGAATACGACTCCTACGGCAATGTAGAGCCTGCTCTGGCTACCAGCTGGGAGCAGAATGAGGACGCCACCGTCTGGACCTTCCACATCCGTGAGGGTGTGAACTGGGTCGATAAGGACGGCAATGTTGTTGCCCCCGTCACCGCCAATGACTGGGTTTCTTCCGCCCACTACGCCTGTGATGCCAACAACGACTCCGACACCTTCTATACCATGAGCGGCGTCATCGCGGGCGCCGACGCCTACTACGACTGGACCGCCTACCAGATGGCTCTGCCCGATGCCACCGACGGCACCGATAAAGATGGCAACGCCGTGAAGTTCATCACCAACGAGGACGGCGAGCAGGAAATTCTGGAGGAAGTCCCCGAGGCTTCCATTGACGACATCGGCGTCAAGGCTGTGGACGACTACACCCTGGAGTTCACGCTGGAATCCTCCCGCCCCTACTTCCTGTCCATGGTTTCCTTCGGCCCCTATATGCCCGTGTACGGTCCTTTCCTGGCTGAATGCGGCAGCAAGTTCGGCACCGACAACAGCACCCTGCTGTACTGCGGCGCGTTCATCCTGTCCACCTACGAGCCTCAGCAGCAGCGCGTTCTGACCAAGAACCCCACCTACTGGGATAAGGACAATGTGTTCCTGGATGCCATCCAGATGACCTACAACGCCGAGGCTTCCTCCATCGCCACCACCATGTACCAGTCCGGCGAGGTCGATCAGGCGGATATTTCCTCCGACCTGCTGTCCGCCATGATGGCTGACCCCAACACCAAGGATCTGATTCACCCCTCCCGTGCCGATACCTCCTACGCTTACTGGTATCTGTTCAACTTCGACCCCAACTTCGACGCCGAGTACGAACCCGAAAACTGGAAGCTGGCCGTGAACAATGAGAACTTCCGCAAGTCCATCGTCCACGCCTTCAACCGGATGCCCGCTCTGGCCACCAGCGACCGCATTGACCCCGAGTCTCTGAAGAACAACACCATCACCCCCAACGCCTTTGCCTCCGCTTCCAAGGACTACACCTACTACGAAGGTCTGGCCGCCTACACCGATGGCGACAACTTCGACGAGGCCCTTGCCGAGGAATACAAGACGACCGCCATTGAGGAGCTGACCGCCGCCGGAGCCACCTTCCCCATCAAGATGCTCATGTGCTACAACCCCACCTCCGCCAACTGGGCGCAGGAGTGTCAGGTCGTGGAGCAGCAGATTGAGAACGTTCTGGGCGCCGACTACGTGGACATTATCATTCAGGCAGGTCCTGAGACCGGTTTCCTTGGCGCCATCCGCCGCACCGGCAACTACGCCTTCATGAAGTGCAACTGGGGCGCTGACTACGCCGACCCCGAGACCTGGACCGATCCCTTCTCCGCGGATTCCAGCTACAGCTTCATCTTCAAGAGCACCGACCCCGAAACCCAGGCTCTGTATGCCGAGTACACCGAGCTGGTAGCTGCCGCCAAGGCCATTACCGACGATATGGACGCCCGGTATACCGCCTTTGCCAAGGCGGAAGCGTTCCTGCTGGATCACGCCTTTGCCATCCCCTTCTCCATCAGCAACCGCAGCTATCAGATGTGCAATCTGAACGTCTTTGAAGGACAGTACGCTTCCTTCGGTGTGGCCAACCAGCGCTACAAGGATCAGCACCTGTACAGCACCTCCATGGGTCTGGAGGAATATCAGGCAGCTTACGCCGAGTGGCAGTCCAAGGTAGCCGGTTAAGTTTTCATTTTGGCAGTTTATCACGAGAGAAGCCCTCATTTGGGGGCTTCTCTCAAAGCCGCATATATACGGTATTGCTCCACAGGCAATTTTTCGGAGCCTGTACCGGTGCTGCTACGGCGAAAGCAGCAGCGGTATCGGCTCTGATGCCAGTTTCGTTAAAACGGTTAAAAACCGTTTTAGCAGGCCGTTTCCCAAACGGCCAGCGGCGCAGCCGCAGAAAAGAAAGTCCATACATTTCCTGCCGCCTATGGCGGCCATCCACATCAGTGGATAAATAAAATGGTTTTACCATTTTATTGGGAAATCGTATGAAGGGAGAAAACCCCAGGAGGACATCATATGGCCAGATATATAACCAAGCGCGTTCTGCGCTCCCTCATCACCATGTTTATCATTATCACGATCCTCTTTGCCCTGCTGCGGCTGATGCCCGTGGAAGGGTATTTCGAGAATTACGATAAAATGAGCTCCACCCAGATTCAGGTCAAGCTTCAGGCTCTTGGCGTGACTGCTCCCCTGCCCACCCAGCTGGTGCGCTTTTACAAGCAGGTGCTCCACGGGGACTTGGGAGAATCCAACGTCTACCGCAAGGGCGTCGCCATTACCGAGATCATTGCCGAGAAGATCCCCATCTCTCTGGAGCTGGGACTGATCTCCCTGTGCATTGCTCTCGCGCTGGGTCTTCCTCTGGGTGTCATCATGGCGCGAAGCACCCGTACCCGCTTCAAGATCGGCGACCGGCTGGGCACGGTGTTCATCGTGCTGGTGCAGGCCATGCCCTCGGCGGTGTATCACATTCTGATCCAGTTCCTCGGTTCCCAGACCTATGTCGGCAAGGACGTGCTTGGGCTTCCCATGCTGTTTGACGCAGCCAACCCCAAGAGCTATATCCTGCCTGTCATCTCCCTGTCCATCGGCAACATTGCCTACTATGCCATGTGGCTGCGGCGGTACATGGTGGACGAGTCCAATAAGGACTACATCCGTCTGGCCCGGGCGAAGGGCGTGCCAAACGGCAAAATCTCCTTCCGGCACGTGTTCCGCAATGCCTTTGTGCCGCTGGTACAGTACATCCCCAACTCCATTCTGTTTACCCTGATGGGTTCACTCTATGTGGAATCCCTGTACTCCGTCCCCGGCATGGGCGGCCTGCTGGTCACGGCCATCAAGCGTCAGGATAATACCTTGGTACAGGCGCTGGTGCTGATTTACGCAGTAATTTCCATTCTGGGTCTGCTTTTCGGCGACATTCTCATGGGAATCGTCGATCCCCGGATCAGCTTTGCCAAGAAGGAGGGTTCCCGCTGATGAAACGTCTTGGATTTCACACCCTGCGCGACAAGGCCACCGACACGCTGGGTGACAAGCTCTCCCAGCAGCTTCAGGAGGATGTCGCGCCGAAAATGAGCGACGAGGAGGCCTTCTCCTTTGCCGAATTCAACGCCGAGGACGCGGAGCGGGGCGGCTATTCCGATTATTCCTACTGGAAATCCACCCTCCGGGCGTTTTTCCAGAATAAGATCGCGGTCTTTTTCCTTTTCGTCATGGTTGCGGTGCTGCTGTTCACCTTTATCCAGCCCTACCTCCCCGGTCAGAAGGATCCCATTCTCATTCACAACGACCAGTGGGGTCTGCCTCTGAACAATATTCCCCCCAGCAAAGAATTCTGGTTCGGAACAAACTCTATCGGCCAGGATCTCTGGGCGCGTATCTGGGCGGGCACCCGCACTTCCCTGTTCATCGGCTTCTCTGTCGCTTTTGTGGAGGCCGTGGTGGGCATCCTCGTGGGCGTGCTGTGGGGCTATGTCCGCAAGCTGGACTTCTTTTTTACCGAGCTGTATAACGTTCTGGACAACATTCCCCAGACGCTGCTGCTGATCCTCATTTCCTATGTCCTGAAGCCTGGCGTTTCCACCATCGTGTTCGCCCTGTCCTTAACGGGCTGGCTGGGCATGGCGCGGTTCATCCGCAACCAGATCATCATTATCCGCGACCGGGACTACAATCTGGCCTCCCGGTGTCTGGGCATTTCCACCGGGCGTATCATCGTCAAGAACCTGCTGCCCTATATGGTGTCCGTCATCACCATGCGCATGGCGCTTGCCATTCCCTCCGCCATCGGCAATGAGGTGTTCGTCACCTACATCGGCATCGGCCTTCCCGTGGACACGCCGTCTCTGGGCAATCTGATTCAGACCGGACGGTCGCTGATGACCGTGGCGTCCCTGCGCTACCAGCTGTTCTTCCCCGTAGCCGTGCTGGTAGTCATCACCGTTTCCTTCTACATCATCGGCAACGCCTTCGCCGACGCCGCCGACCCCAAGAATCACGTCAGATAAGGAGAGATTACAATGGAAGATAAAAAAGTTGTTCTCTCCGTCAAAGATCTGAATGTGAAATTCACCCTCCGCGGTCAGATTCTCCACGCCATCCGGGGCATTTCGCTGGACGTATATCAGGGCGAAAGCCTTGCCATCGTGGGCGAATCCGGCTCCGGTAAGTCCGTATTCGTCAAATGCGCCATGGGCCTTCTGGACGCCAACGGCTACATTGACGGCGGCTCCATCCTCTATAACGGCATGGACCTGACCAAATTCCAGACTGACAAGGACTGGCTGAAAATCCGGGGCAAGGAGATCGCCATGGTATTTCAGGACCCCATGACCTCCCTGAACCCCCTGAAAACCATCGGCAAGCAGATTCAGGAGGCCGTGGAGCTGCATCAGGGTCTGAAAGGCAAGGATGCCTACAAGGCCGTGCTGGAAGTGCTGAGCGACGTGGGCATTGACGACCCCGAGCGGCGCTACAAGCAGTATCCCCACGAATTTTCCGGCGGTATGCGCCAGCGGGTGGTCATCGCCATCGCCGTCGCCTGCCGGCCGAAAATCCTCATCTGCGACGAGCCGACCACCGCTCTGGACGTGACCATTCAGGCACAGATTCTGGAGCTGATTAAGGCCATGCAGAAAAAGTATGACCTCACTACCATCTATATCACCCACGACCTGGGCGTGGTGGCCAACGTGGCCGACCGCATCGCCGTCATGTATGCGGGCGACATCGTGGAGCTTGGCACCTGTGACGAGGTGTTCTACGACCCCCGCCATCCCTACACTTGGGCGCTGCTGTCCAGCCTTCCCCAGCTGGGAACCAAGGACGAGCCGCTGTACTCCATTCAGGGTACGCCGCCCAATCTGTTCCACGAGGTCAAGGGCGACGCCTTTGCCCCCCGGAACCCCAAAGCACTGAAAATCGACTTTGTAGAGCGTCCTCCCTTCTTCGAGGTCACGCCTACCCACTATGCCCGCACATGGCTGATGGACCCCCGCGCTCCCAAGGTGGAGCCGCCGGAGCACGTCCGCATCCTGCGGGAGAAGGGAGTGAACCGCGTTGGCTGAAGACAGAAAGAAGCTGATTGAGGTTCAGGATCTTGTCGTCCGGTTTGGCTCCCGGCGGCACGCCTTTACCGCGGTGGATAACGTATCCTTCCACATTTATCAGGGCGAGACCTTCGGTCTGGTTGGTGAATCCGGCTCCGGAAAGACCACCATCGGCCGCGCCATCATCCGCATTCACCCCACTGCCGGCGGCAAAATCCTCTTTGACGGCAAGCAGATCAACGGGCGCATCTCCAAGGCTCTTGACCGGGAGGTCACACAGCGTATCCAGATGATCTTTCAGGATCCCATGTCCTCACTGAACGAACGTGCCAAGGTGGATTATATTGTCAGTGAAGGACTTTACGCTGGCGGACACCATCTGTCCGAAAGCGAGCGTCAGGCCAAGGTGGCAAGCGCCCTGTCCGACGTGGGTCTGCTGCCGGAATTTGCCAGCCGCTTCCCCCATGAGTTCTCCGGCGGCCAGCGTCAGCGAATTGGCATTGCCCGGGCGCTGATCATGGAACCGGACTTCATCATTGCCGACGAACCGATCTCCGCGCTGGACGTTTCCATCCGTGCGCAGGTTCTGAACCTGCTGTCCAAGCTGCAGAAGGAGCGGAATCTGACCTATCTGTTCATCGCCCACGACCTGTCGGTGGTTCGCTTTATCTGCGACCGCATCGCCGTCATTCACAAGGGCAAGATCGTGGAGCTGGCGGAGAGCGAGGAGCTGTTCGCCCATCCCCTGCACCCCTACACCCGCGCGCTGCTGTCCGCCATTCCCCAGCCTGACCCCATTGCGGAGCGGCAGAAAAAGCTCATCGTCTACGACCCCAGCTGCCATCACTACAGCGAGAAGAACCAGCCGGACTGGTGTGAGATCGTCCCCGGCCACTTTGTTCTGGCAAGTGAGCCTGAGCTGGAAGAATACCGCAAACAGTTTTGATACTATTTCCTGATTAAAATCTTAATTTTAATCAGGAAGGCATCGCCTGACGGCGCTGCCTGTTTTGTGATTTATAAGGAAAGAAATCACAAAACAAGTCTCATATGAACTCCATGCCCTTCAGGCAATTAAAATCTTTTTTAAAGATTTTAATTGGAGTTCAGTATGACATTCTGCAAGCAGAGCACGGGTATGTGTTCTGCTTGCGCCATATTTCTTTTCGAGGTGCCTGCCATGATCGATCCCAAGCCCCTTTTCCCCGGCGCCAGAGTGGCGCTGGTCGCCCCCGCCTCCGCCGTGCCGGAGGAAAAACTGCCCGGCGCTCTTGACCTCGTCCGTCGGCTGGGCATGGAGCCGGTGCTGTACCCCTCCTGCTATTTTGCCAACCGGGACGGCTATCTGGCCGCGACGGACACCCAGCGGGCGGAGGACGTCAACCGCGCCTTTGCCGACAAAACCATTGACGGCGTGTGGTGCATCCGCGGCGGCTACGGCGGCCACCGCATTCTCCCCCTGCTGGACGCGGACGCTATCCGGAAGAACCCCAAGTGGTTCGGCGGCTATTCCGACGTCACCGCCCTGCACCTGTTTCTGAATCAGGTCTGCGGTCTCGCCACCTTCCACTGCACCATGCCATCTACCGAGCCGCACCCGGATGCGTACACCTTCGGCTATCTGAAAAAGGCCCTGTTTGGTGGTCTGAACGGCGCACTTTCCAATCCGGAAGGTCAGAGCATCCGCACGTTGGTTCCGGGTAAGGCGGAAGGCGTTCTCTGCGGCGGCAATCTGTCCCTGCTGGCGGCGTCTCTCGGCACGCCTTGGGAGGTCGATACCAAGGGCAAAATCCTGTTTATGGAGGACATTGGGGAAAAGACCTATCGTCTGGACAGTATGCTCACCCAGCTGCGCAATGCCGGGAAATTCCGGGACTGCGCCGGCATCATTCTGGGCGCGTGGACGGACTGCGTGCCGGAAATGCCGGAGCGCACCCTGACGCTGGACGAGATCTTCACCCAGCTCATCGTCCCCGCCGGAAAGCCCGCCGTCATGGATTTGGCCTGCGGCCACTGCGCCACCACCCTGGCGCTGCCCATGGGCCGCAAGTGCCGTCTGGACGCGGACGCGGGCAGCATCACATTGGAGGCGTGACCATGAACGATCTGGCTTCCCGGCTGAATGCCGTCATGGATGCGTTTCCCGCCAAAACCGCGTTATACTGCATGGACTTGACCACCGGCACCCCCATCGCCGCCATTCGGGAGAACACCCGCGTGGTCTCCGCCTCCACCATCAAGGTATCCATTCTGTGCTGCGCTCTTCAGGACGTGATGGACGGGAAGCTGTCTCTTGACCAGCCCCTTGCCATTGCCCCGGGGGACTTTTGCAGCGACACCGAGGTCTTTGAACCCGGCTACCGGCAGGATGGCGCTTCTCTCTGGGAAATGCTGTACTGGATGATCGTTTCCAGCGACAATACCGCCACTAACACCGTCATTTCCCTGCTGGGCTACGACCACGTCAACGGGTATTGCCGGGCAATCGGCCTGACCCAGACCTCTCTCCAGCGGAAAATGCTGGACTTTCAGGCCATCGCCGAGGGGCGGAACAACTATACCTCCCCCGCCGACCTGTACCGGGTATTTTCCCGGCTGTACCATGGGGAAATTCTGAATAAGCCGCTGCGGGAGGTCGCCTTCGACTTTCTTTCCCGCTGCCGCAGTACCGACGCATTGCAGCGGTACATCCCCGACGCCGTGACCGTGCTGCACAAGCCCGGCGGGCTGGATCACCTGAACCACGACGTGGGCATTTTCCTGACGGACGACCGCCCCTATTATCTGGGCATTTTTACATGGGACGGCCCCGCGCTGGACGGTCAGCCCCAGCAAAACCGGCTCATCGGGCAGCTGTCCCGGATGATTTACGACGCTATGAAGGGAGAGAAATAAATGAAAGCCATTGTAAACGTCCCCATCTGCGCCCTGCTGGCCGCCCCCACCCGGGAAAGCACGCTGGAAGACGAAGCGCTGTACGGCATGGTAGTGGACATTCTGGAAGAGCCCGCCCCCGGCTGGTACCGCGTCCGCACCCATTACCGCTATGAGGGTATCGTCTCCGCTGATGATCTGATCGTCGGCGACGCGGCCGCCGACGCTTGGGCGGCGCTGCCCAAGAAAATTGTCCGCAATAAGAACTTCTGCGACGTTCTCTCCGCCCCCAAGGTTCAGGGCTGGATTATGGCAACCCTTCCCCGGGGCGGCATTCTCTCACCGGTGGGTCAGCCGGAGAAGGGCTGGCAGCAGGTACGTCTGGCGGATGGCCGAACGGGCTTCGTCCCGGAAAGCATCCTCGGAGAGTACTATACCGCGCCCCTGTCTCAGGACGAGGAAACCCTTCGTCAGGCACTGGTGGACGCCGCCATGCTCTATCAGGGCACCCATTACCGCTGGGGCGGCAAGTCCCCCATGGGCATTGACTGCTCCGGTCTGGTGTCCACGGCCTATATGCTCTGCGGCATTCTTATTTACCGGGACGCCCATATCATGGAGGACTTCCCCATCCACGAAATTTCCCTGGAACATGTAAAACCCGGTGATCTGCTGTTCTTCCCCGGCCATGTGGCCATGTACATCGGAGAAGGACGCTACTGCCACAGCACCGGCCGCAGCGGGGACAACGGCTTCGCCTTCAATTCCCTGAACCCCGATGACCCCGACTACCGGGCAGATCTGAAAGCCGCCATCACTCAGGTTGGCTCCTACTTTTGATTTAATAAGGAAAGCGAGATAAAATAAATGAAAGTATTTTTAAGCGCCGATATGGAAGGCACCTGCGGCATCGTCTCGTGGCCGGAGACGGAGCGCACCACCCCCTTTGACTACAGCCCCGCCCAAAAGCAGATGACCCGTGAGGTCGCCGCCGCCTGTCAGGGCGCGCTTTCCGCCGGTGCGGCGGAGGTTCTGGTGAAGGACGCCCACGACTCCGCCCGGAACATCGACCCTGCCGGACTTCCCCGGGGCATCCGCATGAACCGCAGCTGGTCGGGCGACCCCCTGAGCATGATGAGCGGCCTGAATCAGGAGAAATTTGACGCCGTGTTCTTCACCGGCTACCACGCCTGGGCAGGCTGCCCCGGCAATCCCCTGAGCCACACCATGAACGGCCGGAACAACCACGTTTTCCTCAACGGCACGCTGTGCAGTGAATTTCTCATCAATTCCTACACCGCCGGATATTACGGCGTCCCCGTGGCGCTGCTCACCGGCGACAAGGCGCTGTGCGACTTTGCCAAAACGCTGATTCCCGCCATCACCACCGTTCCCGTGAACGAGGGCCGGGGCGGCAGTGTCACCTCCCTGCACCCCGACGAGGCGGTGGAACGCATCGAAGCGGCGGCAAAGGAAGCGGTTGCCAAGGCGGCGCAGTGCGTCGTCCCCATGCCGGAGCATTTCCACATGGAGATCGATTTCGTCAAGCACCATGTGGCCTACTCCAAGAGCTTCTACCCCGGCGCGACCCTGAAAGATGACAAATTCGTCTGCTTCGACTCCGACGACTGGTACGAGGTTTTGCGGTTCTGCCACTTCGTTCTCAGCGACGGTTAATTCCAAAAGCACGGCTCGAAAGCCGTGCTTTTGCCTTGCAAATTGCATTTTTTGTGCTATAGTAAAAGAAAAAAGGAGAAAGACAGATGAGCAAAGAATTCCTTTACACCCTGCTTGACAGCATGTCCGTTTCCGGCCACGAAATTCCGCTGCAAAAGAAGGTCATCGCCGAGATGACCCCCCACTGTGACAAGATCATCACAGATTATACCGGCAACGTCGTCTGCGTGCTGAACCCCGACGCGCCCTTCAAGGTGATGCTGGCCGCTCACATTGACGAGATCGGTCTGATCGTCACCCACATTCAGCCCGACGGCCTGCTCCGGGTTTCCAAGTCCGGCGGCATTTTCCCCGGCGTTTATCCCGGCCATCAGGTGGCCGTCCACGGCTATGCCCAGACCGTCTACGGCGCAGTCGTCCGTAGCAAGGACATGGACAAGGCCGACCTGAAAGCGGACGAGCTGTACATCGACATCGGCGCGAAGGACGCCGCCGACGCCCGGAAGTACGTGCAGGAGGGCGACCCCGTCCACATGAACACCTACCATCAGGAAATGATCAACGGCTTTCTCTCCGCCCGGGGCATCGACGACCGGGGCTGCGCCTACATCATTCTGGAAGCCCTGAAACGGGCAAAGGCCATGGGCTGCTCTGTAGGCGTTTACGCCGCCACCACCGTGGGCGAAGAAACCACCGGCCGGGGTTCCTACTGGGTCGGCTCTGCCATCCGTCCCGACGTTGCCATCGTCACCGACGTCACTTTTGCCTCCGATTATCCCGGCGTGGATGCCAAGCAGTCCGGCGAGGTGAAGCTGGGCTGCGGCGGCGTGCTCTGCAACAGCTCCATCGGCAGCCGGAAGGTCAACGACCTGCTGAAAGCCGTTGCGAAGGAGCATAACATTCCCTATCAGATCGAGTCCTACATGGGCAGAACCTACACCGACGCGGACAACCTCCACGTCACCGGCACCGGCGTGGTCACGGCGCTGCTGTCCCTGCCCCTGCGGTACATGCACTGCCCCTGCGAGGTGTGCCACATGGACGACATTGAAAACTGCATCGAGCTGCTGGCGCAGTTCCTGTGCCGCATCGATGAGCATATTGATCTCGACCCCTTTCACTGATCTCAAAATCTAAAACAGGGAGGAAACCATCATGACTTATCAGGAAGTTCTTGAAAACGCACGGGCGGTTCTCAGCAAAAACTGCAAGGCCTGCCCCGTCTGCAACGGCAAAGCCTGCGGCAACCACATTCCCGGCCCCGGCGCCAAGGGCGTTGGCGACACCGCCATCCGCAACTTTGAAAAGTGGCAGGCCGTCCGCGTCAATATGGACACCATTCACCCCTGTGTGACACCGGATACCTCTCTGTATCTGTTCGGCAAAACCTTCCTCTACCCCTTCTTTGCAGGCCCCGTGGGCGCCGTCACCGTCCACTACAGCGACAAATATGACGACATGGCTTACAACAACATTCTCGTAAAAGCCTGTGCCGACAATGGCATTGCCGCCTTCACCGGCGACGGTCTGAACGGCGAGGTCATGAAGGTCGCTTGCAAGGCCATCGCCGCCTCCGGCGGCACCGCCATCCCCACGGTGAAGCCCTGGAACCTGGAGACCATTCAGGAAAAGCTGGGCTATTGCCGGGAATCTGGCTGCTTCGCCGTGGCTATGGACATTGACGCGGCGGGTCTGCCCTTCCTGAAAAACATGAATCCCCCGGCGGGCAGCAAGACCGTGGAGCAGCTGGCCGAGATCGCCGGAATGGTCGGAAAGCCCTTCATCGTCAAGGGCATCATGACCGTGGCAGGCGCGCTGAAAGCCAAAGAGGCCGGGGCTTCTGCCATCGTGGTCAGCAACCATGGCGGCCGCGTTCTGGATCAATGCGCCGCTACTGCCGAAGTTCTGGCGGACATCGTGGACGCCATGAAGGGCAGCGGCGTAAAGATCTTCGTGGACGGCGGCATCCGCAGCGGCGTTGACGTCTTCAAGGCGCTGGCACTGGGCGCCGACGCGGTACTCATCTGCCGGCCTTTCGTTCCCATGGTCTACGGCGGTGCCGAGGAAGGCGTGAAGCTTTACATCGAGAAGATCGGCGCGGAGCTGAGCGACACCATGGCCATGTGCGGCGCGGAGAATCTGGCGTCCATCAATCGGGATATGGTGCTTGTGAAGTAACATCGTCTGCGTTCCCTCTCCCGGATACCGGAATACGGTATCCGGGAGGTTTTTCGCTGGATTCAAAGAAAAAATGCCCTTTCTTTTTTCTGAAATCTATGGTAAAATATACGGACTTTCTATAGGAGGCCGGGTTATGGCACATTTTTTGCTGCGTCTCTTTGTTAAAAACGCCGACCAGACCAGCGACCCCAAAGTGCGCGCCGCCGTGGGGACTCTGTCCGGGATCGTGGGCATTCTCTGCAATTTCTTCCTTTTCCTCGGGAAAGTCATTATCGGCACCCTGTCCGGCTCCGTTTCCATCACTGCTGACGCCATGAACAACCTGTCCGATGCGGCCAGCTCCATTGTGACGCTGGTTGGCTTCAAGCTGGCGGAGCAGCCCGCCGACGCGGAACACCCCTACGGCCACGCCCGGTTTGAATACCTGTCCGGTCTGGTGGTCTCCGCCATGATCGTCATTATCGGCTTCGAGCTGGCAAAGACCTCCGTGGGGAAAATCCTCTCCCCGGTGCCGGTGGTGTTTTCCGCCCCGCTGGCGGCGGTGCTG
>ERZ779890.2745-NODE-2745-length-16303-cov-7.823117_pt1 | contig 16303 bp, 10 predicted proteins | sample MGYA00511553_ERZ779890 | MGnify/ENA primary metagenome ERZ779890 (study PRJEB29588, sample SAMEA2152064) | human gut metagenome | biome: human gut; feature: human-associated habitat; material: faeces | place: Denmark | collected 2008/2010 ...
GAGCGGCGGTCTCCAAAACCGTAGGCTCAGGGTTCAAGTCCTTGTGCCCCTGCCACTTTTCAACAAGAATCTCACTCGTCAGAGTGGGATTTTTGTTACATATGCACAAGTTTCGCGCCTTAGCTCGTGTTATCCTATCTTGCGTTTCCCTCCCGTTCCCTATAAGTCTTTCCCCGTTTGTAATAAAAATTGTAATAGAATTGTTCAATGCCTGTGATGCTCACAGATATTGCAGAATTCTATTTCTTCGCAAAAAATAGGGCTCTGGCATATTGCCAGAGCCCATTATTTTTACCCATGAACAGATTACACGAGATAATCTTCTGATTGACCCTGCATCCGCCTCCAGCATGGAAAAGACAAACAGCAGGGTCGGGGTGGAGGCGCGTACTTCCCACGTTCCAGGTCGCTGTATGCGCGGCTGGATATGCGAAGGCGCTCTGCCATGGCTTCCTGCATCAGCGACTTCTGCTGCCGCAGGGAATACAGCTCTTTGGATAGAAGCTCTGCGAGCAGCGCCGGATATGGTTTCATCCTGAAAACCTCCATAGTTATAATTGACTATGGAGATTTTATGTCGAAATGAAGCTTGCTTCCACGAAGCACGCTTCATGCCCCGTTCAGTCCTTCTGAGGAAACTGATTTGAAACACGAAGCACAGTATTTATATCTGTCAGCCGGCTGATTACTCTGTAGCAGCCCATTATTGGGGAGAATACTGCTCCCGGTGTCCCCTTTTACGGCGGGAGGCACCGCCAGAAATGGCATAGAATGGAGGTGCTTCCGTGCATTTCCGATAAATTTGCATATTTTTCACAATTTTTAGAGGGAGATATTGCATTCAAATATACATCGTGCTACAATCAAACAATAAAAAATTTGTGTTCCCTGCGGCGGAAAACGCTGCTTGTATGCGTGCAAATCATTGGCCTTGCGTAAATGATTTGCTCTTTTCTTTCCCCATTTTGAAGTAAGTACTTACTTATTTTTTAGCCACAAACTGTAGCGAGGTGAATAAATGAAGAGAAATGAGAACATCAGACAGGCCTTTATTCAGAGCGCGATTCGTGTCGTCGCAAGAGTAGGGCTGGATAAAACGACAACGAAGGCGATCGCGGCGGATGCGGGCCTCAATGAGGCGTATATTTATCGCTGCTTTGAAGGCAAGGAGGATCTGCTGCGGGCGGCCTTTCATATGGCAGACGTCAACTTTGCGTCCATCATTCGTCAGAACCTTTTCCACATGAAAAACAGCGACCTGCCATGGAAAGAACGTGCGTTCCGGCTTTGGAGCGCGTGCTGGCGGTTCGTGCTGGAGTCGCGGGACGTGTGTGCGTTCTATCTTCGGTACTACTATTCCGCGAACTGCCGCAAATACGCCTATGAGGAGCATCTGCAATATTTTCAGGAGCTGATCGCCATGACGGCGTCGGCTTTCCGGCCGGAGACAAATGCGTATATGGTCGTGCATCAGATGTTTGACACCATGCTCTCCTTTGCGGTGAGGGTGCTCGGCGGTGAGATTCCGGATGACGATGCGACCGCGGTTCTGGCATTTGAGCAGATCTACAGCTTCGTGGTTCCCCATGTCCGCGAGGAGCTTTTGCTCGAGGGAGATTTCAGGACGGCGTAACAAAAACAGTGACAGCAGACAAATTCATATGGGATGTGAGATAAATGTCGAAAACAGCCATGGCTGTTTTAGCAGAGGTTCCCTCTGCTAATAAGGTTTGTTCAAGCGGCAATACCCGATCTTCGGGAAGTGCACAGCCTTGGACGGCATACTCGGTTCTGATGTCTGTGTACGAAAAGGAAAAGCCGGAGCATCTTGAGGCTGCTGTTCAAAGTATGCTGAGGCAGACAGTTGCAACGGATGATTTTGTGATCGTGTGCGACGGACCTTTGACCGCGGAATTGGACGCGGTTCTTGAAAAATATGAGGCGCAAAATCCATCGGTGCTGCACCTGATCCGCCTGCCGGAAAACATCGGTACAGGTGCGGCGCTGAACGTCGGCATTGCGCATTGCAAAAACGAGCTGATCGCCAAAATGGATTCGGATGATATTTCCGTCTGCAATCGCTGCGAGCGGCAGCTGAGGGAGTTTGCCAAAAATGACAGGCTGAAAGTGGTCGGTGGATTTATTCTTGAATTCACGGACGATCCGCACAAACCGGTCAGCAGAAGACTTGTACCCTGCGATTACGAGGCGATCCGCAGGTATGCACGGCGGCGGCAGCCGTTCAACAACACGACGGTCATGTACAGGAAGAGCGCTGTTCAGCACGTCGGCGGCTATAAGGCAATGATGCGCGGTGAGGATTATGACCTCTACGTTCGGATGCTGCACGAAAACGACTTCTGTGAGAACATCGGGGACGATCTGGTCTTTGTGCGGATCCGGGACAAAAAGGCGGACAGGCGGACATCGCGTGCGACGTATTGCGGATTTATAAAAACAAGGTGGTATGCGCTTCGGCTGGGCTTTTCCTCGCCGTGGGATTTTCTGGTTGCCTGTGCCGCGCAGACGATCGTTTTTCTTGCTCCGCCGTTCCTGCAGGATCTGATTTATAAAAAAATCCTGCACAAGCCGGTCAGGGAGCGGAGCGTGCCATGCGTACTGCACGAAATAAAAACGTAATGACGGAGGAGCGTCCGGAACATGAATGAAAAGAACAGGCCGCAGTCTGTTGAGCGCAGCAACGATGTGACGCTGCTGGACATTGCGCAGATCCTGCTGCGGAAGGTACACTGGCTTCTGCTTGCGGGCATCGTTGCGGCTGCCGCCGTTTACGGCGCGGTGACGATCTTTATCACGCCGACCTATGAATCGCGTGTGAGCTTTTACGTATACAACAACACCACCAATGTTGCGCAGGGAACCATCAACAACAGTGACCTTCAGGCGGCGGAGAGCCTCGCCACGACGTATTCCAAGATCCTGGCGAGCAATTCCGTCCTTGACGCCGTCCTGAACGACCTTGGGGCGGACACCGCACTGTCAAGAAAAGAGCTTGGCCATATGGTGAAGGTGTCCGTCATTTCGGATACACAGCTTTTGGAGGTCGTGGTGACCTCGACCGATCCGGCGTTTGCCTGCCGGATCGCTGACGCGTTTGCAAAGGTCGCGCCGACCGAGATCGTCCGCATCACCAAGGCGGGCGGCGTGGAGGTCGTGGACCGGCCGGAGGTCGCGGGCGAGAAAACCGCGCCGCGGACGGTGTTTGACAGCGCAATCGGCTTTGTGCTCGGTGTGATGCTGGTCTCGCTGATCATCGTCCTGCGGATGCTTGCCGACACGACGATCTATCTGCCGGAGGACATCGAGCAGGCGGCGGGTGTGACCGTCCTCGGTCAGATCCCGGAGATCAACATTTCGGACGAAACACACACGCCCTGGAGGCTGACGGAGGGAGGGAGCGTGCTTTACAATGAAAAAGAAAAGCTTGCCGAAAGCGGCCAATGAGACGATCACCGCGAACCGGAAACGGCTTATGAGCAAGGATGCGCCGTTTGCGATCAAGGAGGCATATGTAAAGCTCCGCACCAGTCTGCTGTTCTGCATGACTGCCGATAAGCAGCGCCCCTGCAAGACCTTCGCGATCACCAGCGCAAATCCCTCGGAGGGCAAGAGCCTGACGGCGGCGAACATCGCCATCAGCTACGCCATGCTCGGAAAGAGCGTGCTGCTGATCGACGCAGACATGCGCAAGCCGACGCAGCGCCGCCTCTGGGACGTGGAGCTCTCCACCGGGCTGTGCGATTTTCTCGCAAAGATCCGGCGGCTGGAGCTGGTGAAGGTCGATGCGCTGCCGCTTTGGATCGTCTGTACGGGCACGATCCCCCCGAACCCGTCGGAGCTGCTCTCGTCGGAGCGGATGCGGCGGTTTGTCGAGGAAAGCGCGAAAACATACGACTATGTGATCATTGACACACCGCCGATCAATACGGTGGCGGATGCGCAGATCGTCTCCACCTACGCAGACGGCGTTGTGATCGTGGCAAGATCCGGCAGGACAACGACCGTCGAGCTGAGCGATGCGGTCGAGGCCGTGCAGCGCGCCGGCGGAAATCTCTGCGGCGTGGTGCTGAACGACCTGAATATGAAGTCCGGAAAATATGCCTACAAATACAGCAGCAAATACGGCTACGGCAGCAAATACGGATACAGGTATTCGTATGCAGATCCCTATGAAGCACGCTGAGAAGATGCCGGCGCTGTCGCTGGACTATCACGCGCACGTTCTGCCCGGCTGCGACCACGGCAGCGATGGGCTGGAGACCTCGCGGAAGCAGCTCGAAATGGCGGCTTCCGCGGGGGTGAAAACGGTCTGTGCGACGCCGCACTTTTATCCGCACAAGGATTCTGTGGAGGGCTTTTTGCGCCGCAGGGCGCAGGCGGCGGCCCTTTTGAGCAAGGCGCTGCCAGCGGGCGCGCCGCAAATTCAGCTCGGCGCGGAGGTGCTGATCTGTGACGGGATGGAGCGGCTGGAGGGGCTTTCGCGGCTGTGCCGCGAGGGCACGAACGAGCTGCTGCTGGAAATGCCGTTTTATGCGTGGCAGGATTCGATCTGGCAGACGCTCGGCCGGCTTTGCAGGCGGCGGGACATTCAGATCGTCATCGCGCATGCCGACCGCTATCCGAAGGAAAATGTTGAGCGCCTGATCCGCGGCGGCGTGCCGCTTCAGCTCAACGCGGAGAGTCTCACAAAGCCGCTGCGGCGGAGGCAGTATCTCGCGTGGATCGAAAACGGAAATGTAAAATATCTTGGCAGCGATATCCACATGCTTGGCAGCGGATACCGGGATTGGGGAAAATGCAGGAAGCTGCTGGAGAGGAGCTTTGAATGAAAACGGCTGCGCTTGGAGAAAATGCGGAGCCTTTACAGCATACGCAGCTCACGGGCTTGCCAGGCACAGGCGCGTGTGACATGGAGACGGAAAAGAAACTGACCGCGCATCAGGCGCTTCTGCTGGAGATGCTGAAGGATTTTGACGCGGTCTGCCGCAAGCACAAGATCCGCTATCAGCTGTTTGCCGGAACGGCGCTGGGGGCGGTTCGGCACCAGGGCTTCATCCCGTGGGACGACGATGTGGACGTGATCCTGACGCGCGCGGAATATGAGCGGTTTTTCCGTGAGGCGGCGGGCGACTTCGATCCGGAGCGCTACTATGTGCAGCAGGAGCACGGCCCGCACTGGCCGATGCAGTTTTCTAAGCTCCGGCGGAATCGCACCGCCTGCATCGAAAAATATCACCCGAAGGACATGGCGATCCATCAGGGCGTCTATCTGGACATTTTTCCGTGCGACAGGCTCTCAGAGAAGCCGCTGATGCAGAGGATCCAGTTCGCCGCCTCCAAGGCGATCATCGCAAAGGCGCTGTATGCACGGGGCTACGAGACGGACAGCATGGCAAAGAAGCTGTTTATGCAGCTCTGCCGCCTGCTGCCGCGGCGTCCGCTGGAAACGCTATGCATGCGAAAACAGGATGAACAGACGCGCCTGTATCATTCGTTTCTTGCCGCAGGAAAGCGGTTTGAGAAAAATATTCTTCCGCGTGCGTGGATGGAGGAATCCGTGGAGGCCGTCTTTGAGGACGGCGTGTTTCCGATCTCCGCGCACTATGATGCGCTGCTGACACGGCTGTACGGAGACTGGCATGTGCTCCCGCCGCCGCATGAGCGCAGGTGCAAGGAGCATGCCGCCATCCTCGATCTCGAACGTCCCTACACGGAATATCTGGAGCAGCAGCGGCGGATGGAGATCGCGCAGTACACAAGGAGCATTCGATAGCGAAAGACCCGGCGCGTGCGCGGGCGGAAAAATTCAATGTGACCAAGGAGGAAATGAGGCGTGAAAAAGAGGACCGTATGGATGATCGCCTGCGCGCTGCTTGTCAGCATGCTTGCCGCAGGCTGCTCATCGAACGCGGAGGATGCAAAGCAGGAGCCATCCGCCGCACCTGTGAATGAGGAGATCGTGATCGGAACGCCGTATGGAGATCTCTGCTTCCCGAATCAGTGGGAGGAGTATCTGAAAATCGACCAGAGCAAGGCCGGCGACCGCGTTGAGGTGACGTTCTCCGCCAAAATCAGCGACCAGGTGTTCCCGCTGTTTGCCATTGTGATCGGCGGAGACACGGGCGATGTCGCGGGAACGCTGACCGCTGCGGACGGGACGCAGAGAAACGTCTATGTGAAGATCTGCGAGATCGTGGAGGACGGCTCTGTGAGCGAGCTTGAGCAGAAACGGATGTACGCAATGCAGGAGGACCTGAATTATCTGATCGATCACTTAAAATAAGCGCGTAAGGAGAGAAGAACATGGCAAGAAGAACGATAAAAAGATATCTGGCAATGTGTCTGGCTGTCGTGATGCTGCTGACGGTGCTGCCGGTCGGCGTGTACGCGGCCGATGGCGCGCCGTTTGAGGACGGTGCGGCGCGTGAGGATCTTGCAGCTTCCGGATCCATGGATCTTTCGGTCGAGCCGGAAGAAGCAGAGCCGGATGTCCAGCCAAGGCTGGAGCCGATGGAAGACGCTGCCGCGATCACGGCGGTTTCGGATTACGCGGCCTTCCTTTCCTGCCTGAAGGACTTGGAGGGCTATGCCCGAAGCTACGCGGCAGAAAATCCCGCGGAGAATGTCAATGCGCTCATCATCAACTTCATCCGCACGGGCGTGGAGCGCTACACCTCCGGCACGTGGGAGATGGTCTGCGGAAAGGAAAATACGGCCTTTACCGCTTACGTCGCCGAGCAGGACGCGGAGAACGCGACCTTTGCATCGGCGCTCAAAAACCTTGAAAATTTCAATCTGCCCAACGGCAACTATGCCGACCTCGGCCACATGTTCGGCGCGATGGACGTTGCCAACTACGCCAAGGTGCAGGGCATGACGGACGCGGTGGTGCTTGCCCGCGCCGACATGGGCAGCTGGGCCGGCGACATCGCCGACCTGATGTTCTGCGCCGAGAACGTGGACATCCCGGACAAGGTGGACACTTCGGAGACGGATGTGGACATTCTCTCGGCCAACATCCGCGCAAGATACCTCGGCGCGGACTTTAATACGCTCAACGATGTCGATCACTCCTTCACGGACACCGACCTCTACGGCGATCTGGACGCGTTTTATCTCACGACGGAGATGAACCGCGGCGGCATGGCGCTGAGCGCGATTGCTGAAGGCTACTTTACAGCAGGACTTACAGAGGCTGCACGCGCCGATTATTTCCTGACCAACCGTCTCGGCGGCATGGTCACCAAGGAAGGCATCCGGAGCATGGTGCTGAAGGTCTACAGCGCCAACACCCTGATCGGCGCACTGGAAAGCTCGTACTCCCTGACCGATCTTCCCAACTGCGAGACGCTGCGCAAGGCATGCTGCTATGCCTTTGCAGATTATCTGTTCGATCTGGCGGGCGATCCCAATGGCACCGACCCCATCGATCCCGACCCCGATCCGGAGCCGGAACCCGAGCCGGAAAATCCGTACTATTCCGTGTTCTCGTCGGACACGACGACCGTTGCGCCCGGTGTGACGCAGACGATCAACTATGCGCTGACCACGGACGAAAAGCAGATCGTCTATTACATCGCTACGGTGGATATCTCCCGTGAGGACGTCAGCGTTCACGCAAACTATCACGCCAACGACCCGTCGCAGGGATGGGCGATGGCGCGTGTGACCGACCAGATGGCGGCGGCGCAGGCGCGCCATTCCGACCCGGCTGACCCGGAGAACTATGTGGAGCACTACAATGCGGTGCTCGGCACCAACGCGGACTTCTACAACATGACAAACGGCGCCCCTAACGGCATTTTGTACATGGAGGGCGTGAAATACCTCGGCAACAGCAATCAGAACTTCTTTGCGATCCTGAAGGACGGCACGGCCGTCATCGGCGCGCCCGGTGACTATGCGGCCTATGAGAGCCAGATTCAGGAGGCGGTCGGCGGCAGCATTTTCCTCGTCAGGGACGGAGAAGCGGTCGTCAAGCATTCGGAAACGTATTACAACAGCCGTCACTCGCGCACCTGTGTGGGCATCACTGCGGACGGCAAGGTCATCATGATGGTGCTTGACGGCCGTCAGGAGCCGTTCTCCGCAGGCGGCAGTGCCGAAGAACTGGCACAGATCATGCTGGACGCCGGCTGCGTGACCGCCATCAATCTGGACGGCGGCGGCTCCACGACGTTTGTTGCCAAGCAGGAAGGCAGCGATGAGCTCACCATTGTCAACCGCCCCTCGGACGGCTATGAGCGCTCCGTCAGTTCCTCGCTGCTGGTCGTTTCCACAGCGCCGTCCTCCAAGGAGTTTGACCATGCGCTCGTCACCTCCGCTTACGATTACCTGACAAAGGGCGCTTCGGTTTCGCTGATCGCCTCCGGCGTCAGCGCCACCGGAAGCCCTGCGGAGCTCCCAGCGGACATCACATGGAAATCCCTGAATGAGGACGTCGGTACGGTTTCCGAGAACGGCGTGTTTACCGCCGCTGCGGAGGGCACCGCAGAGGTGCAGCTCCTGTCCGGTGAAACGGTGATCGGCAGCAAGACGCTCACCGTGGTCGAGCCGACCGGCCTGAAATTTGCAAAGGCGAGCGTCAACGCCATTTACGGCAAGGCAGTTGAGCTTCCGCTGATCGTCACCTACAACGAAAACCCGGTCGCGATCTGCCCGGACGACATCACATTTGAGCTGAGCAACAATGCGGCGGGCGCCGTCGAGGCGAGGGACGGCGGCTTCGTGTTCACCGGCATCGAGGAATCCGGCTTGAGAAATGTCACGATCACCGCCATGATCACGCGTGACTACTCCATCAGCGCGTCAATCAAGGTTGCCATGTACAGTGAAAGTCAGGCGATCTTCGACTTTGACAACGCGACAAGCGGCGACCGGACGTTTGCATGGACGCGCGAGGTCACAAACGCGGAGTATATCCCCGGCGGCGATGATATGACCGACCGCTATCACGTCATTGACCCCGGCCAGCCGATGGACATCACCTATGTCTTTGGTCTGGATATGATGACGATCAAGGTTCCCGAAAAGCTGGAGCCGCTTCTGTCGATGGTCGCAGGCGGCGACATTGCCGACATCACGGCATGGGATCTGCTGCTTCAGCTGGCAGAGCGCGTCAGCAAAAAGACCGAGGTGACCGTGAAGTTCCGCTTCGATCCGAAGGTCAATGTGGACATCTCCGGGCTGACGGTGTCGAACGACTATTTCTCGCTGACCTCGGCAAAGATCGATGAGAGCAACGTGCTTACCGTCAAGTGCAACTTCATCAAGCAGAGCCAGGCGATCGCGCCTGAGACCGCGAACCCCATCTGCATCCTCAGCGGCGTCAAAATGAGCATCAAGGACGATGCACAGTGGGGCGAGGATCAGACGATTTCCATTGCAAACGCCGGCTCCATCGGCTATGACATCTATCTGGGCGCGAATGCGCTTTACAGCATGGCGTGCCAGGTCTCCTTCCAGGAGCAGTACGGCATTTACCCCTATGAGGAGCCGGAAAACGTCATCCATCCCAAGGGCGGCCACTTCTACTGTGAATCGTATCAGGATTTCACGGACAAGTTCATTCTGGACAGAGGCTCCTGGACGGGCTGGAAAATGGTCGGCGGCGTGGCGTACTACTTCGTCGATAACGCAGCTCTGAAGGGTATCCACAAGGTTCCCGGCCTGAATGACGAGCAGAACGAGTATTTCTACCGCTTCAACGAAACGACCGGCGCCAGCGAGGGCAAGATCACCGGCCTGTTCGAGCTGGACGGCGCGTGGTATTACGCCATCAAGGGCGCGGCAAAGTCCGGCTGGTGGAATCTCACGGACGCTGCCGGCGAGAGCGGCTACTACTACTTCAGCCCGGCTGATTTCAAGGCCGTTGACGAGAACCAGACCATCGACGGCTACAAGTACGTGTTCGAAAACTGCAAGCTCGTGCGCGGTGATTTCGTCAAGGACTCCGGCGGTACGCACTACCGCTGGGCGGGCGAGTGGCTGTGCAACAAATGGCTGGAGCTGGACGGCAACAAGTACTACCTCGGCTACGGGCCGCATGGCTATGTCAAGACGGGCATCTTCCGTATTTACGAGTATGCAACGCGCTACGCCGCGGATGAAAACGGCGTCTGGCAGGAGCATCTCACGGGGCTGTTCGATTACAACGGCGAGACCTACTATTGCGTGCAGGGCATCATTCAGGACATGCCCGGTTTGGTGAAGATCGAAGGTTCCTACTATTATTTCCGAACCAGCACCAGCACGGCAGTCAAGGGAAGAACCTATTGGATCACTGTCACCAACGGCCTGCTGCCTGTGGGACAGTATGCCTTTGACGAGACCGGTAAGATGATCGATCCGCCTGCGGTCGAACCCGATCCCGACCCGAAGCCCGAACCTGATCCGGAAGTGAAAAACGGCATCGTGGCGGAAAACGGCAGCCTCTACTACTACGAGAACGGCGCACTGACCGGAGCGGGCCTGATTCGGCTGGACGGAGATTACTACTACGTCAAGACCTCCAATGCGGAGGTCGTGCACGGCAGAACCTATTGGATCACTGTCACCAACGGTCTTCTGCCCGCGGGACAGTATGCCTTTGCGGATGACGGCAAGATGATCGATCCGCCGGTCGTGGATCCCACACCGGATCCCGACCCAGAACCGGAACCCGATCCCAAGCCGGAAGTGAAAAACGGCATTGTGGCGGAAAACGGCAGTCTCTACTACTATGTGGACGGCAAGCTGACCGGAGCGGGCCTTATCCAGCTCGGCGGCGATTACTACTATGTCAAGACCTCCAACTGCGAGGTCGTGCACGGCAGAAGCTACTGGGTCACGCTGACCAACGGCCTTCTGCCCGCGGGACTTTACAACTTCGCGGATGACGGCAAGATGGTGAGATAAATAAGGTCGGGCCATGGGGTATGGTGCGAAAAGTGCCATACCCCACGGACAATGAGAGGAAGAAAAGGAGGAGAGTCTGCTGAATCTTGTGTGGATCTGGCTGAGAGAACACAGCCTGCTGCTGCTCTTGATTCTTGGAACACTGTTTAACATGTTCTGGCTGTACAGGATGCGGCAGCGTCTTCGGATGAGATGGTATGCGCTGATCGTGTGCTCGGTGCTGCACACGCTTGTCGGCGTTTTGAGCGTGAAGGTGTTCGCGTTTCTGGAAAGTGGAGACATTGGCAACATGAGCCTGTTTGGCGGCGTGTTTTTCATGCCCGTGGCCTATTGGCTGGGCGCCAAGCTTACAAAACGGCCTTATGGTGCGGTCTGCGATGTGTTTACCCCGTGTATGATCTTCACGGTTATGTGCGCACGGGTCAACTGCATTCTCAGCGGCTGCTGCACCGGCTTGTTCATACCGGGAACGCAGACGCGCTTTCCCACGAGAGAATCCGAGCTTCTCTATTACGTTGTGATGCTGATTGTGCTCATCCCCAGAGTGGACAAGGACAAGAATCCCGGCGGTATGTATCCGCTCTACATGGCGACCTACGGAGCATTCCGCTTTTTCAATGAATTCTTCCGGACGTCCTCCTTGGAGATGCTGTTCCATCTCTCGCACCTCTGGGCAGTCATCGCGTTTGTGGTGGGGCTCAGCATTTACGCAGAAACAAAAGCCAGAAATCGCAGAGGAAAGAAGGTAACGAAGAAATGAAAAGCACATGGAAGAGACTGATCTCGCTTGCGCTTAGTATGTGCATGGTCTTTGCACTGCTGCCGAACATCTCCATGACGGCGTTTGCAGCAACCAGTGGTACAGTGACAGGCTTAGCCGACGAGAACATTGGACTGAGTTTTACAGGCGACGCAGATAACGCATGGAGCGCCAGTGGTACGAGCATTATCGGCGCAGCTACCAGCACAGGCGGAACATGCAGCGATACATCCCATAAATCCACACTGACAATTACAAATAAGAAGTCGATAAAAGCAACCCTTTCCTTTGACTACTCTATTGAGCAGAACAGCGGAAAAATTCAGGTGGATGGTACAGAGGTTTCTTCGGGTGCCAGGTTTACCAAGGAACTGGCGGCAAACGAGAGCGTTAAAGTATACATCCAGTCTGGCAGCACCAGTGCTGCTACGAAGATCACCCTTACCAACGTGGTTCTGGTAAGCGATGTCAATGCAACTGCGACTTTCGTGCCTGCTGAAAACGGTACTTATACAGTAGACGGAAAACGCATTACCGAGGAATATAGCAACACGCAAAGTTCCATGACTGCTTATCAGGTAGTGGCGACCCCGGCGGCGGGCTATCAGTTCATGGGCTGGTACGATGTGACCGAGGGGAAATACATCAATACATCCCCCAAGGCAGCCCTGAACATTGAAAGCAACTGCACCATCACGGCGCGGTTCGCAAGTAAAACGGCCGCTCTCTTCGAGACTGGCGGACAGCCATTTGATGATCTGAACAAAGCGGTTGCTTATGCGCAGAAAACCAGCCAAACCAAGATCACGCTGGTTTCTGACGGCTCTATCAGCGGAAACTATACCATTCCGGCTAGAATTACACTGCTGATTCCGTTCGACGCGGCAGGGACACTGTATACGGATGCTCCTGCGGCGATTCAGACGATTCCCACGTCTAAGCCTTTCCGAACGCTGACGATGAGCGAAGGCACGTCCATTACCGTCAATGGCGCGATCAGCTTGGGCGGCAGATATTATGCCGCTGGCGGCGGTCAGCAGGGACGTCCCGTTGGTGATTATGGATACATCAAAATGGCGGATAACAGCTCCATTACAGTCAAGAACGGCGGTAATCTCTATGTATGGGGCTTTATCTCCGGCAGCGGCTCTGTTCTGGCGGAATCCGGCGCTACGGTGTATGAATTCTATCAGATTGCAGACTTCCGCGGCGGCAGCGCATCTACCAGCATGGGCCATGAGGTGTTCCCATTTTCGCAGTACTTCGTGCAAAACATCGAAGTTCCCTTGACGCTGAATGCCGGCGCCAACGAAAAGGTTTATAGCGGCGTTTATGCAATGAGCACCACATATACTACTGCTATTAATTTCATTGGCGACACTGGTATGTTCAAAGTGGAATCCGGTAGCTTTACTAAGGATTACGATGAAAAGACGGATCGTCTTGTATTCACAGTAAACGGCAAAGCGGCATTGAACACGTTGTCGCTAAAGCTTGCAGGCATGAGTGTCAACTCTGCAAACTTCGTACTGCCTATCACCAACAACATTACCATCAATATTCAGTCCGGCAATGTGACCATCAATCAGGATGCGGCTCTGTTGGCGGGCGTTGAGGTCAATATTGCCGAGGGCGCTGGCCTGACGGTCGCAAACGGAAAGAAGATCTATTTCTATGACAGCGATGAGTGGATCTCCGACAACTTTGTCTGGGGCCCCTGCAAATTTAAGTCGGTGGCATATGCGCCGGGCAAGGCATATAACCGTTCTAACAACGATTTGGTCGATGCCAAGATGGATGTGAACGGCAGTGTAACGGCTATTGGTGCTATCTATACCACCGAGAGTGGTGCGGATATCTGCTCCAGCAACGGCACCGGTAAGTACATTCAGCAAGGCACGCCCGGTAAGGCGACCGCAACCTATCAGTATAATGCAAATGGCAATAAGGCGGTGGCCATCCCCATCACCCCCGCCAAGCTGCACAACGCAGACGGCACCTACACCGAGACGAATACCGCCAAGGCGGGCGACATCATCCGCTACGTCTACGGCGTATGGGGCGGCGAGGAACCCATTGAGCTGACGGTTACCTTTGAAGCCAACGGCAGCGAGGAATACCCGGTCGAAGGCACGATGACCCCACAGACCGTAAATGCAAAGACGGATACCGCACTGAACGCAAACTCTTTTACACGTAAGGGCTACAATTTCCTGAACTGGAATACGGCGGCTGACAGTACTGGCGACTCCTATGCGGATGGTGCGACTGTTAATCTAACCGAGGACACCACTCTTTACGCCCAGTGGGAGGACAATCATTCTCTCACCAAGGTGATCAACAAGACGGACGCCACCTGCACCGAGGACGGCTACACGGGCGACACCGTCTGCGCCATCTGCGGCAAGGAGATCACCAAGGGCGAAACTATTCAGGCTAAGGGCCATACCGAGGTCATCGATCCGGCGGTGGCGCCGACCTGCACCGAGCCCGGCAAGACCGAGGGCAAGCACTGCTCCGTCTGCGGCGAGGTTCTTGTTGCGCAGGAAGTCGTTCCCGCAAAGGGTCACACCGAGGAGATCGTGCCGGGCAAGGCGCCGACCTGCACCGAGACCGGCCTGACGGACGGCGTCCGCTGCTCCGTCTGCGGCGTGGTGCTCACTCCGCAGAGCGAAATTCCCGCGACCGGCCACAAGTGGGATGAGGGCGTGGTCACGACCGCACCCACCTGCGAAAACGCAGGCGTCAAGACCTACACCTGTACGGTCTGCCACGAAACCAGAACGGAAGCCATCGAGGCGACCGGACACACCGTGGAAGAAGTGCCGGAGAAGCCCGCCACCTGTGAGGAGCCCGGCCACACGGCGGGCACCAAGTGCTCTGTCTGCGGCGCGATCCTCTCCGGCATGGAGGAAATCCCCGCAACGGGTCACACCGAGGTGGTTGACCCGGCGGTTGCACCGACCTGCACAGAACCCGGCAAGACCGAGGGCAAGCACTGCTCCGTCTGCAATAAGGTCATCGTTGCGCAGGAGGAGATTCCCGCAAAGGGCCACACCGAGGTCATCGACCCGGCGGTGGAGCCGACCTGCACCGAACCCGGCAAGACCGAGGGCAAGCACTGCTCCGTCTGCAACGCCATAATTGTTGCGCAGGAGGAGATTCCCGCAAAGGGTCACACCGTGGTCATCGACCCGGCGGTAGAGCCGACCTGCACCGAGCCCGGCAAGACCGAGGGCAGCCATTGCTCCGTCTGCCATGAGGTGCTCGTTGCGCAGGAGGTCATCCCCGCAAAGGGACACACCGAGGAGATCCGCGATGCGGTCGAGCCGACGCTCACGACACCCGGCTATACCGGCGACAAATACTGCACCGTCTGCGGCGAGCTGATCGAAAAGGGCACGGAAATTCCTAAGACCGGCGCACATATCACTTGGGTAATTGATGGCAAGGTCGTAGCTGAGGAAGATTATCTGAAGGGCACGATGCCAGCCTTCACCGGCAGCACGGACAAGGCGCCCGATGCGCAGTACCGCTACACCTTTACCGGCTGGAGCCCGGAGATCGCCATCGCGGAGGAGGCCGTCACTTATACGGCGCAGTATTCTGCGACAGCCCGTGTGTTCTACACGATTACCTTCAACGCCAATGGCGGTGTGGGCGAGATGGCGGCGCAGATCTTTGAGGTCGGCATCGATACCGCGCTGAACGCGAATACATTCACGCGCGAGAACTACAAGTTCACCGGCTGGAACACAGCGGCGGACGGCAGCGGAGCCACCTATGCCGATGAGGGCGCAATTCTTGAACTGACCGGCGATATGACGCTGTATGCACAGTGGCAGATCTGGAACGGCTGGTTTACGGATGTGAACGGTAAGCAGTACTACCAGGACGGCGAGCTGCAAAAGACCGGTTGGACAGTCATTGACGGCAATACCTACTATCTGGACACCGAAACCGGATACGCAGCTACCGGCATCCGCAGGCTGACGCCAGAGGGTGCAGAAGAGGAAGCACGCTGCGTCTTTGACGCGAACGGCGTGTTCCAGAAGAACGTCACTGGAGTTTACGATGGCGGCGCGGACACCTATTGGCTGAACAGCGGCATCATTGAGGAAGACGCCGGACTCAAGCGCGTGGTCAGGGGCGGCGGCGAGGTCAACTACTACTACTTCGGTGAAGACGGCAAGGCCTACAAGGCAACCGAGGAAACAGATGAATATGTCATTGAGAAGACCAACGGGTACGACCTGCCCGCAGGAAACCGATATCGCTTTGATGAAAACGGCGTGATCGTGCATTTCGCCGGGTGCCCGAACGGAATCTATTGGGATGCGGTCTCTCAGCATTATTACTACTGCGTGGACGGCGTGATCCTTGCAAACGGCCTCATGAGGATCGGCGAGTATTACTATTACGCCAAGACCTCGACCGGCGCATTTGTGCGAAATCAGTCCTACTGGGTCACCAAGACGAACGGTCTGCTGGACGAGGGCATCTACAACTTTGACAACGAGGGCAGGATCGTCTTCCCGGAGGAGCAGGAAAAGAAAAACGGCATCGTTTCTGAAAACGGCAGCCTCTACTACTACGAGAACGGCGCACTGACCGGAGCGGGCCTGA
>ERZ779890.2765-NODE-2765-length-16235-cov-4.301792_pt1 | contig 16235 bp, 9 predicted proteins | sample MGYA00511553_ERZ779890 | MGnify/ENA primary metagenome ERZ779890 (study PRJEB29588, sample SAMEA2152064) | human gut metagenome | biome: human gut; feature: human-associated habitat; material: faeces | place: Denmark | collected 2008/2010 ...
GGCTATGACATCAACAGCCACTTCAGCCTGAAACTGCAGGTGAACGACCTGCTGAACCGCGCCGTCATCTTCAAGCAGGAAGTACCCTCTACCGGAGAGGAGGTAGAAGTGGAACGCTACAAGAAAGGCGCCAACCTTGAAATAGGTTTCAGCTACAAACTGTAAAAACAAAATATAGAGAGAAACAAAAAGTTATACGAACGATAACACTAATTTAATTCATTTATTATGGAATCTTTAAAATGGAAATTTTTATCACTTGCCCTCGTGGCAAGCATGTCTTTCCTCACTTCTTGCAGTGATGATGACAACAACGGCGGAAACGACAACGGTGAAGTGGAAACCCTGAAAGGAACGATTACCTCGGATGTAACCCTGAAAGCGGGCACCACGTACAAACTGAGCGGCGAGTACATCGTCGAAGCAGGCGCCACACTGAACATTGAGGCAGGCGTAAAGATTATATCCGTCTACGACGATATAGTGGATTATATCCTGATAAAGCAAGGTGCCAAAATCAATGCCATGGGTACGGCAAACGCTCCTATCGTCATGACCAGCGAAAAGGAAGAACCGGGTGCCTGGGGCGGTATCCACATCTGCGGCAAGGCACACACCAATGCCGAAGGAGGTAAAGGAAGTTCCGAAATCGGCGGTGCCGTTTATGGCGGCAACGACGATGCCGACAACTCCGGCAAACTGCAATATGTGCGCGTAGAATACACCGGCTATGCTTTCGATGAGGAACATGAAGCCAACGGAATCACGTTCTACGGTGTGGGCAGCGGTACAATCGTAGACCACTGTCAGGCCTACAAAGGCTCGGACGACGGTTTCGAATTCTTCGGCGGCTCTGTAAATGTCAGCAACATGGTGGTGGTGAGTTGCAGCGACGACTCTTTTGACTGGACCGAAGGATGGAACGGAAAGGGCACCGACCTCGTTGCCTACCAAGAACCCAAAGCCACATTGGGCTACGACTGCGACTGCCTCATCGAAGCCGACAACAATGAAAACGACAATGCAGCCAGCCCCATATCACACCCTACACTAAAGAATCTCATCCTTGCAGGTAATGGTGAAAGCAAACAGGGTATCCGCCTGCGCCGCGGCACCCAAGTCCATATAGACAATGCCAAAGTATGCGGCAAAGGCCAACCACTGGCAATAGAAAGCGCATTGACCAACAGTGCTTTGAAGAACGGCACTTCCTTACTGGCCAACATGACTATTTCTGCCGAACTGACAACCGACGGCGACTACACCAATGCCGATTTCATTGCCGCAACAGGCAACAAAGTGGACGCCGCCTTGTCATACGCTTCTTTCGACGCCATAAAAGCGGAATGTGACTGGATGAACGGAAACTGGGTGAAATAAGCATACATTGCTCATTGAATATTTTATTAGGAGTTTATTAAAAAAGGAGGTTGTGTCAAAAAAAAGCTGACACAACCTCTTACTTTTCCGGTTCTCACAAACCGTTATATCTATGAAGTCTCCGCCGGATACTTCACCGCAGAAAATCAAGACAACACCCGTTGGAAATCCCTTCCGGACGGTGACTGGAACACCTGCAAATCGAACTCTGGAATAATGGCCAGTACATGGTCGAAGACATCGGCCTGTACACCCTCGTAGGGCACCCAATCCTTGATAGCACAGAAGAAATAAAGCTCCATAGGAATACCATGATCGGTGGGTTGCAACTGGCGAACCATGCAGACAAGCTCTTGGTTCACATCGGGAAGGCTCTTCAAATAGGCAGTCAGATAAGCCCGGAATACTCCCAAGTTGGTTTGACGGCGGCCGTTGACAAGGACGGAGTTATCAATATGATGCTCTTTATTGTACTCCTCTATCACCGCCTCTGTATGCTCCACATAATCTTTCAGCAAACGGATCTTCCGATATTTGTCCAGCATCTCCGGCGTGCAGAACTTCACGCTGTTCATATCAATATTAATGGAACGCTTCACACGACGTCCGCCGCTCTCACGCATCCCCCGCCAATTCTGGAACGAGTCGCTGACAAGCAGATAGGGCGGAATCGTAGTAATGGTATTATCCCAGTTACGCACCTTCACTGTGTTCAGCGTGACTTCTATCACCGTACCGTCAGCTCCATATTTGGGCATTGCAATCCAGTCGCCCACCTTCAACATGTCATTGGCAGACAACTGCACACCGGAAACAAACCCCATAATCGAATCCTTGAACACCAACATCAGTATAGCGGCAGAAGCGCCCAGACCGGCCAGCAATGACAACGGAGATTTATCAATCAGGATACTTACCACAATGATGGCCCCTACAAACCACAGAATCACCTGAACCGTCTGCAACATTCCCTTCAGCGGCCGGTCACGCAGCTGCTCCTTCTCGCTGTACACGCTATAAACAGCTTTCATGAATGAGTTTATGAAGCTCAGAAAAGTGATGAGAATATAAATGAGGCAAACACGCTGGATGAATCCCAAAGTGGAAGAACTCGTCTCGGCAAAAGCCACCGGAATAAAAATATAGATTATAACGGGAGCCACCATCCGGCTGAGATGAATCAGCACCTTACGGTCAAAAACAATATCATCCCATGTAGCTTTTGTTTTCCTTATCAGGTGCGCCACCACCTTCAACAAGATATTCCGGCAGAGGACATCTGCCAGAAAAGCAACGATCAGTACAAGCGCAAAAGCTATAAACTGGTCGAGCATATCAGCCAAGGAAGGGGCTGTTCCCCAGGAAACCAATAATTCGTCGATATTCTTTAATATGTCCATGATAAGAAAGGGATAAAAGATAAAACTAAAATATCAGGTATAAAAAGATTAAAGGTGCTCCCGTTCGAGAAACTCCCGTATATCTTCTTTCAACCACTGATAGAGATAAAGGTTCTTGTAACCGCTGTTTTTCTTCAACATAACGGACACATTGACCTGACTGTTCTCATAGCCTGTCAGCTCATTGCGAAACTGCTCGTTATGCTCCGCCAAACGTTTTATCTCCTGCTCGCGCTCACGACGGAGCACTGTGCAAACGGGTATCAGCAATTTCAAGACCACGCAGTCCATGATGTGATGTCCCTGCATATAAAGATAGGTGTTATCAGGAATCAGCCCTAATTTCCGCAGCTCCTCGCCCAGCTTGTCGACGTGCTCTATGTGTTGCGGGAAACGGGTCCGCATCTCGGACAGCTTGGCAGATACCGCACGTTGCATATTGTCCAGGGCGCTATAAGGATGACGGAGACTTATTTCCTGAAGACGGACATAGTTGTTGAAGTCATACATGGGAAATGTGTGCGTATCATGCTGCCGGTAGAACCACACATTCCATAGGAACAACGGATAAGCGATTTGTGAATAACGCTTCAGGAAAGCGGGAAAGTCAAGAATATAACGGTCGTTCAACGTTGCCTGCACGCATACTTCATGGAGACTCTCGGCAAAACAATGGAAGTTCTCAATGGCATATCCGTAAGTCTGGAAAATATAAGGGTTGCGGTTTATCTTCCGCGATACGTTGGTGGCTCCCTGAAGCAGAAAGTCGTAATCACTGTCCACACAAGCTATCAGACTGCGTCCCAGCTCCGTAGTGTTGAGCGTATTCATCAGCACCATTTTCTTACCCTTGGCCAATGAAGTGGCGGAAGGAAGCATTACCTGAAAATAGCGTTCTTCATTCTCGAACTCTGCCAAAAGAGTACGCCAAAATGCTATATCATCATAGCTTTCCACATATGCCACAATGCGCCTGCGCCCTTTCTTCGATGAGAATTTATGCGCAGCGTCCAGATAAGCCGAGGTCAGATTATGTCGTAAAGATGTTGCCACGTCACTAATCGCTAATCACTAAACACTAATCACCGTTGAAATATCCTCCACCTCCGTCACAGCATCCAACCATCCTTCCATGATGACGGCAGGCGAATGAGTGGTAAGGATAAGTTGTACATTCGGATTCAGATCACGTATCATGCCGATAAGTTTTTGTTGCCATTCTATGTGTAATGACGCTTCCGGCTCATCCATAAAGAGTACGCAATGCTCTTCATTACGTACAAGGACCGTCAGCAGAATCACCAGCATTTGTTTCTCACCGGATGAAAGTTTATAGGGCAAAAGCTGCTCGCCGTCTTGAAAGAAAACGATGTCATTGCTCTTCCTGTCGATTTTCTTACGGGTGTAGCTGAACAGTTCGTCCACCATATCCTGAAATTTCCGTTTAGGAACGGACAGATCGGGAGCCAGTTTTCGCTGTTCGTCATCACCGCTCAGCAGTTCAATCATTTTGTTTCCGATGTTCACCTGATAGTCAAGGTAGCGACGTTGAAGCAGATAGAGCTGCCAATCCAACTCGGACTTCACATTCGGATCCGCCATACGGGCGGTAAAATCTCCCATGATTAGGGGACGGTCGTAACTGCGGATCACATCATAAGGAATGAAGGTAGCCACCGGATTATCGAAGAAAACATGTACCCCGTTCTTCTCATCACTCTTTACTTCTCCTGTGGTCTGTTCCAGATAGCCCACCGAACGGTTCAGAATTGTGGTCTTTCCCACTCCGTTGATGCCGGAAAGTATATTGACGTCAGGACGCAACTCCCAAGCTATGTTGTAGCGATGCCACAACCCATGTATTTCGATACGCTTGATGTAATTAGCTTGTATTTCCATGATTTCTTATTTTAAGCCCTGTCACTTTGTTACAAAAGTATGGCAAAATAAAAGAAAAAACAAATGTAACTTACTATTCTTTGTTTCAAAAAAATATTGTTCTTTTGCAGCTCAAAAGAAATACAGATATGAGCAAGAACATACAAGGTCACCTGTTTGCTTTGACCGCCAATATCCTATGGGGATTAATGGCGCCTATCGGCAAATCCGCATTGGCTGAATTTTCAGCTTTGTCCGTTACAACTTTCCGTATGGTGGGTGCGGCAGCCTGCTTCTGGTTGCTCTCACTGTTCTGCAAACGCGAACAAGTGGATCACCGGGACATGTTGAAGATATTCTTTGCAACGCTTTTTGCATTGGTATTCAACCAGGGAGTGTACATCTTCGGCCTGTCCATGACCTCACCCATCGACGCATCCATCGTAACCACCACCCTTCCCATCGTCACCATGATTGTAGCCGCCATTTATCTGAAAGAACCTGTTACCAACAAAAAAGTGTTGGGCATCTTCGTAGGAGCAATGGGAGCCTTAATACTGATTATGAACAGCCAGAATACCGGAAGTGGCGGTGGCAGCGTCATAGGCGACTTGCTATGCTTGATTGCCCAAATCAGCTTCTCTATCTACCTGACCGTATTCAAAGGACTGTCCCAGAAATACTCCCCCATTACACTGAACAAGTGGATGTTTGTATACGCCTCAATGTGCTACATTCCCTTCTCTTATCATGGAATAGCCGCCATTCAATGGGCTGAAGTTTCCACTGCGGCATTGGTGCAAGTGGGTTATGTAGTGGTGGGAGGCAGCTTCCTTGCCTATATATGCATTATGACGGCACAAAGATTACTGCGTCCCACAGTAGTGAGCATGTACAACTATATGCAACCCATCGTAGCTTCAATAGTTACGGTCGTAATCGGTATGGCAACATTCAATCTGGAAAAAGGAATTGCCATTGCACTGGTGTTTCTCGGTGTATATATCGTAACACAAAGCAAGTCACGCAAGGACTTCGAGAAAGAGGGGAAAGAGGTGTAAGGAAGCAAAGCTTCGTTTATTATGAATTATGAATTGCCATGCGGCATAACAGCGCAGCCAATTCATAATTCATAACTATTAAATTCCTTATTTTTTCAGCTCTGCAAAATAAGTATCCAACAGATTCTTTGCAGCGACAAAAGACGTCAGATTGCCTTTCAGTACCTGATTCTCCTTGCCGGCCAGCATCGCTTCAATCTTGGGGTTCTGATAGAAACTATCGCGAAGCTGTTCGTTAATGGTTTCATACATCCAATATTTGCTTTGTTCATTACGGCGATGTTCAAAATAGCCGTTATCTTTTACAAAGTCAATATACTTATATACCATGTCCCATACTTCCTGCACTCCAAGATTATAGAAACCCGAATAGGTCAGCACTTGCGGTGTCCAGCCGCTCTCCGGAGCCGGGAAAAGATGCAGCGCATTACGAAATTGAGTAGCAGCCAGCTTGGCACGTTCCAGATTATCTCCGTCCGCCTTGTTGATAACGATGCCGTCTGCCATTTCCATAATACCGCGCTTGATACCTTGCAGTTCGTCGCCCGTACCGGCAAGCTGGATAAGCAGGAAAAAATCCACCATTGAGTGCACAGCAGTCTCACTCTGTCCCACCCCTACCGTTTCAACGAATATCTTATCAAATCCGGCAGCCTCGCAAAGTACAATTGTCTCACGCGTCTTACGTGCCACCCCTCCCAATGAGCCTGCCGAAGGGCTGGGACGGATGAAAGACTTGGGGTGAACGGAAAGTTTCTCCATACGGGTTTTGTCGCCCAAGATGCTGCCCTTACTGCGTTCGCTGCTTGGGTCGATAGCCAATACAGCCAGTTTCCCGTCGTATTTCTCCAACACATGCAATCCGAACACATCAATAGACGTACTCTTACCGGCTCCCGGCACCGATACGAATGGAGTCTCCCGAATACGGCAGACATTTCTCTATTACCTCCTGAGCTATGGCCTGATGTTCCGGTTTTACACTTTCCACCAACGTCACAGCCCGGCTCAATATCGTAACATCACCCTTAATAATACCCTCTACGTACTCTGCTACGGAAAGTTGACGTTTTTTGGGCTTCCGCTTCAAATAAGGATTGACGGACGAAGGTTGCTCAATGCCTGCATTGACAACCAAGCCTTTATATTCTCCGCTATTTTCAGGATGTTCCATGATAAGACTTATGGTTTGATTATTTCGCTTTAATATTAATCTCTACTTTCGATTGCATCGGGTCATTCGTAATCATCAGCAAACGCAGATGACGGCGTTTCTTCCCAATGTTCTTTTTCACAACAGTAACACGAAGGCGGGTACTTTCTCCCGGTTGCAACACACTCTTCTTCAAACTGACGCCCACAGCCGGATGAAAAACCTGAAGCTTACTGATTCGTAAAGGAGAACGTCCGGTATTGGTTATGATAATATCCTGACGTGCCTTTGATTTCTTTGCCAATACGGCACTCATATCGATGTCCTTTGTGGAGAGATTGACAACGGGAGCATTTGCCTTTTCCGCCTCGGTCATGCCTGAAAAATCGGGTAACAGAATGGCAGAAACGGGTATTTCATTTTCATCGCCCACCTTGTCACCGGAAAAACGCGCCAAGTAGACCGATGCTTGCGTCAGCCCGAAGTCCGTCAGCCGTTCGGAATCCAGTGTAACGGTTATAACGCCCTTTTCACCCTTTTGCAAGACATTAGGCTTAACCTCTGTTTGCAGATAAGGCGGCAGATGCATCAGCACAGGCTCGTATGGACGGTCCGACAGGTTCACGACTCCAATATGCATGACGGGCTTTTCGCCGGCTTGCACATCAGGAAAATCAAGGCTGTTCTTATCAATACGTATCTGCCCGATAAGATACGGATGGGTTTTAGTAAAATCCTTTATTTCCTGCACCACCTCTCCATTGAACTTCAAATAGACCAAATGCGGCTGCGCATTGCTGTAAATGGCTACGGATTTATTGAAATGCCCCAAAGCCTCCGCATCAAAAGTGACATCGACCACTCCCTTTGCCCCCGGAGCGATAGGAGTCTTTGTCCACCGGGCTACGGAGCAGGCGCAATCGGGCTCCACGTCGGTAAGTACCAGCGGCTGGTTACCTGTGTTCGTAATGGAGTATTGCACCGTTACCGGATGTTTCCATTCAATCTGTCCGAAATCGTACGTCTCCGTATTGGAAGTAAAACGCGGTTGTGCTACGGCAGTCAATGCCGTAGCAGCAAGCGCATATAAGGTGATAAAACTGCGTTTCATTTATATTGTTTCTAAATTAGCTGCACAAATGTAAAGTTTTTAAGTGATATACGCAGACTTTCTTTCCGCTTTTTATAACCTATAAACATTCAATAGCAACTAAATCTATCTACTCTATTTGATAACAACAGTACCTCCCGCAGAATGAGAAGCATATTCCGGCGCATAAGCACACTCTATGGTAGCCAGTCCGGTTTCATACATTCCTCCACGAGCAACCCGGTAGCTATGTTCCAATACATAAACTCCTTTGCCCAAATGATCGAAGAAGAAATTAGTTCCGGCATCTTCCACTTCTGCATAATAGCCCATGCCATTATTCCAACGATAGCCTGAAAGTGAACTTACCGGTTCGAAGCAGGCTCCACGCTGGTCTTTCAGCTGGATAAAATCCATAGCCCGGTCCAAACTAAGTGTCAGCCGGGATACGACTTTATCACCTACCGAAAGCTGCGTGCCCTCCGACAGCGGTTGCAAGGACTTCTGTCCGTCGGCCGAGATACGCTCTACAAAGAGTCTCTTCTCAACATTCAGTTCACTGCCCTGTTGCTTCACATCGGATATGGGCGACAAGTATTGTGCATAGACGGCCCCCCACGCAATGCCTGCATCTCTCTTCTCTACGGTAACTGACTTAACCTTTACCTCAGGACTGCCTTGAACAAAGACCTCCTTGATGTATCCCAATCCCGGAACAGCGGTCTTTGCAGGCGAGAAAGTCTCCAATACCTTATCTCCCAAAGTGATGCGGACATCTCCTTTACTTTCCAGCAAATCGCTGCCCTGACAAAGCAATGCATAAACCGCATCGGCAGTAGCTACCGGAGAATTCCAGCTTGTCGTCTGTTTCTGTTTCAGCAACCAAAGCTTCATTTCTTCTATCAAAGCATCGTTGCCGCCCGCCTCGCGCAGGGCTTCCATTACAGCCACATGTGCAGGAACCGGCATCATACCCCAAGTATAAGGATTGGCATGGAAAGCAAAATGCGCTCCCATTTCGTCCGTTTGCACAAGATGTTCTTTAATAGAAGCTATAAACTCATTCGCTTCCGTCCTGCGTCCCTGTTTCTGCAAGATAATGGCGGTCTGCGCTTTGCAAATCATTGTACCGTTCACAAGGTTACGTCCCAACTTGGTAAGGAAGTAATCGAACATTTTTGCATACTCACCGGAGAGTTTTACCGAACCGAGAGCCACCAAATACATGTATTCCATAGTGGCATCCGACAGGGTGGTAATCTTAGTCCCGTTCTTCTCTGCCTTACGGATAGCACGATATTCTTTCAGCGCTTCTTCATTCAGATAGTCAAAAGCCTTGGCTTTCATCACCGCAACTTCTTCCGGCAATGCCCTATCCGTAAGTAAAGAAAGCCGGACAAGCAGTCCGGTGATATATCCCGTTACATAACGGTTGCCGGACATACCGCCAAACCAGCTCCATGCCCCTTCTTCGTTCTGCAGTTCTTTCAATTTGAGCAAGGACGCCATATTACGGTAATTCAATTGATTTACATCGAACAAAGTAGCGATACGCTGCTGCTGTTCCGTCTCGGTAGTGGCTTCGAGCAGCCAGGGGGACTCGCCCAACAGAATATTCTTCACATCCTGATTTTTCTCTAACTGACTGAGGAAAGTATCTTTTGTTCCGCCCGACAAACGCCAGTTGTCGAATACCGCTTTAATGCGCGGCTGGCTATTGGCGATATAGCCCGCCAAAGTATTGGCATAGAAAGCAGCTGCCCAAGAAATGGCATTATCCGTTGCAGGTTGGCTCAGTACAGGCAGGGCTTGTACGGCATACCATGCCGGATTACCCGTAAATTCCACTGTCAGGCGACGGTCGGTCGCAGTACGGCTGTTGCCATTGAAAAGGCTGTCCAGTGAGAAAGTACGTGTTTCCCCACCACGGATAGGCATGGCGAGTGTTTCTGTAATATATTCCTTATTGCTCAGAACAGGCAACAGATGCTGTTCACCGTCACTGAACGTGCCGCCGTCGGCCACCATGCGGACACCAAGCAGATCGTAACGGTCTGTTACGTCAAACCGGAAATCAACCGATGCCGTCTTTCCTGCTTCCACTGAGAATTTTTGACGACGGGTGGAAATAATCTTCTCCGTCATCGGGTCAAAGAGGGTTAATACGGCCGTCCCTCTTATCTCCTTATCCGTCAGATTGGCAATACCGGCAGCTATCTGTGTCTTATCACCTACCCGCACAAAGCGCGGCATATTCGGAGTCAGCATAAACTCTTTGGATGTAACGGCAGTAGCATCCAGCATGCCTGTCATCATATCCTTGGTATGGGAATAACCGCGGAAATTCCAACGTGTCAGACTCTGCGGCATAGTAAATGAGAAAGTGACCTCTCCCTGCTCGTTGGTACGCAACTGAGGATAGAAGAAAGCCGTTTCTGCAAAATTAGTACGCAAACCTGCCATAGGCTGTAACGCCTGCTCATCAAGTGGGATGGTCTCCGACTCAAAGACAACATCTGTCACACTTTCCTCAGCCAGCGCAGGAGCATATTTCACTTCAACCGCCCGTCCGGTCTTCATTTTAGTACGTGTAGCTCCATACCCGACAATCGTCGGTTCACAAAGGACAGCATCGTTTTCGACTATCTGCAATACTTCCGCAGTTCCGTTATAAGGAGAACAGAAGTAATCAAAACGCCAGACGGGAACTCTCCACGACTTCAATGGGAAATAAGGAGTATAACTCTTTCCGTAATTGCTACTAAGATCCCAGTAGAAATAAGGGATATACCGATTGTAATAGACACTCAATGACTGATGACGGCTATAAATCCGGTCTAATGAGGCATCGTACATCATTGCCAGCATCTCGGCTGCAGCAGGAAAACCTTGCGGAGTCTTGATGACCAGCTTCCATTCCTCCTCCTGTCCCGGACGCAAACGATCGCGGAAAACCTCCCACTTCATATCCAGTGTCCGCTTGGGCAAACGCTTCCGCAATTCTACCCGGCGGGTATATAACTGACCGTTTTTAACAAAAGTGAACTGTACGGCAACTCCGTCTCCATGCTCCTTACGATAAGGATATTCCATACGAACAATTGAGTCACTCAACGACAAGGTACGGCTCTCCAACCTCCCTTTCTGCCCGAAAACATCAACCAGAACATACGCATCCTGCATTGAAGTACCGAAATAAAACACCGCCGGATGAGTTGCATCAAACTCCGTATTCTTCTCATAGAGGAAAGTCTCTACGAACATAGCCGGACGCGGATCCGCCAATGAGAACAGCATAAGGTTCACCGCGTTATCCGCATTGTTAACCTCTTTACCGTTACGGTCGCGAACCGACAGAATAAAACGGTATTCTCCCGACGGCAATTGTTTCCAGGCCGCAAAATCTTTTATTTCACCCGACGTAAATACACTCTCGTAGACAGGTTTATCAGCTATCTTCCCCGATTTAGAATCTATAACCGGATAAAGCCGGCACATTCCTTCCATGGGTAACGTCTCATTGGAAGCATTCATCACTGCCAGTTTTCCCGATATGGAATCTTCCCGGCATAATTCCCTGTTGATATCGGACATAAAAAAATAGGCTTGTCCGGCAGCACTCAAACTATATTGCGTGGTCTGGGTCTCGCCCGCATCCCCGGTAACCGACACTTCTACCTGATAAGAGAAACGCTCTCCTCGCGTCAAATCCGCATCAGCATCCGGTGTCAGGACAACAGGAATGGAGAAGTTGCCTTTAGCATCCAGTTGCACTGTATCTGAGACAAGCGGGGCAGACGGTTGTCCCCAATATCTCCAGTGGTTGCGTCGGGTCACAGTGTATACTGCCGGTACATCCTGAACAGCCATACCATTGTATGCCTTGACATTTCCGGTGATACTTACCGTATCCCCCAAACTGTAGGCCTGTTCCACAGGATTAAACACAATCTCAAAAGTAGGCCGTTTATAATCCTCCACCCGTACGGGAACAGCCGCTTTATCCTTTACTTCAACCATGAAGTTGCCATTGAGGCAAACAGCAGGCAGTACAAATTCTGTTGTAAAAGAGCCGAACTCATTGGTGTCCACACTCTTCTGCACCAGCTCTTTCCTGTTCACATCCAGCAATCGTACCAGGTAATTCTTTCCTGCCAAGACATGAGCCGTATCGGCTGCTTGTTCATAAGAAATCCCTTTGACGTAGACAGTCTGACCGGGACGATACAGAGAACGGTCGGTTAACAGAGTGATATGCTCTGCCGGGCCCGATTCACCACGTTCGTAATATCTATTCAGATAAATGCTTTGGGGCAACATAGCAGTATCCGTCCCTTTGCGTGCCACATAGCTGCGGATAGCTTTATTCCATTCTATAACAGCCTTTCCACCGGCGTCAGTGATAACATCCTGCAACAGTTTACGATTTTCTTCATTATAAGTGGAATAGAAACTGACTTTTGCGCCGGAAACGGGCTGCCCGCTACGGCCATCTACCGTAACCACTTCCATTTTATTGTCCGGCAGAGCCAGTGTCAGCACCTTGAAGCGAGTCGAAACAAGGAACTGGTCTGCCGTACGGGCTGTTACGGCATCGGGTACAATTTGCAATATATAAACGCCCGGTTCATCGGGTACATATAGTTTCAAAACCGTACGTTGCAAGTTGTTCAATAACTCTCCCGGTTCCCCGGCCTTCTTAGCTAAAGGTTCCAGCTCGAAATGAGTGGCAGACATCCTGCGGGCATGCTTCTGATAAAAAGTATTGTTTATTCCTGTGTCCATCCAGGGAACCTCGGACAAGTCCGTGCGATATAGATTCAACGTAAATCCTTTCAGGTTGCGATAACTCACATTCAGTTCCAAAGAGTCACCGGGGTAGATACTCCCCTGGGTATTAATATCCAAATGAGGTTGCAGGATGCTTTCCCGTATGTTACGTAGTTCGTTGACACGCTTATAAGCGGAATAACGCTTCACGCCTTCATCGCACGTCTGCAAAGCCTCATCCATATGGGATGCTCCCATGTTACGGAGCAAGTCGGCTTTACAGATATAGGCTTCCGCACAAATTTCACGCGCTCCATATTCTCGAATCAGATTGTCCAACGCACCAAGATACTCCTTGTCAACTTGCGCCTTCCGTTCGCGATAAGTGGCATACGGCTCCCTGCTTATGCCACTTCCGGTTCTTTTCCATTTCCAATAATCGAGCGTGGCCAACACAGTCGCATCTTCAGCCCCGGCACGATGCCGGTAAGTATTTATCATTCCCTCATAAATACCGGCAATGCGCATACGTTGCAATGAGTCCGCCCGAAAGCCATCCAATAAGAGATAAGTGTCCACCGCCCGGGCTGCCAGTAGATGATACATATCGTGACCGTAAAAACGACTACCATCTTCCAGTACAACAAAAGGCACGTATTCCTTGGAGGACACCTCAAGCAGACGAACGGAATCTTGCAATGAAGCAAGATTATGCTCATCCACCTTAGTTACAAAAATATTACTACTCCACTCGCGAATGTCAGCAGGCGCTTCATCTGTATCCAAAGCTGTACGCCCTGACAACAACTGCCGGTTATATCGCATATAATCAGCATATTCACGAGCGAGCAAAGAGTGCAATATAGCTTTACTTACCGGATTTTGTTCCGATTTTGCCCAGTTTTCCAAATTTCTCAAATTGACATACAAGCTATCCGGCGTAAGTCTTTCCTGATAGGCTTCCCGGCAAATATATGCCTTCAGCATTTGCGGAACATTCTTTTCCTGTTCGGCTTTACGGTAGATTTGCCCCGTCAATTTCACTACTGTTTGCGGCAAACTTTTCTTTTGGGCTTGCTCTACCTGTTTCCACAGGCTGTTATATGACTGGGCTTGTAAGGTAGACAAGCACAACCCTATCATCAGCAGCAACAATGTAAAAAAACTTCGAATTTTATTCATAGCTATTCTATTTGTTATTAGTTTTTGTTTTTTATGCGAATCAAGAATCAAATCATAAAAAAAATCTCTGTATGATTACCTTCATTCATATCCCAACCTGACAGTTCATACGCCTTATATCCATTCCTTCGCCGAACCTGTCCGTCTCTTGCCTATGATGAATTACTATTAAAAGGCTTATAATTGCATATTAAAAGCCTTTTAATGGCAATTCAACCGTAAGGCTATATCGGCTCATCTATACAAACATCTCATATCTTTACTATATGAATGTGCATTGTAAAAATAACAAATTAATAGTCACATTGTACCGTTTTTTAGAAAAAATAAAAAAACAAAGCATATGCTGACATAAATACCTGCAATAATAAAAAAAAGCGGGGGATACATTCTCAGAACATATCCCCCGCTATCTTATCTGCTACTACACTCATCTCGGGTAGTTATAATACTTCATTGCTTCAATCCAGTTCTCGCCGACTTTAGCAAGAACGTTTCTAAAAGAGCTTACAATCTTTTTTCCCATAATCTTAAAAATTAAACTAATACCCTGAAAACTTTGTTTTTTTACTTTTTGATGGTATATCCCATCATTAACATCTCATTACGACCTACCTCTGCGAGAATACGTCTGAATGAACTCATAATCTTTTTTTTCATAACCTTAAAAAATTAAACTAACACCTTGAAAACTGAAAACTAAATTCTCTCTTTAAAAAGGGGATGAATACTTAAAGCATTACATAACCCCAAATGTTCTTATCGGCCTCGCCGAAATGTCTGAACAATTTTCTTAACTTTTTCATTTTGTTATCCTCCTAAAATCAATCTTGTTATTCTTAAAAATAACCTGTTATCCTATTATTTCTATGTTTTACAACACAAAAATAAAGCCTTTGTTCAAGATAACAAGTGATTTTATATAGAAAACTATGTTTTACAACATATTTATTGACCTAAATCAATTTTCTTCAAAGTGACGGTACAAGAAAAAGACAAGTTGACAGTAAGGCAAAGAAATTCTGACAGTCTGGAGACAAGATGACAGCAATAAAAAAAGCAGGGCACATCAATACCCTGCTTTCTCCTTATTATATATAAGAAAAATTACTTTTCCGGAGTCTGCTCCAGTGTTGCAACCAGAAAATCGTAGAATTTTGTAACAGAAGGAATATATGCACGTTCATCCGGTGAATGTGGTGAGCGCAATGTAGGGCCAAAAGAAATCATATCGAGTCCCGGACAATTAGCACCGATAATGCCACACTCCAAACCTGCATGGATCACTTTCACTGCCGGCTCTACACCAAATTGCTGCTTGTAAGACAAGGTCATGGCATGCAAAATCGGAGAATCGACATTAGGTTGCCAGCCAGAATAAGCGCCACTCAGTTCCACTTTCATACCTGCCATCGAGAAACATGCCGTCAAACTGTCTGCCAAGAAATCCTTCATTGTATCGCAAGAGCTGCGAGCGAGAATACGGACATCGGCTTTACCGCCCCCAATCGTTACAATGGCCAGATTGGAAGAAGTCTCCACTGTGTCAGGAACAGTAGGAATCATACGCATCACCCCGTTCTGGCAAGCCATCAGCACACTAATCATATTATCCTGAATCTCTTCAGGAACAATGAAAGCAGGCAAGTCCACATTCTCCAACTTCAAAGTTATGCCTTCTTCAATCGGAGCATACTCAGTATTCAGCAAGGCTTCATATTCCTTTATGTAATCTTCCAACCCTTCAACATCTTCGGGATTGAAAACCAAGACAGCATGCGCCTCGCGCGGAATAGCATTACGCATATTGCCGCCCTCAAAACTCGACAGACGGCAATCGAATTCAATCAACAAGTCATGCACTATACGGGCAAGCAACTTATTGGCATTGCCTCGTCCCTGATTGATCTCCAATCCGGAATGTCCACCGCGCAAGCCTTTCAAGATTATCTGACGGGCCACGAAATCGGCAGCGGGCTCTTCCTCTTTATATTCCAATGTAGCTGTGATATCAATTCCTCCTGCACAACCGATATAAAGTTCTCCTTCGTCTTCCGAATCGAGGTTCAGCAAAATCTCGCCTTTCAGTGTACCCGGTTTCAAGCCGAACGCACCGTACATGCCGGTTTCTTCGTCTTTCGTGATAAGAGCTTCCAAAGGACCGTGTTTCAGGTCTTTTGCTTCCAACACGGCCATAATAGCAGCTACACCCAGTCCGTTGTCTGCACCCAGAGTAGTGCCTTTTGCTTTTACCCAGTCACCGTCTATATAAGTTTCAATTGGATCTTTTTCAAAATCGTGTACAGTATCGTTGTTCTTCT
>ERZ779890.2777-NODE-2777-length-16216-cov-4.138172_pt1 | contig 16216 bp, 16 predicted proteins | sample MGYA00511553_ERZ779890 | MGnify/ENA primary metagenome ERZ779890 (study PRJEB29588, sample SAMEA2152064) | human gut metagenome | biome: human gut; feature: human-associated habitat; material: faeces | place: Denmark | collected 2008/2010 ...
GGGCGGAAACGCCCATCGGGAGGGAGCCAAGAGACAACGGAGGTACATATGAAAAATAGATGGGCATTGCGTCTGGCGGCGCTGACACTGGTAAGCTGCCTTGCCATGAGCGGCGTTTCCCTGGCGGTGGAGCCCGGATCTGCCACCGATCCGCTGGTGACACTGAGTTATCTGAACGATGTGTTTCTGGGACAGATCATGACCAAGGTAGACCAGAAGATCACCGCCCGGAACAGTCAGCTCCTTCAGCAGTCCGGGGGCGCGGGCGGAATGTCCGGCGTGGAATTTGCCGTGGTGACCCTTTCCAAGGGACAGGTCCTCACCGGAGACATCGGCTGTGAAGTGATGCTCCGGGTGGGTACGGCCTCCTGCGTGTCGCCCTCCAATCCGGGACTCATCGACGAGACTACCGCTGCCTCCCTGAATAACGGCGGCGCGCTGGCGGCGAACCATCTCTATATGATGACCATTGAGGGCCGGGGCGTCAAGGCCGGCTCCGACACCACGAAGCTGCTGGTGCGGGGCAGCTACACCATCGCCTGAACTTGCCATACATAGCGTTCATATTAAGATCCGCCTGTGCATAAACTGATGCACAGGCGATTTTTTTGCCGGGAGGTGGCGGCTTATGGACAAGTATCCGGTTTTTCAAGAAGAGCAGGCGGTGGGGGAATTGACCGTCGCCCCGGATGCCCTGTATACGGCCTTTTCCGTCTCCTGCCGGGGTCAGGAGGGGCTGTGGTGCGCGTGGGCGGTGGGGGAGACAGGGAATCTCCGTATCGGTGTTCTGGAACCGGAGAACGGCTGCCTGCAAATCCGCCGCCGGTTTTCCAAACGGTTGACAGACCCGTTGGGACCCATCCTCCGGGGAGAACTGCGCCCTTTAGGAGAGGAGCGGGAGCAATGGGAGCCGCTGAGACCGGAACTGCTGCGAAGTCCATACCTCCGCTGCCGCTTGGGCGGGCTTTCCGATGTGCTGACCTGCCGGCCGGAGCGGGGCCGTCTCATCGCCGTCCCACGGGATGACGCGGCCCCTTTTCCTCTGGAAGCCATGTTTTGCTTTGCCCGTTCCCGGCGTTTGCAGGGACGGGCGTACTGGGTATTTCGCTTTGATGACCGGGAATGGCCTGTTTTTTGAAAAAACTTGAAAATAGGGATACCACATTTAGAAGGAATGTGGTACAATATCCGCAGTATCCTGTGCTTTTCACACATGAACCGGGTTTTCCCGGAACGTTTATCAGGAGGTCAAGCCTATGAAATGCCCCTATTGCGGTCACCCCGAAAGCAAGGTCATTGATTCCCGTCCCGCGGACGAAAACGCCAGCATCCGCCGCCGGAGAGAGTGTCTTTCCTGCGCCAAACGCTTTACCACCTACGAAACGGTGGAGAGCCTGCCTATGGTGGTCATCAAAAAGGATGGCAGCCGCCAGAGCTTTGACCGGCAGAAGGTTCTGCGGGGCATGATCCGGGCCTGCGAGAAGCGGCCGGTACCCTTGGCCGAGTTGGAGCGCATTGCCGATGAGATCGAGCAGGAGCTGCAGAACTCCATGGAGCGGGAGATCCGCACGGAGGATGTAGGCGAAAAGGTGATGGACCGGCTGCGGAAGGTGGATCAGGTGGCCTACGTCCGCTTCGCCTCTGTCTACCGTCAGTTCAAGGATCTGGATACCTTCATGGCGGAGCTGAATAAGCTCCTGGCGGAGAAATAACGAAGCTCCCTTTCGAAACTGAGACTGTTGGCCAAGCTGCTGGTTGATTTTTAAGACTGTCTTAAAGATGTGAGAACATGAAAAAACGTCATCTGAAGGAGGCTTTACGATGTCATTTGAAGCAGAAGTTATCCCCCTGTTTATTGGCGGAGTATTGGTTGTAAGCAGCTTTGAACTGATTGTTGGATGTGTCCTGCTCAAGAACAAGAAGAGTGCTTGTAAAAAGTTCGTCCTCCATGTCATAACCATGCTGATAGGCTTTGCATTTTTAATTCGCAGTATATTTGCAAATTGGCTCAACGTAAAGTTTGACATCGCTTCCATATCAAATTCAACAAATATTGGCTTGTTTGGTATATTTTGGTGTGTTAGCGTAATGCTGATTGTATCCTGCATTCAAGAATGCTTGAAAAAGCAGATAGACGAGATTGTATAGGGGTGAATTCGAAAATGCTTTGCCCTAAATGCCAAAAAGAAATGTCTCCGGGAATTTTAGGCGGCAGAGGATACAACTATTTTCTTCCGCAAGGAGAATCGGTTCCTAAATTGTTGAGCGATAGAATCTTGAAAAAAAAGAACGCGACTTTATTGCCGCCCGACATATATGGCAGTTGGGACGTCAGTGGGTGGCCTACTGCGTTTTGGTGTGCTGACTGCAAAATGATTGTAGCAGATTATTCCCACCTCATGAAATGAGTCCCTTTACAGCACATTCCGGATATTCAATGCCTCCATTTCCGCGATGAGCCGCAGCTGGTCCCGGAGGTCGGACAGCTCCGCGTGGAACTCCGAAAGCTCCTCCGTTTCCCCGAAGGCGATGGCCCGGCGGTACATGGCCTCCGCGTCATCCACTGCGTCATGGTGGGAGACGATGTGAAGATAGGTCTGGCTGTGGGACCAGTCATCGTAGCTTTCCCAGAGGGCGTCCAGCGCCTCGGCCCACTCCCCGGAGAGGGCCAGCCGGTCCGCCGCTTGCAGTTGTTCCCGCCAGCGGTCCGTTTCTCCTTCCATGTGGCGGATATTCCACAGGGAAAACGCCAACAGGGCCGCCAACACGAAAATCGGCGGCAGCAGCATCCGTTTCATGGGTCAGCCTCCTTGGGAACGCAGAGCGTTTTTCCGTTTTCATCCACCGTCAGGAGAAAGACCTCCTTGGTGGTGCAGTGCTCCTGCTTCAGAATTTTTTGAAGCCACACCTCATCCCGGCCGCAAAGACGGAGATTGTTCCGCAAAACCCGGCCGTCATTGATGAGAACGGTGGGGAGAGTGTCCTCCTCCAAGGTCAGGCCCAGGTCCTCCGCCGTGGGCGGCTTGGCCTTGGCCCATGGCAGTACGGACAACTGCCCGGAGTTTTCCAGCACGGCGTACTGCACCTCCTCCACGGAAAGGCACCCCTGTCCCCGGAGCTGTTCCAACAGCTCGTCCAGCGTGTAGCGGTTTTTCCGCATGGCCGCCTGCTGGAGCTTACCGTTGCGGATCAGGATGGCCGGTGTGCCGCACATCAGCGCCCGGAACCGCAGATTCAGCAGAGAAAGCTGGCTCATCAGCAGCGTCAGGGACAGGAGAATTAAAATAGGGATGACCCCGGCCAGCAGCGGGATGCCGAAATCCTGCATGGGCACCGTGGCCAGATCGGAGATCATCATGGTCAGCACCAGCTCGCTGGGCTCCAATTCGCCGATCTGCCGCTTTCCCATCAGCCGCAGGCCGATCATAATGAGAAAATAGAGAATGACCGTGCGGCACAGTGCGGTGATCATGTCCGTCGCCCCCCTTTTTGTTCCAGTATGGACAACTGATGGGATTTTATACGGCCAGCTGGGGACAGACGGCTTGAAAATTTACATTTTGCCTCTTGTATCCGCTGTAAAAAGCGAATATGATAGGAACGATTTCAAATTAAAAGACAAAGGAGCTTATTGTTCTGATGGGTAAATATTTTGGTACAGACGGTTTCCGGGGCAAGGCCGGCGTTGATCTGACGGCGGAGCACGCCTTCCAGGTGGGCCGTTTTCTGGGCTGGTATTACAGCCGGAAGCACACGGAGGACTCCGCCCGCATCGTGATCGGCAAGGACACCCGGCGTTCCTCCTATATGTTTGAAAACGCTCTGGCGGCGGGTATCACCTCCTCCGGCGCGGACGCATATCTGCTCCACGTTACCACCACTCCCTGCGTCAGTTACATCACCCGTACGGAGAATTTCGACTGCGGCGTGATGATCTCCGCCAGCCACAATCCGTTTTATGACAACGGCATCAAGCTGATGAACGGCGTGGGCGAGAAGATGGACGACGCCCTTCAGGCAGAGCTGGAAGCATTCATCGACGGTGATCCCGCTTACCTCCCCTGGGCCACTGAGGGAAAGGTGGGCAAGACCATCGATTTCTACTCCGGCCGCAACCGCTATATCGGCTATCTCACCAGCCTGCCCTCCCGGTCCTTTGAAAAGCACAAGGTTGGTCTGGACTGCGCCAACGGCAGCTCCTGGATGATCGGCCGGGCAGTGTTTGACGCGCTGGGGGCCAAGACCTATGTCATCAACGATCAGCCGGACGGCGTGAACATCAACACGGACTGCGGCTCCACCCACATTGAGGGCTTGCAGCTCTACGTCCGGGAGCATCATCTGGACGTGGGCTTCGCCTTTGACGGCGACGCGGACCGCTGCCTTGCCGTAGACGAGCGGGGCCAGGTGCTGAACGGCGATAAGATCATGTATATCTGCGCCAAGCACTTCAAGGAGCGTGGCCAGCTTCCCAGCAATACGCTGGTCACTACCGTTATGAGCAACTTCGGTCTGTACAAGGCGCTGGACAAGGCGGGCATCCGTTACGAAAAGACCGCCGTGGGCGACCGCTATGTTTACGAGAACATGAAGGAAAATGACTTCATGATCGGCGGCGAGCAGTCCGGCCATATCATTTTCCGGAAGTACGCCCACACCGGCGACGGTCTCATCACCGCCATCATGCTCATGCAGGTGATGATCGACACCCAACTGCCCCTGAGCGTGCTGGCCGCCGGCGTTACCATGTATCCTCAGGTGCTGAAAAACGTCCGGGTGGACGATAAGGATCTCACGCTGGCAGACGCCGCCGTGCAGGCCGCCGTGGACGAGTGCACCGCCGAGCTGGGCGATTCCGGCCGGGTGCTGCTGCGGAAGAGCGGCACGGAGCCTGTGCTCCGGGTCATGGCGGAGGCCGGTACCGCCGAGGAATGTGAAAAGCAGGTGGACCGCATCATCGCCGCTATGGAAAAGAGCGGCCATCTCATCGAGGTGAAGAAGTAATGCTGACTGTCAACGAGTTATATGATCTGAGCCATTCTCTGGCGGGAGATTACCTGAAGCAATTCACCTATCCATGGGAGGCGCTGGCCGGGATCTCCGACCTGATTCTGGAGATCGGCAAGCAGCTTCCGGAGGACGAGTATGTGCACCCCACCGACTGGGACGGCAACGTTCTGGAGGATGTCTGGGTGGCCAAGGACGCAACGGTGTTCAAGACCGCCTATCTCCACGGCCCCTGCATCATCGGCCACCGGACGGAGGTCCGTCAGTGCGCCTTTATCCGGGGCAGCGCACTGGTGGGCAATGACTGCGTGGTGGGCAACTCCACGGAGCTGAAAAACGTGATCCTGTTCGACAATGTGCAGGTGCCTCATTACAACTATGTGGGGGATTCCATCCTTGGCTATAAGTCCCACATGGGCGCCGGCTCCATCACCTCCAATGTCAAGAGCGACAAGCTTCTGGTGGTGGTGAAGGACGGCGCGGAGCAGGTGGAGACCGGCCGCAAAAAGGTGGGCGCCATGCTGGGCGACCGGGTGGAGGTCGGCTGCAACAGCGTCCTGAACCCCGGCACCGTCATCGGCCCGGATTCCAATGTGTACCCCACGTCCTGCGTCCGGGGCGTCATCCCGGCCAGCCATGTCTATAAGGACAAGGACCATATCATCGCAAAGAAATGAGTTGACTGAGCTGGGGCGGCGGTCTGCGCAGCCCCAGTTCTTTCATAAAAGCCGCAGAAACGAAAGGAGGCTATGGGCAGCGCCCATCAACAGCGCCATGCGCCCGGAAAATGACTTCATAGAAGCGGGGTTCCGGGATAACGAGGAGAGGGGAGTATCGAAACTTCGGCGGGTGCCCCTCCGTGGCCGCAGCCATGTGACAGGTTCTACAAATACGGGGGCGACCCCGGAACAGAAGGAATCTGACTGCGGAGAAAGAGACAAATCTCTGCGCGTTTGTCCTTTTGAATGAATTTTCAGGAGGATTTTTTACCCATGTGTGGAATTATTGGTTATGTGGGCCACCAGCAGGCGGCCCCGATTTTGCTGGACGGACTGGCCCGGATGGAATACCGGGGCTACGATTCCGCCGGTGTGGCGGTGCGGTCCGAGACAAAGGGGCTTCAGGTCTATAAGTCCAAGGGCCGCCTTCAGGTGCTGTCAGATATGATCCACGGCGGCGCCGATGTGGAGGGAACGCTGGGCATCGGCCATACCCGCTGGGCTACCCATGGAGAGCCCAATGACATCAACGCCCATCCCCATGTCAGTGAGGATGGCCGGATCGCCATGGTCCATAACGGCATCATCGAAAACTATATGGAGATCAAGCAGCAGCTTTTGCGTCACGGCGTTACGTTCAAGTCTGAAACGGACACCGAGGTGGCGGCTCAGCTGCTGGAATTCCACTATAACGAGTGTCATAATATGCTGGAGGCCGTGGGCCGTGTCCTGCGGCGGATCGAAGGCTCCTATGCTTTCGGCATCATCTGTGCCGACTATCCCAACGCCCTGATCGCCGCCCGGAAGGACAGTCCCCTCATCATCGGGTACGGTCAGAACGGCAACTTCATCGCCTCCGACGTGACGGCTGTCATCAAGTACACCCGGGACGTGGTGTACATGGACGATGGGGAGATCGCTGTCCTCACCGCCGACAGCGTGGACGTGTTTGACGACGAGCTGCTGCCGGTGGAGAAGACCCACAGTCTGGTGGACTGGGATGTGTCCGCAGCGGAGAAGGGCGGCTACGCCCACTTCATGGCCAAGGAGATCATGGAGCAGCCGGAGGCGGTCCGCAAGACCATCTCCCCCCGCATCCGGGACGGCCGTGTGGTGCTGGACGATCTGCATCTGACGGCGGAGTACGTCCGCGACCTCTCCCGGATTTACGTCATCGCCTGCGGCTCCAGCTACCATGTGGGCGTGGTGAGCAAGTACAGCTGGGAAAAGCTGCTGCGCCGCCCGGTGGAGGTGGTGCTGGCCTCCGAGTTCCGGTACTGTGATCCTCTGGTGGACGAAAAGACTCTGGTCATCGTCATCAGCCAGTCTGGAGAAACCCTGGACACTATGGCCGCCATGCGGGAGGCCAAGCGCCGGGGCGGCCGGACCCTGGCCATCGTCAATGTGGTGGGCAGCTCCATCGCCCGAGAGGCGGATGACGTGCTGTACACTTGGGCCGGGCCGGAGATCGCCGTGGCCACCACCAAGGCATACACCACCCAGCTGGTGCTGATGGATCTGGTGGGCCTCTATCTGGCGGACCTGCTGGGTATGGTGGAACAGAGCGAGTATGACACCATTCTCTCCGAGATGCAGCTGCTGCCGGAGAAGATGCGCCAGTTCCTCTCCCACACGGAGGACATCCAGTATTACGCCTCCCGGTACTTCAACCACGACTCCATCTTCTTCATCGGCCGGAACCTGGACTACGCCATGGGCCTGGAGGGTTCCCTGAAGCTGAAAGAGATCAGCTATATCCACTCCGAGGCCTACGCCTCCGGCGAGCTGAAGCACGGGACGATCTCGCTGATCGAGGACGGAACGCTGGTCGTGGCACTCGGTACCTACGGGCCGCTGTTCGACAAAGCGATGAGCAACGTCGTCGAGGTCAAGGCGCGCGGCGCAAGCGTCCTTGCGCTCACGACTGAGAGCCGCCGCGAGGAAATGGCGAAAAATGCCGATGCCATGATGGTCATTCCGGACACGGAGGATATGTTTCTGCCGTCGCTCGGTGTGCTGCCGCTCCAGCTGTTTGCGTACTATGTTGCGCTCCAGCGCGGCTGCGACATCGATAAGCCCAGAAATCTGGCGAAGAGCGTGACTGTGGAATAATTCTGACGCCGCGCGGCAGGGAAATCCTGCCGCGCGGCAATGCGTTTGCATGGAAAGAAAAGCTGGTGCATTTTTCCGGTGAGGAATTCACAATTTATCAATTCTTTTTTACCGATATGTGCTATACTAAAAACAGAAACAGACTCAGGGAGGCATGAGGTATGACGATCATTACGAAAGAGAATTTTGAAAACGAGGTGCTGAAGTCCGAAAAGCCCGTTGTGCTCGATTTCTGGGCTTCCTGGTGCGGGCCGTGCATGATGCTCAAGCCGGTGCTTGAGGAGCTGAGCGGCGAGATGCCGGAGGTCAAGTTCTGCAAGGCGGACGTGGACGAGGAGCGGGACCTTGCCATCGAGCATGGCATTGAGAGCATCCCGACGCTGCTGATCTTCCGCGGCGGTGAGATCGCTGGAAAGCTTGTCGGCTACCGCGACAAGCAGAGCCTGCGCGCGGAGATCGAGGAAAAGCTATGAAGGTACGGCTGAATCCGGATGAAGAGGTCGTGAAGCGTGTCCGCGAGGGCCTCAAGCGCACCGGCGGCTACTGCCCATGCCGTCTCCAGCGGACGGAGGACAACAAGTGCATGTGCCGCGAGTTCCGCGAACAGATCCAGGATCCGAACTTCGAGGGCTTCTGCCACTGTATGCTCTATTACAAGGAAAAGGAGCCGCAGGAGCCTGAAAAAGAGAAACAAAACAGAAACGGCGATTAAACAAAACGTTTCCAAAAAGAAAAGTGTGTAATCATATTGTAATTCTTGCGGACGCAGCACCATATTTTGACGTCAAACAAAATTTGACAACAAAATGTGGGACTGATGCCGAAAAACCATGGGAACTCCTTAAAGTTTCCTTAAGGTGATTGAAATTTTACGGAATTATGATACACTTAACATGAGCAAATTGGGTAAAGAAACACTTCAAACATAACAAGGAAGAGAGGTACATCACAATGAAAAAGAGTATGAGCAGAATTGTCTGCGCCCTTCTGGTCGTGGCAATGGTCTGCGCAATGATCCCGGCTGCGCTGGCTGCACCCGTAAGCGGAGTCACGCTGAACCAGAACAGCCTGAATTTGAAGCCCGGCGATACCGCGACGCTCGTCGCGACGGTCGCTCCGGACGATGCAGACGACAAGACGCTCACATGGGAATCCAATGATACCAATGTTGTGACCGTTTCGAACGGCGCTGTCACCGCTGTCGGTGTCGGCTCTGCGACTATCACGGTTACCAGCGCGGCTGACAACACCAAGACTGCGACCTGCGCTGTCACGGTTGCCAAGGCCAGCCTAACCATCGAGAACCCGAATTACACGGTTCCCGCAGTTGCCATCGGCACTGACCTGCCCCAGCTTCCTGCGACTATGCAGGCAAAGGGCGAGGGCGCCAACGCCGCGATCTGCAACATCGCATGGAACGAAGCAGACGTGCTTGCATACAACAAGAACGTTGCTGGTACCTATGTGATCAATGGTATTGCATCCCTGAGTGCTGAGGACGACGCCAAGTACACCCTGACCGGCAATGCCGTCACCGCCACCATCGTGGTCGGCAATACCCCGGTCATCACCATCGGTCAGCCCGTCCCGCAGGACATGAAGATCAAGAAGGGTGCGACCAACAAGACGCTTCAGGTCGTCGCTACCGCTGCGGCAGGCGACAAGAACCTGACCTCCGCCATCACCTATCAGTGGTATAAGTCCAACGGTATCGGCTCCTATGTGCCCATCGCCGGTGCGACCAGCTCCGTCCTGACCATCACGGACACGGCGACGGCAGGCAAGACTACCTACTACTGCACCATGAATGTCACCGACCCCGACACGCAGCTGAAGGCCGCTTCCGTCAGCACGACGCCGGTCACCGTTGAGTTCTGCGACGCCTATAAGGTCACGCTGACCACCACGTCTATTACGCCGCTGAACACCAGCGTCACCGTCGGCACGAACCCCGTCATCACCGCGACCGTTCAGGAATTCGACGAGGCGAAGGGCGACTACAAGCAGGCTCTGAACTACAACACCCTCGTGTGGTCCACGGACGCTTCCGCCTATTACGCAACGATCGCTGCGTCTCTGGCGAACAACACCGCGACCCTGACGACGAACGCCGTCAACAACACCGCCGGTATGACCGTCAAGGTCACCGCGACGATCAAGGACACCACCTGTGCCGGTACGCTGGATATCCGCGTTGTTCCGGGCACTGCCTCTGACATCACCTTCGCGCTCAACGGCGCCAGCGCGGCCTTCACGAAGGATCCGTTTGCGAACGCTGTCAGCGCCGTTACCGGCGGCACGCAGATGAAGTTCAACGACTACATCTACTACACCGGCGGCAAGACGCTTTCCTATGTCGTGTTCAACACGCCTTACGGCGGCGCACTGTATGCTGCCGGCACCACTACCCTGCTGCCCTCCGGCACGAAGTGCTACTACACGCCTTCGACCGCGCTCCGGCAGTATGCTCTGGAAGGCGTCTATTTTGTTCCGACGACCTCTTCCAGCACTCCGTACGTTACCTACACTGCTTATGACGCCAACGGCGGCATCATCGCCACCGGCAAGGTCGTTATCAAGGGCGCCAGCGCGGACATTGAATACGACGTCGCAGCCGGTCAGAGTGTCCGCTTCGACGAGGACGACTTCCAGAAGTTCTTCAGCGAAGCCTACAACCGCGGCACGCTGAGCTATGTCAAGTTCGACACGAGCTATGACAAGAACCTGAACACCAGAACCTACGGCTATCTGTACGAGAGCAGCGACAGAAACGCGGATACGGTCGACAGCCGCACCGAGTACTGCTACAACGCGACCTCCCGTCAGTATGATCTGGACACCATCGTCTTTACGGCAGGCTCCAGAACCAGCAAATACACCATCAACATCCCGTTTGTCGCCTACGGCACCAAGTCCAACGGCACGAGCGCTCAGGTCGAGGGCAACGTAGCCATCACCGTCAACGACGGTAAGGTCTCCTCCATCTACTCCATCGGCACCAGCTTCAAGGGCGATCTGGCCAAGGCCATGACTCCTGAGAACGTCACCAACAGCCAGCTGGCCAGCTACTATGTGGTCTTTGGCGATGTGACCAACGGCAGACTGTACTACGCCTATGACACCATTGCCTCCGCGAAGGAAGTCACCAACAAGCTGAGCTTCTTCTTCAGCGCCGGCAGAAACGATCTGGCTCTGTCCGACGTCTACTTTGTACCGGCAGCCGGTGCGCAGACCGCAAAGGTCACCTACACCATCTATGACGGCAAGAGCAAGATCGAAAGCGGCTCCCTGTCCTTCAACATTGTTCAGCAGACGAAGTCCAACTACTTCAATGACGTTACTGAGAGCAACACCGGCAAGTGGTCCGCAAACGCGATCGACTTCATGTCCTACAACTCTCTGGTCAACGGCACTGCCAACAAGAGTTTCAGCCCGAGCCAGACCATGACCCGCGGTATGCTCGTTACGATCCTGTACCGTATCGAGGGCAAGCCGTCCGTCAACGTCTCCAACCCGTTCAAGGATGTGGACAAGAACAGCTATTACTACGACGCCGTTCTGTGGGCTTATAAGAATGACATCGTCACCGGCACCTCCAAGTCCACCTTCAACCCGAACGGCGCGGTCACCCGTGAGCAGATCGCGGCGATCCTGTATCGCTACGCCGGTAAGCCCAGAACGACCGGCACTCTGAGCGGCTACTCCGACAGAAGCAAGGTCAGCTCTTACGCCGAGACGGCCATGGCATGGGCCGTCAAGGAAGGCATCATCACCGGCAAGTCCGCTACCACGCTGGATCCGGCCGGTAAGGGCACCCGTGCGGAGGTCGCGGTCATGCTGTACCGCTACCTGACCAAGTAATTTCGGGCAGCTTTCCAAACTCCATAAAACGCAAGCAGCGCGGCGCCGAGGCGTCGCGCTGCTTTGTCGTTTCAATGGGGCGGAGCTTGTTTGGAATCGATTTACAGCATGAACAGCGCCTCGCGCACGACCTCACCGACTGTCGGGTGCGGGAATACGATCTTATCCAGATGCTGCACGGGAAGCTTGGAATGGACCATCATGGCTGCGCCATAGATGATTTCAGAGGCGTAGGAGCCAATCAAGTGGACGCCCACGACGCAGCGATTTTTTCTGTCATAAAGTAGCTTACAGAATCCAGTTCCCTTTGGGTTTTCGGCCAGATAGCGGCCAGAGAGAGCCATCGGCGCCTTGACGACTTGTATATCCAGCCCCTTCTCCAGCGCACTCTGCTCCGTTTCGCCGACACTGGCCACTTCAGGCGTGGTGTAAATTACAGAGGGAATGATCGAATAGTCGACCCTGTCCTTTTTGCCGAGCATGTCGTTGACGGCGACCTCTGCCTCACGGTATGCCGTGTGCGCCAGCATCAGCTTGCCGTTGCAGTCACCAATTGCCCATACGCCGGGGATATTTGTACGCATGTGCTCGTCAGTCACAACTGCGCCGCGTTCAAGTGCAACACCGATTGCTTCTGTATTCAGTCCGCTCACGTCCGCGCGGCGGCCCGCTGAAAGCAAAACGCGGTCACAGGAAATCTCATGTTTCCCTGAAGCATCGGAATAGATCACGCTGTGCTCTGTGAGAGACTCGACTTTGGCGTTGAGACAGAATTCCATGCCTTGTTTTCTGTAGGTGCGCATTAACAGTGCGCAGATATCGGGGTCGGTATTGCCTGCAATTTTAGACATCATTTCGATCACGGTGACCTTTGTACCGATCGACGCAAAGTAACAGGCCATCTCGAGCCCGATTACGCCCCCGCCGATGCAGACCAGTGAGTCGGGCTTAGCCTGTAGGGAGAGAAGCTCCCTATTTGTCATTACAAAGCCGGAGGCGAGTCCATCTCTCACGCCGGGAATTGGCGGTACTACGGCGCTGGAGCCAGAGGCGAGCACAAGACGTGGTGCAAACAGGGATTCCGCTCCAGCGGAAACAGTGAACAGATCGCCCGTTTTGCCGGTGATCTTACCCTCAGTAGAGAAAACAGCGACCCCGTGCTTCTTCATCGATACACCTACGCCGCGGACGAGCGTTTGAACGATGCCGTCTTTGCGCACGACAGCTGCTGCATGATCGTAGGAAACGTTTTGCGCTGCGATACCGTACTCCTCGCAGTGCAGCATTGTTTGGTATTGCTTAGCGCAGTAGAGCAGACTTTTTGTGGGGATACAGCCCTCATTCAAGCATGTGCCGCCAAGGGCACGCTTTTCAAGAAGTGCAGTTCGCAGGCCCGCCTTTCCTGCGCGCTCCGCACACAGATATCCGCCTGGGCCGCCGCCGATGATAATCAAATCAAATTGTTGCATGAAGTCATACCTCCTTTGTTCTCAGTGTAGCATAAGAAGTGTTGACTTGGAAATGCTTTTTTCTGATGGGTCTATTCTGTTTTTATTATTTTATGTTGTTTTCTGAGCTAGAAAGCAGCTTTCCAAAGAAAAGGCTTATGAAATGTCTAGGGTGTATCTGAAAACTCCCAACGTACCCGGACGGTGGGCCTTTTCACGCCGCGCCTGTAGGACTCCTCAAAGTTCCTGTCTACCGTCTCCTGCGAGATCCTGCCGGTCTGGAGATATTCGTTCATCATTTCCTCAATGGCAGGCTTGAGCACCTCCTGACGTGCCGCAAACGGCATTGAGAGCGTCTGCTGGATGGCCGCCGCCGTCTGCCCGCGCACCCTGCGCAGATAGTCCTGCGCCTTCTTCGGAATGCTGTCCAGCGTGAAGGCGGTCGTCCCCTCTGCGCCGGCGTCAGATTCCGACACATCCTCAGCAACAGAAAATTTTTCTTGACTTTTCTGCTCCGCGCTGCGTATACTGGTATCAGAAGAGTTATCGTCGGCGGCATTGTTGCCGTTAACCCCGGCAGCGAAAGTCCGGGGGGCGTTGTCTCTTCTTTTTTTCAGCGCAAATGTGTATACAAAATTCCCGTCCTCGCGCTCCATGACGTTCAGATTGAAGTCATACACGCCATTTCTCGACGGCTGCTGCTCGTCAACGTAGTTGATTGCATTTACGAAATAATGCCAGCGTTCGCTTCCGTCGTGCGCAAGCGTTTCTTTAATACCGCCCTTGCTGGCATCATAGGTCGATTCACTTGCGATCTCCCAGATATCATCCGCAAGGTTCAGAGAAATAAGGCGCTCCGTCCTTGTCCCTCTGCGATTGCCGAACGCCATCTTCCCGGCGAATTCCTGACCGTTGGATTCCCCGTCAAACCGTGCAGAGATCGAACGTTCCTTGCCATTCTGTAAAATCGTAAGCTGGAGAGGCTTCTTCGACCAGACAGACTTAATCAGGCTATAAAGTACTCCTGTTTTTCAGTTGCGGTCATATCGCTGCTGAAATCGCTCTTATAGGTCTTTAGCCCATTCGACCCATATCCGACCATACTGTACTTCTCCGGCGGGGCTCTGGTCCCGCCGTTTTCTTCTGCCGCCTTTTCCGCCTGCGCACGCTGAGCGGCTTTTTGTATGATCTGCGTCTTTGCTTCCGGCAGCCGGTCCATGCCCGCGTAGGCGTCCGCGCAGATCTCCTCGATGTACGCATCCAGCTCCGCGCCGTCGTAGCAGCCCTCGTATGCCTCGGCATACCGCTGTGCAAGTGCCCGCCAGCGTACCGGAAATCATCGCGGCCGCTCTCGTTACAATCGGGCATACTTATTGATCCTGCTGCGCTTCCGGTTCAAATCTTTTGCACAGAACACGAAGCATATTCTGAAATTCCTCGCTGAATCCATTGCGTCCGTCCAGTAAAACCGCGCCATCTGCAATCAGCTGTGCCAGATCAAACACAACATTCTGCTTTCAGCGTACAAGCTGCACATCCTGCCTTCTCCGATCCTCCCGGATTCTTTTATTCGGCGTACAAAACGCTAACAGATTCCTGTTGAAAAGGAATCCTTTGTTTAGGGCGGCGGTCGGCATTACAAATTGCTGACCGCCGCTCGTTTTGGCACAGCCAAAACAAACAGCCCAAGGTTGGCAGGTCATTGACCTGCCGGCCTTGGGCTTTGTTTATGGTTCCGTTTCCGGGGCGCTGCTTTCCAGAAGATTCTTTTCAAGCGCCTTTGCGCGCTCCAGCGCCGCATAGGGCACGTAAAGCTCGGTCTTCTGGAAGATCTCATTGGTATACGCCGACGGGACCTGATTGCGCGGAAGGCAGACCGGCACGATCTGCACCTCCGTCAAAAGCTCCGTCAGCGCCGCGTCCCACGGGGCAGAGAGACTCGTCAGGAAGCAGTAATCGTCCTCACGCGGCGCACGCAGACGCGTTTTGCCGCAGTAGCCGCAGGTCGGCCCGTCGGAAAGAAGATGACAGTTTTCACAGTAGTACATGACGCGCAGCCTCCCCTCGCAGAATGCAGGGCAACAACGCACAATTCGGCAAGCAGCTTCAACGAGAGATTTTTCGTCAAGGCAAGGTTTGAAAAGCGCAGGAATACTGTATGTACCCGCAAGGGGCATGCCGCATCCGTAAGGCTCCTTCGTCGCCAACGGCTGCGCAATATTTCAAGCTTTTCAAACCGCAGAATTGGCGGAAAAGATCCGTCGAAGCGCGAAGACGCAATTGTGCGCTGCTGCCGCAAGTTATTTTCCGGTTTTCTGCTTCCGGTCCTCCTTTGTGCGGAAGAACATCTCCATGACGGGGATGAACAGGAAGCAGATCAGCGCAGCCGTAAAGCCGCCGTTATACAGCAGGAATCCGCCGTGCGTAAGCGGCACGCTCGTCACAAGGCCGTAGTGCAGGATGGCAAATACGGAGCCAGCCAGCCAGCCATAGCTGCCCGTGACAGGGCTCAGGCCGTTTGCAAAGCACAGACCGATGACGATCGCCTGCGCGTTGATGGCAGTTGTAAAATCGGTGCCAAGCGCCGCGCAGAGCGGCAGCATCAGCGAAACTTCCGGCAACCCGTTGCCACATTCCCATTTTGACACGGTTTTGTCGCTGATGCCCAGTCCGTCCGCAAGCTGCCGCTGCGTAAGGCCCCTAGCCTTCCTGCACTGCGCAATAAACCTGCCAATGCGGATCTGGTCCATGTTCCCCACTCCTTTCGCCGCTATGGTACACCCAAAGCCCCCGCAAAGCCACCCACGATGCGTAGAGTTTCACAAATTCCGTGAAGCGCAGAGTCTTTCATTCCGCGATTCGTGCGCTTGGCCGGTAAAACACGGAATTGTATGTTTGAGCTTGCACGTGGGTATGATTGAAACGGAAACAGGTTTTCTTTCCACTTTTTTGTGCTATGGTTCATCAAGGAAAAGGGCCTTGCTCCCGAAGCGGACCCGTTCCGGAAAGGAAGTGGAAGGTTTGGATTGGTACAGGAAAAGCGTCGATGAAACCGCGCGGGCGCTGGGC
>ERZ779890.2782-NODE-2782-length-16206-cov-3.705219_pt1 | contig 16206 bp, 17 predicted proteins | sample MGYA00511553_ERZ779890 | MGnify/ENA primary metagenome ERZ779890 (study PRJEB29588, sample SAMEA2152064) | human gut metagenome | biome: human gut; feature: human-associated habitat; material: faeces | place: Denmark | collected 2008/2010 ...
GCGTTGTTTGTAATCGGCGCATTCATCCCTCGGACGTTCTTGCGAACGGCCTGGGTTTTCTGCGCTGAATCATTATAATCAGTACATCGACACTTTGAGCTTGGATAATATCCACATGGACATGGATTCATTGCTGTTACAAACATAAAATTAGCAGGATATGTATGTGCGCCGTTTACTCTGGCAACAGATACTTTCTTACAAATCAGTAAAACCTAGCGTTTCAATTCCATGAACAAGCTTCGCCTCCCCGATATTTGCCTGAGGAATAATCACCTTCTTAATCCCATTCTTCTTTGCTGCTAATATCATCGGCAAGATTCCACAACATGCGCGAAGACTTCCATCTAATGACAGTTCTCCGATAAAACCATACTGATTCAATTCTTTTGCTGCAATATTTTCCCCTTCCTGCAAAACACCAATAGCCATTGCTAAGTCAAAATGAGAACCTCTTTTTTTCTTGTCACCAGGTGCCAGACTGATAATCACGCGCTTTTTTGGAAATACATAACCGCTCTCGTCAATCGCTGACTGAATACGATCTCCTGCTTCCTTAACAGCCACATCTCCCATTCCGATGATGGATATCATTGGCTGTCCATCAAGCACTTTCGACTCAATGTCTACTGTATAGCCGTCTACTCCCTGTATTGCAAAGCTTTTTACCACGGTAGCCATGTTTCATCCTCCCCTATTTCTTTTTGAATCATATTTTCATTAATTTTATACTTATGAGTGGCATCTTCTACAAATTCTCTATAATAAAAAATGCTTTGTTTAAAAAATGCAAGTGTTTTTTCTGGCTGTGTAATCCGATCATCCGTCATTCGAAGTATCGTCCTATAGCTGCTCCATGGATAATCTTCAGGATGTGCAGTTATCTTTGCCTTCACTGGATTCATATGTATATATCTGCTTGTCTGCAAAAAATAGCTGTCATCCTTAACTATACATGACTTAAAACGTCCTTCAAACACATGACCATGGTATCCATACCTCTGATTGTAATAGGATGCATAGCAGCTCATAATTCCTTTAAAGGTTTTTCCTATCTGCGTATTCCCCTAGCCATTGCATGATAAGTTGCACCAGGATACCAAATTCTTTTTTGACGAATAATATCACCCTCTCTCCTGTATTTTATCATATACAATACTATCATTGATGATTATATATAAATATAGATAAAAGCACTGTGCTTTTATCTATATTTACTTTTAATGTGGTCACTTTGCTTCCTGATCACAAAGCTCAACCTTTATCCTTTTTCCAAGAGCGCTAGCATATTTTTGCAACACAACTAATGTCGGTACTCTTGAACCGTTTTCAAAACGCGCAATATTGGCTGGTAATATTCCTGTAATATCTGCTATATCCTGCTGCGTTTTCTTCTGGTATTTTCTTTCTGCCACTAATTCTGCAATCAATGCAGATGACATTTGCAGCGTATTTTTCTGAATTTCTTCTGCATAAGCCATAAGCCGTTTTTCTCGTGCCTTTTTTTGTGTCCGATACTCTTCCATATTATTAGTCAGAGCGCTGTCCATCTCTTTTGTTTTTTCCTGCATATAATGCACATTCTTCCTTTGTCTGTTTTGTGTTATTATATCACGTATGATAGATTTTTTCAAGAGTTTTTTCTTAGATCCCCTGTATGTTACACTATTCATTTGCTTATTCAAAACTAATTGTAACCGGATCAGATATACAAATCTCATCATAAGAATCGCCATCCAAAACTGCTACTTTAAATTCCAAATACTCAAGATCTTCCATCGGACAATACTCATCATATGATTCATACATGTCTATTTCATCCTTGGATTTCTTATTTGGGGCTAAATTAGCTGAATACACAGCGTAAAACATTAAATCATTCAATGAAGCATCCTCATACTGTACAATGATTTTTTTATCAGTAAGATTTTCTGTTATAAAATTAATCGAATATCCATCACCATACTCATCTTCCTTAATTCCATTATAAGTAATTATAACAGACTCATCCTGATAAATTACATCTCCTATTTCTGTAACATTGGACTCTCGCAACTGCTTTCGTTCTTCTTTCAACACTGCAATTTGCTTCTCCAAATCGTGAATCTGCTTCTCAATCTCCGAAATTCGATCCTCATTTCCTGAAACTACACTTTCCGCCTCAGTACTGTCCTTTGTTTCTTCAACTGCCTCACTAATCTTTTCTTCCATACTGGTTTCTTTTGCCATTACTGGCATTCCTGATACCACCAATGCTGCCGCCATTACTGTAAAAAATCTTTTTCTCATTTCTACCTCTCTCCTCTTCCAAGTTTATTACAAAATATTTCTTACAAAACAAAGTACCAGGGGCTGGCACGTAATTGCCTACTATACCTTATATGCCACACTTCCTTGCTGCCCATAGAATCCCATGCGCAGAGCTATTGCAGCAAATCTCGTTATCCATCACCATACTGACCGCCTGTTCTAACGGCATGACCAATACCTCGATTTCTTCTGTCGCGTCCAAATGCTGCCCACTGACCTTACGGCAATGATCTGCAAAGTATATGTGCATATAGTTTGTAAGCTTCGCGGAACTTTCTACTGTTCTTCCAATAAACTGCCAGTCCTCAGAAATATAACCTGTCTCTTCTAGCAGTTCTCTCTTTGCAACCTCCAGACCTTCCTCTCCCCTTTCAAAACCACCTGCAGGGATCTCAATCAAGTCTCGGCCAAAACAATATCGATATTCTTTTTTCAATATGATATTTCCATAGTCATCTAATGCTACAATTGCCGCCGCCTCATTAATCGTAATGGCATAAAAATCATCAATATGTTGCCCATTTGGAAGCTCCACAGCATCTTTTCTCACCTTCACCCACTTAGTATCAAGCAGCGCTTGTGAGCATATCGTTTTCCATTTATCCATGCTTTACCTCTAATGTTATTACGTGGTAACTGTCACATAGTACCTGAATCTGGTAACAATGTGATCAATGCCCTCACTGGCTTTTTAATTTTTATTTAAGGCAGATACCACTCTTAGTATATCACAATTTCATACATTTTTACAGACCCTTTCTTACCTTCATAACCTCACAATACATCAATCCGCCAATTATTCCATATCACTACTGCTGAAAATGGCACCATCATAATCACGTTTTCAATGCAATCGGTTGTCAGCTTCTGTTCGCCATTCACTGTCTCCCATATTCCCCAGCCGCCCATGACCTTGGACAACGGGTTCATCCACAGATTACGGTTCAATAATGTTCGTTAGTACCAGGGGTCTGGCACCAAGTCATTTTAGTACCAGGGGTCTGGCACCCGGTACGTTTTGCAACCATTTTTGAAATACAAGTCGATTGCCTGTTGTTTTTCTTCGGTGCTATACCTGTTCATTTCTTCCTCCTAACATCTTTCGACATTAGGTCCAAAAATTGTCCGCACCCCCAACAGAAAATTTTTTGCTGCAATTTCATCCTGACCTTGAAAACAATAATATAAGGCATGTCTTATATTTGCTGAAAGTGAACGTCTACTTTGACCCTCAGGTGGCATATGTAAATTTTCCGAGATTCCAATTCGACTATTCAATACTTCTTCAAGCCCAGATACGTTTGTGTTAGACAAGAAATCACATTTTTCAGGAACCTCGATTTTCTCCCCAATATCAATATAGCACTCTCCTGTGGTCTGTTTACCTTTATCTGGATTTTTACGCGCAACAAATACACGTTCATGTTCAAATTGCAGGAGCAATCCATAACACGCTACATTATCCCGAACCACTCCATCTGCAATATTGCATGAATCACCTCCCAAACAATAATCAATAATATCACCAATCGCAGATTTTCCTGATTTTGCTCTACCAGTAATAATATTTACTTGCCCTAACACAAAAGGTAGGTGACGTACTTTCCCGTTGTATCCATAAAGTACAAGTTCACGTATCTGCATCATGGTCTTACCCCCAATTCAATGTATATTGTCTCAACTTTTCCTGCCTCAGCAAACCACCTAGCAACATGTTCGGCTTTTTTAAGGCATTCCGAAATTTCATCATCAACAAATTTGGTTTTGCTTAATATTTTTGAAGTTTGCGATATTTCTAATTCACCACTTTTCGTCAGCTGAATTTTCTCTGTTTGGAGTAAAAATTCAACTGCTTCATTTGTAATCTGCACTAGTTCCTTTGCCCTTCGAGGAAAATCAATTAAAAACTGCGGATATCGCTGAACCCATAATTGCAACTTCGTCTTGCTATTAATATGTATCCTTGTCTCCTTATGTAAAACAAGCGGTAAGACCAAATAAATCAATGGAAATGGAAATGCCTTGTTTTTTTTCTCCTTATAAACTTTAATTGTTGAATATAACACGCGCCCACAAAAGGCAGGATTTAGAAGAAACGCAACTTCCTGTGATCGCATATTCCAGCTCTTCACCTAGATCGCCTCCTTCTTATGTGTCTAATAACTTCTTTAGCCGATCATAAAAATCAATATGCCAACCCACTTTAAGTTGATTTGCCAACATATGGTAGCTTCCTCGCATCACAAAAGCATCTTGACATTTTGGGCGAATGCGAATATCTTTATTTTCTATATTAGAAAATAGGCTACGCCCTTTCATAATTTTTTCGTTTTCTTCTGCACATTTATCCAAATCATCTTCCATAGATGCAAAAGCATGCTCCCATTCATCAATTAATCGTTGTTCATATTCTTCCAATTCATTAACATACAGCAAATCATTTCTTACCCAATTTGCTCTCTGCTTAAATGCACAGTAATAATCTCTTAAAGCAATTTGAATACGATGATTATTAACGCAAATTAATTTCAACTGTTCAAAAAATATTTTTTCATTAATACTCAAATCATCTTCTTGTAAATTACTAATATCAAAAATATCTATCGGCAAATTATCGTCTGAATACTGTTGGCTTACCGATACAATAACTGATCGAACTTGTCTTTGAGTAACAAATACTGGGGTATCCGAACAGAGGGCTTCAATAGCTTTTTTATACCACCACCCCTCTAACCTTTCACAAATTTGATTCTCATACTTAGGAAGACAGCTATATCGAATCTGTTTTTTTAGCTCCCCTTCAATCCCGATTACATCTTCTTCTTTATCAATAACATATATTTGTTCAATTAACTTCCTAATAATAGTTTCTTTCGTATTCAAAAAAGACTCATAATATTTTTTATGAGTGGTGTTTTCTGATTTTGTGCAAACATTTTTTAATTTCTCATATGCACTATCTACATCTCTATTATCATTCTTTTTTAAATATGATGCAGCTGTACCATCTGGTGCAATTGCTGTCGTAACAATAAGAAATTCTGTTCCATTTAAGATATCTGGAGATTTTGAAATAACATCTATCCAGACTTTTAATGTTCTCCATAAGTCCGTACTTCCATCTGTAAGGCTTCCTTTGTGTTGTACATGATGTTTTAGCTGAATAAGCTGTTTTGGCACCCCTTCTTGACTAAATGCAACATCATCAAATTTTTCGATACTTATTTGAAAATCAGAGTTATCATTCTCCAACAATAATTTCAAAGCGCATCTCACTTGATATAAATAACCTAGCATTTGCTCCGAAGCCTGATGATTACTCATATTGATCACACTCCTCTCTGATTCTTAACACTAGTTCGATACTACGCCTTTCAACAGCAGAATATCATCAATTTGCCAATGCCCTCTCGGGCTTCTCTTCTAATTAAGAGAGCCACCTTTCGGCAACCCTCTCTCTCTGATGTAATTTTTGCCGGGGTCTGGCACGTAATTTCGATTCGACAGCATTCGACTTTTTAGTCATATTTTGTTCATTTTGCGTTTACAGTTTAGTACCGGGGGTCTGGCACCTGGAGGATAATCGACTGAAAGATATTTATCCAAGGACTCCTTTATTTTTTGTTTGTGCGTACTGTATACTGCCAATCCCTTTTCATAGTATTGTTTCCAAATCGTTTCATTCATATCTGGTAAAGCCATCTTAAAAGTCGCAAACATATTGTAAGCACCTCCTCTATCTCGCTTGCATTTCAAAAAACGATTTTAACGTATTTCACATCACATCTTCGCCGATTGTAAGACCGTTGCCTGCTGCTCACCACGAAGAGGTGTGTGATTATTACGAGCAGCGTAGGGAGCTACCGCTCCCAGTATATCACAATTTCATCCAGTTTTACAGACGCTTTCTTGCCTTCATCACCGCACAATACATCAATCCGCCGATCATTCCACCGACTGTGTTATAGAAGATGTCTGATAGCTGAAACGTTCCTAGCCGCAGTAATAACTGCAGCATCTCAATGCTCACCGAAAAGATAAATGCTATCTTCCCGCTATACCACAGTATCTTCTTCCAGCCGCTTCCTATCTTTTCTTCGAACGTCCACATCACTACAGAACTAAACGGCACCATCATGATCACATTCTCGATGCACTCGGTGGTCAGCTTCTGTTCGCCATTCACTGTCTCCCAGATGCCCCAGCCGCCCATAACATCGGACAAAGGATTCATCCAAAGATTGCGGTTTAACAGGGTTCGGAACAGAATAAGTGAAGTCACAAAGGCCAGGAAGAATAGTTTTCTGAAGAACACGTCCTCTTTGAACTTCTGATACCATGTCATCATGGCAATCTTCCAGCCTTTTCCTGTTCCAATAGATTCATACGCATACAGGTAGAAAAACATGGCGAGGAAGGAAAGCAATATTGAAAATCCGAATGGCTCGTAGAGGGCGGTTAGGATATTTGTGATGATCTTTCCGAGTAAATCAATCGTTTCTTTCATCGTTGTTTACAGATCACTGAACAAGTCAGCCTTATACACGCCGTTCTCTAGCATCTTCTTAAAGCTGTCCTTTACTGCTGCGACATCTTCATGGTAGGTCATGCCGTACCAAGTATCGTTAGTTTTCAGAACCTTCACGGACATCTTACCCTCACTCAACAACTCCCCGATAAAGATAGGAATCAGATACTCTGTCTTTAGCGGATTACCCGGTACTTCTTTCTCAAAGAACTCTTTGAAGCCTTCTTCCAGCACATCCAGGAACTCCGGAGTCAATCCCCACATGTTCATGGAAACCAGAGAATTTACATCCACGGCCACGACGTCTGCTTCTGCTCCAGTTGCGGTCTTTACAATGTTCTTGGTTTCCACAACTTCAGTCAGATTGTTCTGTTCATCCATCTTGCAGATACCACGAGTCACACCACCGTTATCTGACAGAGTATTCTTTAAGACAAAGCCTGCCATGCAGGACTTGCCGCCATTTACCAGATACTCATGGACAGCCTTAAAGCCTTCCTTGCCATAGTAATCATCAGCATTAATGACAATAAACGGGGTATCAATCACATTTTTAGCAGCAAGCACGGCCTGACCGGTTCCCCAAGGTTTTGTTCGGCCTTCTGGTAAAGTTCCTGGAATATCATTAATATCCTGGAATGCATAATCCACTGTTACATCATGTGCAGAGCAGATAGCTTTAATACGCTCACCGATAACCTCTTTAAACTCCTGCTCAATATCCTTGCGGATAATAAATACTACATGGTTGAAGCCTGCCTCAATTGCGTCATGAATCGAGTAATCCATGATGATGTGATTAGAAGCATCCACCGGCTCCAACTGCTTGATTCCTGTTCCAAAGCGGCTACCGATACCGGCTGCCATGATAAGTAATGTTGTTTTCATTTTAGTCACCCTTTCTTTCAATGCGTTCTTCAATAAACTTTGTTACAATTTTCTCATATCCTCCCGGGTCTTTTCTATAATTTTCTGAATGATCTGCCCCATGAACTATATATAACTGCTTTTCACCATTACAACTATCATATAGTTTATAAGCCATAGATAAAGGTGCCTGCATATCTTCGTCACCGTGAATGATTAAAAGAGGAATATCGGTATGTGCTAAAGCCTTACACGCATCTGCGTCTGATAAATCAAAACTCCCCCAAATCTTTGTTCCCACATTAAGCATAGTAGGAAATAGATTTTTGGGTATGTATTTTGATATTTGCTTGTTATTATTCTGCTTTATCACGTCCAATGTAGATGTAAAACCACAGTCATCAATAATTCCATATACTGAATCAGGCAACTCCAAATCACTGCTCATCATCACAATTGATGCTCCCATTGAAACTCCCATAAGAAAAATAGGATTTTTATCTCCAAAGCGATTTTGTGCCCATTCTACCCAATCAAGACAATCATATTTTTCTAGCACTCCTAATGTTGAGAATTCCCCTTCACTATCTCCCTGTGCGCGTAAGTCACATAGTAGAAGATTCCAATTGTGTTTTTGTGTAATTCTATATATTGGCACGCCATCCAAATAACTGTGCCCCCACAATCCATGAAAAAACACAATTAAAGGCGCACCTTTTTCTCTTTCATAATAATGACCTATCAGTTTTGTATTATCAAATGCTTGTATCATAACAGTTTCATTTGATTGATTTTTTATTTTATATGCATCTATGAGAATTCTATATTCATCATCGTCTGCAGTACCTAAATCTGACCATGGAGTAGTTCTTCTTTCGCAGGTTCGCTGAAATACCAATCGGCTTCCAAATATAACTCCGACCATGCATATAGCAAATCCAATAACAACTGTTATGAAGTATACTTTTTTTCTCTTCACTTTCGATTTCATTCTTTTTACATAACATTATTGCTTCATTTTTCGTGTTCAAATAGTTATTTTCGTAACTCAAGTTGGTATTTCTGGCAAATTTACAATTTATAAATACCTCCATCTATCACACAGCAGTTTGAACTGTCCAAAATCTTTTTTACGTAAAGATTTATCTAACAGTATATATTTATTCTGTTGTCGTGGTGGGTTTGCAAAGCTTGATAAATAACGTTTTCGCGGCACAACAACTCCAGATTGTACCGTTTTCTCATCCAAATCTTTTGTTCTTGAGTACCCTAAAACCATATTATCCAGCATACTGATCTGAAGCCATTCATCTGACCTTAATATTTGTTTGTCTTTTATCCAATCTCATAAATAAAGCATAATCCAATAGTGATCAATTAACTTGACATTTCCTCTACTTTTACAAGTTATAAGTTCTTGATAATCGGCAATTTGTTATGAGTAATCCTATTAACCATACTAATACTTAATTTGAATTCCTCCGTTTTATGCATTAAAAGTAGAAAAACAATATTCGGAATCAACACACTTACTACAACGAAAAAGGCAAATGCACCCCATCCAGAAAAAGTCACCTTGTAGGTCAGTACAGCGATGATTACACCTGAAAACACTGTGGCTATAATCCACGATACAAACATTTTAAAATAATCCTTGAATAATGAGGTATCATACATAACTGTAAATATATTTTGTAATAACCAAGGAATTTCTATAACTGCCAAGGCAACAATTGTAGAAAGTACAATTCCATATATTCCAATATAATTAACAGAAATTAAGTTCAAAGCCAAATTTACTATAGCGGAAATTAACGGTCGAAATCTATCCTCATGCCAAATTCCTCCGGCATTCTTAAAAACATTAAGCAGTCTTGTCGTTTCATATAAATAAAAATAGACACATAAACACACTACAACTGAAAACCCCATTAAAAACTTTTCACCAACCCAAAGTCTCATAAAAGGTTGAAATATTCCCAAAAAGCAGCTTGTGCACATTCCTGTTAACCAAAAAAACATAAATGTAATTTTCTTTAAATCTGTATAATTTTTTTCCTTGCTTTCAGTTATGTAACTGTTTCCCAATCCTGCTGTAATAGAAGTTAAAAGTATTTCCATTATTCCGCATACGGAAGACATTACAAAATAATAATTCTGATAAACTGCTAAAAGAGTCAATCCTAAAAACGCTGAAATAACTATTGTATCAGCCGAATTTAAAACAACCCCTCCGAACTTTGCGATAAACAAATCTTTTATACGTCCATTAATCGAGCCCACTGTATTTGCATCTAATTTCCCTTTTGGATAATAATCAGGATACATTTTAGATACAATTATAGAAGTTATGATGTTATTTGTGATTTGGCTAACAATTGCAACAATTAAATACAGATAATAATTTCTAAACACATATATCATAAGGAATTGTGTCAGGAACTGAACCGTATTAATTGCCAATGAAATTTTACTAGTCACATCGGTTCTCTGATGCGCCATCAGCAAACTGTTTTTATATGCAAACAACCAATACGAGAAAACAGTTGCCGCCAAATTTAATAAATATAATATATGTAAGTCAAGATTTTCTGGAATACTTCCTTTTACAAAAAAAGGGATAAGAGGCGTCGCTAATAAACCCGCTACTGCAATGACACATCCTATAATTCTATAATATATTTTATAAAGTCTCATCAATGCACATATCGTAGCAGTATCTTCCTCTGCTATTGGCTTGTACATGCTGTACACCATTGCACTTCCAACACCCAATTCTGCCAAATTTAGCACTTGAAGAATTGATGTAAACAAGCTATTTAAACCAACATACTGAACGCCCATGAAATAGATCATTACAGTTCTCATTAAAAACGGAACTATCATTTGATAAATTTTTAGAAGCGTACCAAACATCATATTTCTTGTTGCGTTTCTAGTTCTACTGTTCGCCATATCTAAATGCTTTGCTCCTTATCTTCCCACTCTATACTCTTCTTGCTGGAACTCCTACAAGTGTAGATCCTTCTTCCAAACAACTATGCACAACAACTGCACCCGCACCAATTTTACAGTTATCAGCAATTTGAATATCTCCGATTATTACTGCACCAAATCCAATATCAACATTTTTACCAATAACTGGCGCTCCTCCACTTTTTCCATCATTTCCAATACAATTATTACCATGCAGACAGCACCCTTGACCTATTGCAGCATTACCATTTATGATAATTGTTCCGTGATGATAAATCGTAATCCCTGGTTCAAAAACAGTTGCTCCAATATAAAAACCAATTCTGTTTCCAATCGTATTTTTTCTTCTTGCCCAATATAGTCTCAAAAGTCTACCAAGCTTATTATTTTTTGAGATATAATATTGTTCATGGCGTAAGCAATACATATACTTTTTTATTTGAACCAAATGATCATTGGTTCTTTTCATAAACAAATCATTTTGGGTATCGTAATACTTGCGATCCATGTCGATTGCGTCTTTCATTTCTTTTCTACTTTTGATAATATACAAGTTTGTCACCTCCTAATTTAATCATCCTCTGCATAATTTGTACTTTTCCCTATAAACATTAACAATGCTAAAACAATCAAGAAATAACTACCAAGTGTTATTTCTACCATAGAAATGACAATAAATGTATACAAGAGTGCCATATATGATTTGCTATATCTGTCCTTTTGCTTTATCATTGCAATGCACATTATCGTTAAAATTAGAAAGGCTCCTACAATTCCATATGAAACAATAATATCAGCCAGACCATTCTGAGTATTGCCTCCCCTAGCAACCGTATACGACATAATATGGTTATTCTCTGCTCCGAAACCAAACCACGGATTCATCATCAAAAGTTTTAGAACATTTTGATATATCGTCATTCTACCAGTAAGTGTTGCATCTTCATGCAAAAAATCAACAATAAAACTATTTATGGGTCCCCACGTTAGAATAGCTGAATTAATAAACAAAAGTGAATCGCAAAACAGAATCAATACAATCGCTACAATGGGATTCAAAATTATTTTTTCAAACTTTTCCTGAAATAAATACAGCACTGCAAACAAAACACATGCAACCGCAGCAGTCGTGCATGTCGATGTTATTGCAATAAAAAATGCTATCCCCCATAAAACGATTAATGTTGTATTTACTTTCTTTGCTTTCTCTTCACGCATATTAGCATATAATGCAACTGAAAATATATGTAAATATGATAAGTTGAATTTGTTTCCTAACAGCAAATTGCCTTTATCCTGTCCAATAACCCCAGTAGAAAAGCCATGTACATCTGCAATAAAACAATAAATCAGCGTACAAGCAAGCAAAACTCGTATAGCAGTTTTTTCCTCTCTTACCTCACAGGCATATTCCAAAGCAATAAATGGTGCAACAGTTTTAACAACGGCAAATATAATATTAATCAAACCGTATCCCGACAAATCCCTATTCATCCATGACGAATATCCCACGCTAACGCTCAAAAGAATTAAAATGATATTTATCAAACAGTTTTCTTTTTTTATAAACGCATTTATATTAATGAAAACAAGACCAATTAACGCAATCGCAGCGTAACGTTGGATTTTCAAAAATCCAACAAAATATTCCTCTTTGAATGCTATGAATGACAGATGAAACATCAACACCGTCATTATAAATGTGATAAGTTGTTTTTTTCTTACAACCATGCACATCCTCCTTACTCCACCTACTATTATATGTTCAACTGTTCTTTTTCTTTCCAACAAATATCCGGAAAAAAATCCATTCCTGCTTGAAAATAAATGCTAATAAATATAAAATCCTTTTTGGTTTTTTAGCAGTTTTCAACTGCTTTCTTGCAATGGTTTGAACTTCGTTCATACCACAAATTTCTTTTACCCTTACTCTTCCATCTGCTACCGAGTGATTTTCTGTCTTCCTGTATTCATTAGGAAAGCATGTACCAAAAATCAACTGCCATAAAAACATATTTTGAAACTCATCTATGTGTTTATTCCTTACATGACTGTTCTCAATAAATATCATAAATGATCTATATAAGCTCACATATTGCTTTGGAAGCGATTCACGATACTTTTGGGTAAGACTTCCAAATCGCAAATCATAATAATAGCAAGCGTCATTTACAGCATACACTTTCTTTGCAAAACAAAGTGCTTCCAGATTAAATAAAAAGTCTTCACTTCCCACTTTACGTTCAGAAACAAAAGTTAAATTATTCTCTATTAGAAAATCTCTTCTATAAATATGTGACCAAGCTGAAAGCACATATGAATTTACCGATTTAAGTGCCTCTTTCATTAATAAATCAATATCCTCCACGGAATCGTAGGAACCCTCCTGAAGAATATTCTTACATAATGTTGTTTTTCCATCCACATGACGATAATAGTTAAACTTAACAATATCTGGTACTTGAGACGCTCTCCCAATATCGCCAATTGCTTTCGTCGCTATTACTTCAAGAAACGTAGGGGTAACCCAGTCATCAGCATCACACATATGAATAAACTGACCTTTTGCTTCTGCTATTCCTGCGTTTCTTGCACTGGATAATCCACCATTCGCTTTATGAATACACTTTATAAAATCGTATTTTCCAACATAAAAATCCGCTATTTCACCAGTACGATCTGTAGAACCATCATCCACAATAATTATTTCGTAATCTGTGAAACTTTGTGCCAGAAAGGATTTAACACATCTATCGAGATATTTTTCAACATTATAAGAAGGCAAAATAACTGAGAAAAATGGTGTCATTATATCTTTCCCCCTTTAATTTAAATTTTCTTCAATCAGCTGAATATATTTATTAATTTCTTCTTCATTTCCTGTTTTTTCTTTTTTCAAATTCTCAACAAGCTGATTTCTTAATTGCTGATTTTCACTAAGTTGCATTAGGCCCTCTGCAACACTTTCTCCGTTCATCGATACAATTAGTCCGTTTTCTCCATTATTTATTGAAGCCCCAACCGTTGCATAATTTGTTACTAAAATAGGCTTATTGAGTATTTTTGCTTCATCTAATGCAATTGATTTTCCTTCGTATCGGGATGTCTGTGCGAAAATATCGCAACCAGCAATATATGGATAGGGATTTTCCTTTATACCGACAAGTTTTACCTCTTTTGCAAGTTCATTTGTCTTGATTAGTCTTTCTAATTCCGCTCTTAGTTCTCCTTCCCCCAGTATATACCAAACAAACTCTATTCCCTGCTTCTTTATTTTTGCGGCTGCATCAATTGCAATTTCATATCCTTTTTGTGGAGCTAGTCTTCCAATAGATACAATCTTTAGTCCCTCATACTGGAAAAAGTCATCCTCCGGGACCAACTTTGCAGCATTCCGAATTGTTTCTGGTGAAGAAATATTTTCAAGCACAAGAGCCTTTTTTCTAAGATCCGGATAAACTCTGGCAAAACTATCAACGCAATCCTGAGAAATGGTTACAACTCGATCCGCTTTTTCATAATAATTTCTCTCATAGTCATAGTTTACATCCAACTTTTCAAATTCATTATGAATCCAAAGAATCTTCTTTTTAGCCGTAACCTTATCAATCACATAATAGTTTGTCGGGCCATTCATGTAAGAAATTGCCAAGTCATATCTTTTTTTGAGCTTTGGCAGATGCTTTCCCCATAATTCCCATCTTTTCTCGTTCCAACTTAGATTTTTGCATAAAAATCTTGATTTTATTTGCCAACTTGCTTGATTTATCAAGTCTCGGCCATTACACACTTTCTTTCTACGCAAGCTCATGGGCGTGGCAAAGTTTTCCAGTTCGTACTGATTGTTTAAAAAATGGACTGTGCTTGGAATCTGCTTCATGTACATTCCGTTAGGATTTGCGACAATTAAATCGACATTCCATCTATCTTTTGGTAATCGATTCAAAAAAGAGATAAGGCTCTTTTCCGCACCTCCACATCCCATTCCATAACAAACAATCAATACATCTTTCATTTTTTTCTCCTATCTACTTATGTCATTTTGTTACCGCTATCGTGTGCTTTTTCTTAAGTTTCCTGATATATTTTATTGTACCTGTCGAATACAAAAATTTCTTTGCTTTCTCAATTGCATAATCTTTAATCGTAATTGGTGCAACCTGATTAAGTGCTTTATTAATTGGCATTTCTGCTGCTAAGCTATAAAACTCATCCCGCTTTTCATTTGCTTTTGCACTGTTTCTAACCATGATTCCATTATATTGAACCAGTTCTTCTGCATCTATAGAAAAACATTCAACTTTTGATGCAATCCCTTCCATAACTTTCTTACCTTTTTCAGAATGCACAAAAATTGAAGAGTATCCCTTATCATCGTCTTCCCTTCCGGTCAATTTTGCGTATTCATAACAATCAAAAATTGTGATATCGCTCGGACGTTCCAATCCTTTAAATGCACAATACGCACACGATGGTCTCGAAGCCAATTCACTGACAAAGGACTTCATGTAAGGATCCACTCGCCCTGAGCCATAGTAGGTCTTTCCATTATCAAAATCAATTTTCATCGTTGTCGTATGATATCCATACGTTTTATGTTTGAACCGTGCTCCTACCATTTTGCTGTTGAATTTTTCTTCCATAAAATTCACATAGTTTCTCCACAATCCTGGTGAAGGAACACCACGACAGACAAAATCTACACATAGTAGGTTCTCAGGTTTTTTCTTTAAGTAATGCAAAAGTCCGGCAATTTGACATGGAGATCCTGTGAACATCACATACGCTCCATCTAGCAATTCTTTTTTTATTCTTTCAAACGTATTTCCAAGCGTAGATTGAACAAACTTTGACCCTCTCATTTCCTGAAGCTGAGCAGTCGTTGTTGCTCTTTTACAAATGACATTCATCATTTCATCGTAGCCTGTTCCATAAACTACGCCGCCATTATGCAGCACATATTCTGCCAGAGCTGTGAACCCACCCCCGGATGTACTTTCAAAAAGAACATTATTGTTTTTGATTCTCAGAATAAATCCTTTCGTCTGTTCAGGATTCTTTTCTACTTTATTAATAATAGGACAAGTTGCATCACATATTCCGCAATCCACACATTTTTTCTGATCAATCACAGGATATAGAAAGCCTTCTTGATCTGCTTGCATTGCAATTGCTTTTTTAGGACATGCGTTATAGCAAGCCGTACAACCACAACAATCTTTTTTATCTTTAATTGTAATCACCTGTCCTCATCTCCCTTATTTCAAATTTTCCAATACCTTTAAATAGTAGTTTTGAAAGTATCTTGCAACATCTTTTTCGTCAAATCCTGCCCGCTTTAATTCTTCACAGCGAGAATATCTTTTAAATCCGCGGAAATTCATGATTTCCCGAACCCATTCTGCCTTATCATCTGAAAGAGGAAGGTATTTTACACAGTTTGTGACACCAACTTCCTTTGTTATTGTATCAGCAAGAATTACAGGCAATCCTGAGGCTTGTGCTTCGACACCAGCCACTGGCAG
>ERZ779890.2796-NODE-2796-length-16153-cov-10.589949_pt1 | contig 16153 bp, 28 predicted proteins | sample MGYA00511553_ERZ779890 | MGnify/ENA primary metagenome ERZ779890 (study PRJEB29588, sample SAMEA2152064) | human gut metagenome | biome: human gut; feature: human-associated habitat; material: faeces | place: Denmark | collected 2008/2010 ...
GTATCACCGCTGTGGTGGTGGGCGGCCTGCTGGCTGGTGGGGTGGTGTGAATAGTGGGAAAAAGAAAAGCCCTTGCAGGCGGTGAGCTTGCAGGGGCTTTTGTGCTGATCTGTTTTATTTTTCTTCATCGGTGGCGGGCTGGTCGATGGGCAGGCCGTCGCGCTCCATGCGTTCGGCGCAGGCCTGCAAGATGTACCCTTGCAGACTTTGCCCGGCCAGCTTGGCCGCCTGCCTGATCTGTTCGCCGCGTTCTTTCAGTGGCCTAATGCTGATATAATCGCATTTCTTGTTGTAATTATCGTTATTTTTTCGCTTATTCTCTGATACTGCCATCTGTTAGCCTCCTATTTTGGGGATAGTTTTATTATATATTATAAATCAAAAACACGCAACAGTGCAACTTGCACAAAGCACGCAACAGGATTTTGTGCAAAACGCAGAAAGCACGCAACAGGGCTTGACAAGCAACCCTGTTGCGTGCTACCATTCAGGCACAGCAAGCGACACGCAACAGGGTTGCAAGCTGAATACCCGGACAGGAGGAGAAAGGACACCATGAACGACACGACAGCAAAAGAGCTTGACCGGCTGGCCGATTGGCTCCGGGCGCAAGGCATGACACCGGCGCAGGTGCTTGACTGCCTGAAATACATTGCAGGCACGACACCGCCCACCGCAAGCGCAGGGAAATAAAAAAGGGGTTCAGCCCCGGCAAAAGCGCTGAACCCTTTTCACCCCTCGCAAGGGTGGCCGCTCCTGTCAGCGGCTACCCCCATTTTATCAAAACATCCGGCCCGCTGCAAGCCCGCCGGGCCGATCTAATAAAAAATATTTTGGAGGTTTTCACCATGACTAACAACGAGATCATCATCAATCAGGCAATCGCACACGGCATTTACACCAAGGCAGAGGCGCAGGCCATCGTGGCCGCCAAGGGCTGCTTGCCCATCCACACCTTTGCAGAGTGGAAAAAGGCGGGCTACTCCGTCAAGCGTGGCGAACACGCCGCCATTACCTGCGATCTGTGGAAGTACACCGAGCGCCCCGGCAAGGCCGCCAAGGCCGCCCGCGCAGAGGCCGCCAAGGCCGGGCAGAACAGCCCCGACGCCGACGCCCCCGACCCGCATTACTACATGGCCAAGGCGCACTTGTTCACCCGCGATCAGGTCAAGCCCGCCGGGCAGGACGACACCCCCAAGGCCAAGACCCCGGAGGAGATCGCCGCCTATAACAAAAAGCTGGCCGACGAACGCAAGGCCCGCAAGGCAGCGCAGCAGGCCGCCGCAGCTCCCGCCCCTGCACAGCCCGCCGCCGAATGTGAGCAAATTTCCATGTTCTAACCCACACAACCCGCAAGGCCGACGCACAACGCGCCGCCGGTGCAAGCCCGGCCACCCTGCAAGGGGTGGGCGCTCATGGGTAACAAACACGATCACAAGCCCGGCACGAACTCGCAACGCGCACCCATCGCCAACAATGGCCGCCAGCCCGCCGGGGTGCTGGCATAAGTCCAACGGGAGCCGGTACACCTCCCCACAAAACAGATTGTACCCGCCGCCGGGTGAACCCGGCACGGTTTACGGGCAGCTTATCACCACAAAAACAGGCCCCGCCCGCCCTGCGCAATGGGCACCGCCGCCGGGCATAAGACCACACGGCAGCCCCCAGCGGCACAACGCCACGCCGGGCCAGTTGTAAAGCGGCCCGTCCCCATTACCCAAAACACAAAACAGGAGGCACACAAAATGCAATACTACGAAATCAACGAACAAACCGCCCGCCGTGCGAACGATGTTAATTCTATGAGCGACTACCGCCCCGGCAGCGCTACGGAAGAATACCGCGCCGCCGTGGACAAGGCCGCCGCGCTGGTACAGGCACGAAAAGCCAAGATCAGCCCCTACTATCACGACAAGCTGGACGCCCTGCTTGACCGCTATGCCCGCCGCCTTGCCGACTACTACAACGCCTATTACCGCAACGAATCGGCCTGCCCCTCCATCCTCGTTTGCGGCGGCAGCAACTTCCCGGTACACAAAAAGCAAAAGCAGAACGCCCGCCGCGAATCTCTTTGGCAGGAGTACAAGGAGATTGACGCTATCCTTGACAAAATCCGCAGCGTGGGCACCGGCGCGGTAGACCTGACCGACCCCCACGCCCGCGAACTGCTCCAAGACCGCTTGCAACAGGAACAAAACGCCCTTGATTATTGCAAGGCCGCCAATGCCTACTACCGCAAGCACAAAACCCTGCGCGGCTATGCCAGCCTGACCGACGAACAGGCCGACGCGATCACCGACCCCGAAGCCTTTTCCATCAAACTGTACGGCAAGCCCTACGGGGATTTTGAGCTGTCCAGCCTGCGCGGCAAGATCAAGCGCGTACAAGCCCGCCTTGCCGATCTGGACAAACTGCAAGCCGCCGCCCAGCAGCCCGACAACACCACGAAATTTGACGGCGGCGAGATCGTGCGCAACGCCGAAGAAAACCGCCTGCAAATCCTGTTCGACGAAATCCCCGACGCAGACACCCGCGACGCTCTCAAATCCAACGGTTTTCGCTGGTCGCCCCGCAACAAAGCATGGCAGCGCCAGCTAACACAAAATGCCGAATACGCCGCCCGCCGGGTGCTTGGCCTGTAAATTGTGCCCCGGATAACAACCTCAAAACAAAAACACCGCGCCGCCCCGGTTCACCGCCGGGGCATTGCGTGGTATAATAGACCCATCACAAAACGCAAAACGAAAGGGTGCAACGCATGAATAACGAAAACATGGCCGTTTATCCGCCTTACCGTCTTGTTGCCCAGTTTGCCGACGGTGCCCGCCTGCTGTTCGACGGTCTGACCGAAGCGCAGGCACAGCAAAGCATGGAGGCCGCCCAAGCCCAACACGGGGATATTGCATGGTATGACGGCGTGACCGATCTGCACTACGAAAACGGCAAATATTATAAGCTCATACCCCCGCCGCCGGAAGTGACCTTGATTGACCTCACAGAATACACCGGCCCGCTGGATGAAAACGGCCTGCCGCCGTCCTTGACCGGCAACCCGCCCGCCAATCACGAAACAGGCCCCGACGATCACAAATAACCCCGCCCCGGACACAAAACTGCCCGCCGCGATCACAAAACCTGCGCAAACAGCAACACCCCCAGCCAAGGCCACACGGCCCGCCGGGGGTGTTTTTCTGTTGTTTTTTGCCTGAAATCGCTGTATTATAGGCATTGCACAAAACAATTTTGGAGGTTTAGCTATTATGTGGATTTATCGCTCACCAATCGGCATTTTGAAGATCGTGCGCCAGACTGACGGCACTTTCGGCCTGTGCCATAACGAAACAGTTTGGGAGGCTTGCGACACGCCGCAGGCAGAAGCCGACAATGTTTTTTGTCATGTAACAGGCTGTGACGAATGGGATTCATGCCCCGACGCTGGCCCCTCCGATCTGTCCGAATGGGAATACATTCCCTCGTAACTTTCCGCCAGTTCTGCGGCCATACGCCGCCCATCAATGGTGCTTACCTTGTTCTTGTGCAAAAGCCGGGTAAGCGCCGTTTTTATTTGTTCCTCGGTTTCCAAATGCGGGTACGCCTCCAAAAACGCCTCGCTTTCCAGCAAATCCGCCGCCACGCGCATGACCAAGCGCCGTTTCAGTTCGGGGGTTTTACGCAGCCCCTCCAAAAGCTGCTCCTCGCTCATGGTTTCACCGTGGGTCAAAATATCCTCGTTCATATCCTGCCTCATTTCTGCCCGGTTCACCGCCGGGCGTTTTTTCGTTGTTGATGATCTTCCAGTTTTTCCGCAGAGCGGCCAGCGTGGAATACGGGCAAAAGCCTTGCCCCTGCACATCCCGCACACACAAACACCCGCTCCGCCCGGCGCTGATCTCGATTTCATAGTATTTCTTGCTGACAAACCCGCAAGAGGTCTGCCCCACAAACTGCGCCGTCACGATCTGCGCCATGCTTACCCCTCCGCCGATTCCCGCAGCCAGTCCAAGCAGCACTTTATGCAGGTTTTCGCGTTGCCGGGGCCGGGGCATTTATCGCCGTCATGTGGACACATGATAGCCACCGCCAACGCCTCGTCGTCCATTTCCCTGATTTTGTCCGCATTGGTAAAAACCACATCCGGGCAATGCTTCTTTCGTGCCTCTTGGCAAGCCTTGCCGCCGTAGTCCAGCAGGCAGCCCGGCACCCTGCACCTGTCACACAATTTCACTTTTCATGCCTCCGTTTCATCCAGCGCCGCAGCGGGCGCACCACAAAACAGTCTGCCGTAATATACGCGATTTTTCGCCAGTTCTGTTGCTCCACAAGCTGCCTTGTACTCTCCAACGGCATTTTCAAGCCGCATATCTGTTCAACTTCTGCCACAACACGCCGGGCAAGCACCCGGCTTACAAGACTTTTCACAAAAACGCGCCTCCTTTACCCAGCTACCCGCCGGGCCTTTATGTTTCTATCCAGTAGTCCATCAATGACCACCCGCCGTTGCTGTGTACACGCTTGATTTTCTTGCGGGCGATTTTCTTCGGCACAGTGCTTTTCATGTTTCCATATTGATACTCAATCTTCACCTGCGCCTCGTACCACTTTTGCCCGGCCCTCTGGATGTAGAAAAACCCAATTCGCAAGGGTTTCTTTCCAAAACGGCTTTTGCAAACTCCTGCACCGTCCATTCTCCGTGCAGCTCCACAGCATACGAACAGCAGCAGTCACCATACGGCCCGCCGGTGCAAACTAGCTTAAAATCCTGCTCCGCTTTCACGCCTCATTCCTCCTATTCGCAAATTGTTTTTCCGGCAGCTTTTCCCGATCAGCGGAAAAGGTTCCGCCCGCCGGGTGAAATCTTTTGACCAAAACACTTTTTCGGCCAGTTTTCCCGCTGTGTTTCCCGCTCCAAAAGAGAGGTTTTTACACGCAAAAAATCCCGCCGGGGCATTGGCGTTTTTTACGGGATTTTTCCCGGCGCATATTATGTACGCGCGCGCGTGGCCCGCTCGGCCAACTCGTCCACCATCGGCACTTCTTCCAGCACCTCGCCCAGCCGTTCCACAGCTCTGCCGTGCCAATTCCGCGCCGTGCTGTCCGGCACACCCAGCTTGCCGGAAATTTTTGTCCAACTGTACCCACGAATCAGCCGCATGATTATGACCGACTTGTACTTACCGTTCACCGCGTCCAGTGCGCCCCGGATGTTGGCCGCGTCGCCCTCCAAGACTTCCACCTGAACGCCGATCTCCTGCAGGCGGTTCTTCACGCCGTTTTCGATCACGCGCACAGCCAGCGCCTCGGTTGGGTTGCCGGGTGCCGAACTATGCGGCATACCGTCCATAGCAAGGCCGCCCAAGCCGTTATATTCATCTTCCAGCGCGTCACGCTCCCGTTTAAGCAGCTTGATAGCCTCCGGGATTCCCCCGTAATATTTGACGATATGCTTTACCGTTTCGCTCCGCATACCCAGCACCTCCATTGCCTGTAAATCAGAACAGCGTCTTGCTGAAAATCGGCTCCGTTGCTCTGCTGGTGTCCACCTCCACCGTGTCGTGAATGATCTGCCCGATCTTCCGCGCCAGCACCGCGTACCCGTAATACTCGCCGTCCTTGGTACACTCGCCAAACTGGCGGAAATTGCCCTCGGTTTCTTCCACCACCACGGCCACGCGGTCAGCGCCAAAGCCCAGCGCCTTGTGCATGGCCTGCACATAGATTTTCATAACCGTGTCCGCCGCCTCGCGCCGGGCGGCCAGCTGCACAGCCTCCCTCTCCGTCTTGGGGGCAGACAGCGCAGGCAGCAGAAACGGCGGCATGAACCACCACACCGCAGCTACCAGCGTTGCTTTGGCTCGTTCCTCGCCGCGCACCTGCTTTTCCAACGCATACTTGGCCGAAATCTCGTTGGCGCAATCCACCACGCGCTGCAAGCGCATTTCACCAATGCCGTATTTGTCGTAGATCGCCGCCAAAATACACAGCACCAGCACATTTGCCGTTGCCTCCCGGTGATCGTCCAGCCGTTCGGCCTCTGTCTTGCCGGTACGCAAAAAGCGCCGCTGTGCCTGCATGGCCGCGTTCCGGGCGTAATAACGCGGTGTAGTATGCCGTCTTTTCATCCCAAAGCCTCCTGTTTCTCAATTTCCCGGCCACAAAGCGGGCAAAAATCAATGCACAGCACATTCAGCCCGCCGCCGTCGTGCAGGGTGTCAGTACAAAGGCGCGGGTTGCCGTCCTCGCCCCACTCCACCCAAAACAACATACCGCTGGTGGTTTCCATGCGCTGGTGCCGCTCACACAGCGGGCACGGGCGCTTTTCTTGGTTCTTCATGGGTTCAGCCCTCCTTTGCCAGCTCTCGCCAGCGTTTCAGGTCGTCTTTGTCCTCTGCGGTGATGATCTCGGTAAATTTCCACCCCGCCGGGCGGGCGATCTGTTCTAAGAACACCCGCCGCCGCACAGGGTAGTCACGCTGCATACGCCGGACAAACTTGCTCTTGATCTCCACGATCTCAACGGTGCCGTCGGCATAGGTCAGCCTAAAGTCTGCCGTGTAGCGTATAGGGCGCAGCTTCATGGTGCCGTATTCACCCGCCGGGAACAGCGGGAACGCTGGGTGCTGCTCACACTCCACGATCTCGCCCCGCGCCATCTTTGGCAGCACGGTTCCCGTGTAAAATTCATACTCGCCCCGGCTGTCAAAATCCCGGCCTGCCGCCTTGGCCTGCTTCACCGCCTCGGCCAGCGGGTCAGCGGCGCGGCGTTTCCGGGCGGCAAGCTGCTGTTCTGCCTGCGCACGGTAGCGCGGGGGCAGGTCGTCCAACTCCATGTTCATTGCTGCGCGTTCTCTTTCTGCTCGGCCCGCATATCGGCGGCATGGAGTGCATAGACAAGCGGCGTTGCGGCCATAGCGGCGGACAACACCTTGCTCCCGCCCTTGGCAGCGTCGTCATACGCGCCCATGTGCCAACGGATAGCCAGCGCCTCGGCGTCGGTCAGCGGCATAAAGCGCTGCGCCAAAAAGGCAGACTTCTCCCCGTGACCGAAAGGGAATTTTTCGCGCACGGTATAGCAGGGCACAGTTTCCCACTTGCCGTCGCTGTTCTTCTGATTTCTTGTGCTTTGGGCATAAAAATCTGCCTTGCAAATGTCATGCAGCAGCGCTACAACGGCATAGGTTTCTGCCGTGGGCACACCCGGCACCCGCCCCGCGCCGATCAGCTCATAGTACACATTCAGGCTATGCTCCACCAGCCCGCCGGGGTAGCTGCCGTGGTAGTGGGTGCTGGCCGGTGCCTCGAAAAAGTCCGTGCTTTCCAGCCATTCCAGCAGCTCCGTCGCGCCCGGTCTGTGAATCTGTGAGGTGAAAATCTCAATAAAGCGTTCCTTGTTGTCCATAGTCGTTACCTCCCAACTTCTGCAATCCCGTACACGCTGTCAACCTCCTGCTTGGTAATATTCCGTCGTTTCAGCATGGCGGTGATTTCCTGTTTCTGTTCTTGGTAGACATCTTCATACACAAAGAAATAGCGCAGCTCCGGGTTGAACATTGACCGCAGGCTCAAACGCACAACCGTGTGTTCGTCAATCTCCATCGGAACCACATACACGGCAATTTGCCCGGTCTGCCTGTTGACCTCCCGGCAAATCACGATAGCTTTTTTCATGCGCAGCATAGACCCATGCCCTTTCTTACCTGTTCATTCTCGGTGTGACCTTGCGCCCCGGTGTTCCGTGCCAGCACTCCGCCCGGCGCATAATCACGGTGGTGTGCCGCCACCCGGCATTGCTTACCCGCGTTTCCACCCGGTTCAGGGTATAGCCGGGGTATTTCCACTCCCAGTACGCCACATCGTCGATGTACAGGGTGCTTGCCTCGTCCAGCTTCTTGCGGCTCCACTTGGTATCGTTCGGCGGCGGTGTTTTCGGCTTTTCAAGGCCACGGCTCTGCCGCCAGCTCCGGGCGCACCGCTTGTTCTTGCTGATATACCGCACAAGACTTTCGACGCTGCCGTGGTCAACATCCAAGTATTCACAGCGGGTAAAGCCGATCTGCCCGGCCTTGTCTGCCCATAGCTGTTCCAGCACATCACGGGTCAGGCCGTCGGTGTGCTGTATGATCGCGTGGTGGTGGTGCCGCCCGCAGGCTGTGCCATCCTCCTGCACGGTGCAATACTCTGTGGCGGCAACCCACTTGGGGCGCTGTACGCCGTTCTTATCGCACCAACGGTACAAGCGCTTTATGTAGTTCGTCAAATCGCGGTCAGCCTTGGCCGTGTCGCCCGGCTCCGGGTGGTGGTCGTCGTCATAGGTGCCCGTCCACGAAAAATCCCCCTTGCCGAAGTTGGCGTTGACAAGCTGCACATGGTAGCGCTTGGCCCTGTTGTCGTTGTAGGTCTGCTGCGCAAGGGTGCTGGCCTCCTTGCGCTTGGCGCGGCGGCTTGCTTTGTGCCGCTTGGGTGTCACAGGGTATAGATCAACCTCCATGTAGGGGGCGGTGGCATAACTCTTGCCGCAGATGTGCTTTTGCTCTCTGTAATAGATCGACTTCACAGCTTTTGCCCCTCTCCCAAGGTGGTTACTTCCCATGCGGGGGCTACACCCCCGCACCCCTGTATTATTTTCTTCTTGCTGGAATACCACACTCTGCTCCGCAGGCAAGGGGAAACACCGGGCGGCTCTCTTTCCGTCCTGCTGTTGGTCAGGCAGTGCCCGCCGCCCTCGTTTCCCCCTTGACCCCTTTCCCCGGCATTTCTGCCGTGGTGCTTAACTTAATGCTGATATACCAGCCCCAAACCGCCCAAGGCGGTATTTTTTTAGCCCGCCGCAGTGCGGCAAGGCTAAAAATCAAGCAGCCGGGCGGGGCGCAACCCCGCTCCACGCCCGGCCTACAACGCCTATTCTGTTTTTTGCCCTCAATAGGGCTTGCCGATGTAATCAAGGATTTTGCCAAGGCCAAGGCCCGTTTTATCCGGCTTTAACTCGCCGTTTTCAAAGTGCCCGCCGTATATGCAGTATTTGTACTGCGCCGGGTGTGTCTGCTTCATGCGCTGGAACCTGTTCGGCTCCTTGTCGCTCATAATCCCGAACATACAGTACATACAACCTGTTCTGTCGCAGCCCGTCGTAGTCAATTTCGGCGGGAACTCCTCGTCGAACATCTGCAACTGCATATTTTCTTTCACGATCTCGCCGTACACCGGCGCATAGGGTATGCCGGTCTGTTTCAGGTATTGCAGCACATCTTGCTCTGTCCAAAATGACATCGGCTTTGACATGGGCCGTTCTGAATCGAACGAATTACAGCCGTACCGCAGCCACGATGCTTGCCGCTGTTCCGATTCCTCGGTCATAGTGGCAACTATCGGCTTGCGCCCGGTTTCCTTTTCGTACTTCTTGGCTGGGCCTTTCTTCATAACATCACAACATAGTTGCGAAGTTGAAAACGGTGCCTCGACCATGAACTTGTACTTCTTGTAGCGTTCCTTGAATTTGCTTGGCTTTCCGCACTTGTCCAGCCCGTCCAGCCGGTTTAGTGCCCATTGTGAACCGTGCCGGGCGTAGTAGATCACCTTTGCAACCTCTTTCCCGATCACCGGGTAGCCGTATTTTGTCAGCACTTCCGGGAAAGTCAGCTCCGGCGTCAGCACTTTAAGGTCAACGGGGATTTCATACTGCCTTTCCAGCCACTTTGCAAAATACTTTACGAACTTCTGGATTTCCGGGTATTCAAGCCCCGTGTTCACAAACACCAAATGGAGCGGTTCTTTTCGGTTCGGGCACCAAAAGGCTTGATACGCTCTCGCCGTCAAGTCCGCCAAAACCGTGCTGTCCTTTCCGCCGCTGAATGAAATGTACACATTCCAGTCATACCGGCCTATCCACTCAATGATTCTTGTTTGCGTTACTTGAATTTTCCGTTGAAGTGACCACGCCCGCATAGTTTCCAAGTCCTGCTTTGTGTACTTGGTTTCACTCTGCATGGCCGTCCTCCATCCCGATCTGCTCCGCGCCCTCGTCCTGCTTGTCCGGGTCTGCTGCGTCCAAAGCCTGTTTCTGCTCCCGCATATACTGGCTCACGCAGGCGCTTTCAAACTCGCTCAAATCCTCCAAGAACTGCTTGGTTATGATTTTCAAGGGCGCAAACCCGGCCAGCACCTCAAACCCATCTTTGATAACCACATACGGCGCACCGCCAGCAGTCTTGCGCACAACGGTCTGTATGTAGTCGCTGGTCTTGACCACATCGGCAATCGGTGCAATCAGCGCCGCGTCGTAGAAGATCAGCTCTCCACCATTGCCGTACACAAGGCCAACCAGCCCCATACCCTTGTAGAACATTTCCAGCGGCACCCGCCGCGCCTCCTGCTCCGTCGGGTCTGTTTCTGTCAGGTTCATGCCAAAGTCCGCCCCAGCGTGTGCGGTGTATTTTTCGTCGAAAAACATCTTCTCCCACGCCTTGCTGTCAATGTCCAGCACCGCGCCTGCCTGTTCCTTGCCCTCCATGTAGGGCAGCTCCGTGGCGTTGTACAGCGCCAAACGGGTGCCCAGCCAAATACCGCTGTCGTCCGCATGAATTACCACGCAGTAACTTTCGCTCTTGGCTCGTTTCACAAACTTGCTCAACTTCATAGCCCGGCTCCTTTCAGCCCAGCAGGCACAGCACACACAGCTTGATAATTGCCAGCGGCCCCAGCACGGCGGCGATTGCCCACGCAATGCAGGCAAAAATCACCAGCAGGCCAACCAGCGCGGCGAGAATAGCTTTCAAAACTTCCATAGTGCCCTCATTTCTCCGCCGCGCTATCGCTTGGCGGTCAGTGTTTCAGTGTCCGGCGTTTCAGTGCTTCTTGAAATAAGCGGAACGGCCCCCGACGTAGCCGAAGGCATCGGAGCGCGGGTAGTACAGGCGGGAACTGAAGACCCCGGCGATGCCGCCATCGTACCAGCTGCCACCGCGAATCAGTATGTATTCGCCCTCGGTGCTGTCCACATAGCACCCGGCCTTTTCCTCCCCGGCAAACAGGGCCAGCGCCCGCAGCTGCTCACTGTCGCAGTTCATCCGCACATTCCCCCACACGCAGCCGCAGTAGTCACGGTGAATGCTCGGATAGGTGTTAAATGTGATCTTGTTATCTTCCACCGCAACATACAGCGGGTGGCCCTCCGCATCCGTGATCGGTTTCCATCCGTCGCCGCACTCGGTCAAATCCGTTTCGGGCAGGGCCGCGTCGTTGTTCTCCGCCGCCCACAGCACCCCGTCGCGGATTCTCACACCACGGGCAAACTCCCAAATGTTGCCGCAAAGATCATGTACGCCGCTGGCCGTGTGGTCGTGCGTCCAAGTAGCCGGGCCGCTGCCGGTCAGCGTCTTGTAGCTGTCCTCAATGATAATGCCCTGTTCCTTGTCGTCACCGTGCCAGTGGGAACAATTCGTGTTTCCGTGTGGCAGGGTGCCCAGTTTCAGGCTGGTGTCAGCCAGCAAGCCCCACTCCGCCGCCGTCAGGCAGTGCCAACCCTCGCCCTTGGAGAAACACGCCTGCGCGAAATCCTCCATCGTGATATTCGTGACCGGCTCCTGCAAGGGCAGGCTGTACGGCTTGCCGTTAATCATGGTGTTTTCGTAGACGGAAATATAAATTTCGTCGTACACCTCGCCGCCGATGATGAACGCCGGGTGTACCGCGTCACTGCCGCCGAAAAGCTCCTTGTTGGTCACGCGGCGGAACCTGTGCATGATGGAGGGAATACCGGCGTTGTCGTAGATCGCCACCACATCATGCTCCACGCCCGGCGCGGTCTGCTCCCTGCGGCGCAGCTCCTCGTCGTTGCGCAGGATTTCCCGCTTGATCTTCTCCGGCGCGTCGCTCAAATCCTCGGCACATCCGCAGTTTTCGGCGCAGCGCTCCGCGTCCTGCTGCACATAGCCCAAAAAGGCGGCGGCCTGCCTGCCCACAAACTCGCTCTTGCCCTCGGCGGCCATGCTAAGACCAAAGTAGTTGCACAGAATCTTTGCCATTTTCTTTATCTCCTTTCGCCCACGGTAACATAGGCGGTTTTTCTGCTGTTCAGCTCCAAATCCACCGGCGCTTTGCAGGCAAGGCAGGTATGTGTCACCCGGTCAGCGGTCAGGTTGGTTTTGTAGCTGAAGCTCTTGCCGCACTTGCAGTGCATAAACAGCGGGCGCAGCTTTTCCAGCGGCGTTTCGTGACCGCACTCGCCGCACTTGTACCCGTATGTTTCATGCTTGGCGCAAAACGCCTTGATCGCGCCGCACTCCTCGCACTGCACAATCAAAAAGCCCCTGTACGGCCCTTGGTCTGCGTCCGGGTCGGCGCTTTTCCAAGTGTCACGGGCACCAAACATCCGCTCCACGCGGCTGCCGCGCCTGTCCTCTCGGTGTGGTGCGGCTCGGCGCTCCGTGTCGGCCGGGCCGTTCTCGCCGTTCAGCGGCACCACCTGCCCGGTGGCGGTGTCCTCCAAGAATACCTTGCCGCCCTGCACATACGCCCGGAACGCGCCGCGCTGGCACATCCGGCGTACATCCGAAATACTGGTACTTTCCATTGTCTTGACCTCCTGTGTTTATGTTAGATGGAACAGGCTTGTTTGGCTGGTGTAGTCCAAAAAGCGCTGTTCCTCTGCAGCGTAATAGATCGGGTCGATCTCAAACCCGATAAAATCCACCCCGGCCTCGTAAGCGGCAATCCTGCTGCTCCCGCTCCCCAAGTGTGTGTCCAGCACCCGGCACCCCGGCGCGGCGTAGTTCTGAAAAATCCAGTCATACAGCGCTACCGGCTTTTGCGTCGGGTGGATTCTCTGCTCGTTCAGCTTTTTGTTTCCCTGCATGATATGCCCCTCGGCAACGCTCTTGCCTTGCAGCATACCGTTCCACATGAACCTGAACAGGCGCACGGTGTTGAATAGGTCAGTTGCGGCCAGCTCACAGTCTGAAAAGCTGGTGCCTTTCTTGCACTTGTCCCACACGATTCTGCCGGGCGCAAATTCATAGCTGAAATAGTTGCAGCCCCATACAATGTAATGCTTGGCTACCCTGCGTAACTCGTCAAAGTATGCCCGCCCCGGTATCTCCCACACAGGCGATACCGGGTAGTCGCGGTATACGCCGATCTTGCTAACCTTGCTGCCGTAATAGCCCCGGCGTTCCGGCCCGCTGAAATACGGCGGGTCAACCACTGCAAGATCAAAGAACCCGTCCGGGAATTGTGCCATGCCTTTCATGCAATCCATGTTGTAGCACTGGTTTAGTTCAAGCATTGATGATCTCCGTTGTAGATAACGACCATCGACGGAAACGGTGCAGGCGGGAACCTGTTCCCGTCCTCGTCCTCAAAGTGCAGCCGTCCGCGCAAAAAGCGGATTTCTGCTTTTCCGTATATGTAGTCGTGGAAGTAGGCCGTGTCTGTCCTTGCTGGTATCAGCAGAACAACCGTTGTTCCAGCCTGCGCCTCCTCATAGGCTTTGCGCACCCACGCGCCCAGTGCCCGGCCATACGGCGGGTTGCAAAACACGCTGCCCCCCCCGATATTCCACGGGGCGGTCAGGCCGTCGGTTTCCGGGGTGTAGAAGTTCTTGCATTTTGCGCTTTTTCTGTGGCCGCCGCGTCTAAAGTGAAATGAAACTCCGCGTTCAGGGTGTCGAAAAAGCCCTGCGGTGTGCAGTAGTCCATTTTCTTACTGCTCAAAAGTGCGCTGTTCATCTTCCGTTCCTTTCATGGCGCGGCATTTTCACCGGCACAGCGTCCGGCCCAACTGCCCAAACTTCCACATCGTCGATGATCTCCAACCAGTCACAGCCCCAATACTCCGCTGCGTTCAGCATGGCGGCATAGTTGGAGGTGTGTGGCACGATCACTTCACCAAATCGCGGATGAACCACCCGCGAACAAGTCTTTGCTTTCCAGCGGCTTTCCCGTGCCCGCCGGGCGGCAAGGGTCATGTCCTTATACGGATTCACGCAGCCACTCCGCCTTGTCGGCCTGCCCGTAAAACCCGTGGGCCAGCCACACGCCGAAAACGAACAGGAACAGCCCGGCCAATCCATAACCGATGATCTGCCCGATCTCGCACATACCGCCAGCGCCCAGCAGCATAAGGAACCCCAGCATGGCAAGCACGGCACCGACGCGTTCCTGCAGGCGGGTCAGCTTGCGGGCGCGGGCGGTGGCATTTTTCCGCCGGGCCATTTCCTTTTTGTACTGCTCCGGGGTATAGGCTCTAATGATTTGCCCCGCCGGGCTGGTCTTGATCTCAATGTACCGCACTTCCACTTTTGACTTCCTCCTGTTCTTCAACCTTGTACGCCACCGCGTGTTCGTGTCCCGCCGTTATTGTGTACTGCGGATCGCCGGTTTCTCCCACGCCCAGCCCCGTCCCTCTGCCCAATGCCTTACACCTTGTGGCAAGCATCATGTTTATTGGCAGACAGTTTTCCCTTGCCGGGGCAAATAGCGTTTGATCATTGTTTGTCGCCAGCGTGGCGGACAGGTCGGTTTGCACCAGCGCACCCTTGCCGCCGCCCTCGCACCCGCTACGAATTTTCAGCGTATAGGCGGGGTCATACCCCCCCCCGCTAAAATTTCTGCTCACCATGCTTTCATACCAGCGATAGCCGTCACCAGCAATTCCGGCAATTTCTTTCCCCGCCGGGAGGCGCGGTTCAAAATGCCATCCATTGCCTTGACGCTCAAATAATACTTGGTCGGCGGATTCTCCACGAGTATCTGCGATAGCATAAATTCTTCTGCGTCGTTGGGGCACTCCCCAGTATTGCGCATTGACAAGTCGGTAGGTCACCGCTCCATACCCGCCGTAGTTGTTCCACTTTCCATTGTGTCGAACATACTCATTTGCGTGTGACAGGTGAAGTAATTCGTTAAGCACTGTTTCAAAGTCATCACCCTTATTTGAACTTAGGGCACCCGGAACATTTTCCCACAGCATAAAGCGCGGGTATCTGCCGCCGGTCGCCGCCAACATTCCCTTTGCAATTCTGATCGCCTGTCGGAACAAGCCGGAACGCGCACCGTCAAGGCCGGCGCGTCGGCCCGCTACGCTTAGGTCTTGGCATGGGCTGCCGAATGTGATAATGTCCACTGGCTCGATCTCTGCGCCGTTGATCTCGGTAACGCTGCCAAGGTGTTTCATGTGTGGCAAGTGTGTCTTGGTCACGGCTATGGGGTATGGTTCGACCTCGCTTGCCCATGCAGCTTTTGCGCCGCACATGGTAGCGCATAGCGGCATGGTGCCGCTCCCGTCAAACAGGCTTCCAAGTTTCAGACTTTCCATGGGTCGTTTTTCCTCTGCGCTGATCTGCGCCAGCGCACGGCTCACAAAGAACAGTGCATTGGGCAAAGCCATACCGTTGCCCCACATTTTGTACTCGGCGCTATCTGTGTGCAGGCTGTTATGCCACGCGACCAGCTTGTCCACCCGCTCAAGAATGGATTTCTGTGCCCGCTTTCCTTTAATGGCGCAGTCGGTGGCATATACGCTCCGCCAAAAAGCGGCGGTCTCCTCCGGCATATCCGCCGGGAGTTGTTCGATTTTGCCCCAGCCGTCCGGGAACCCTTGCAGCCTGCCGCACTCAATCGGCATAAGGCGGCGCACAATGTAGTGCGGCGGCACACCCTGCACGGCAAGTTCGTTTGCCCGTGATTCTCCCGTGTCAAAGGTGTTCACAGTGTTTGCCGTGTCCAACTGCCGGTATGTAGGCGCGTCGCCCTTAAAATGCGGGCGGCTTGTTTTTCCGAATGTATAAGCTACTGCATGGCGGTCAATCGTATTCAAAGTAAAAGACACTCCCTTGTTCAGCCCACTTCCTTGCGGGCCGTTTGCGTCCGCCCGCCCTATCATAGAGCCTTGTATGCAAATGCACCTCTCAACCTCAGCCGCAAGAATTGGCACATTGCAGGCTTTCAGTGTCGTTGCCATGTTCTCGGCCACCTCCGCATTCGTATTGTCGCTTGCGCGACACAGGCATTTCCTGTACCACAATCGGGGTGTTACCCCCCCCCGTACCATATTGGGCGGTTACAGTGTTGGCGACTTCCAACGGGCCGGCAGCCCTGCTATCTTGGCTGTGCCAGTCAAACACAAATTTCATGGCTTTTACTCCTGCAACTCTTTCCGCCTG
>ERZ779890.2802-NODE-2802-length-16137-cov-4.614973_pt1 | contig 16137 bp, 12 predicted proteins | sample MGYA00511553_ERZ779890 | MGnify/ENA primary metagenome ERZ779890 (study PRJEB29588, sample SAMEA2152064) | human gut metagenome | biome: human gut; feature: human-associated habitat; material: faeces | place: Denmark | collected 2008/2010 ...
CCGCATTATCTGCCGTTATCCGATTTTTTGTGGTCAAGGTGTGGTCACTATTGACAAAGAGATTTTTCAGCGTCTATTCATGCCCTGTGGAGTAGCAGTTTCCATTTCTGCCCCTGCCTTGCCATGAAAATATACCTGTGCTATACTAACGGAAAGAAACGAACGGAGGTCAGAACATGGTAACCGTCGACAGAACAGGCATTCCCTTGTTGAAACCATGACGGTTCTTCGTTCTCTCGGAATGGCGCAAAAGATCCAGGGCGGTCTCAACACAGCTCTGTCCGAATGTATTCCCGAGAGTGAGATTCGTTGGTAACAAGCCACCACTGCGCCATCGCCGAAAGAGAAACTGGTCCCGCAGACAAATTGAGACCTTAGCAGAATAAGGGAAACGAATTTAACGCAGGAAGGAGTACAAATCCATGAAAACATTGAGTGAATATCTCGCCCTGCCCTATCACATGGAGATTATAGAAGATCACGACGAGAGCGGTTATGTAGCCTCCTTTCCGGAGCTTCACGGCTGCCTCAGCTGCGGAGAAACCGTCTCTGATGCCATAGCCAATGCCATGGATGCCAAACGCACATGGCTGGAGGCTGCGCTGGAGAAAGGGGTCTCCATTCGGGAACCGAATGGGGCGAAAAGGTCACAAAGCTATGGTTTTTTCTCGCAATCTTAATTCGTTGATTTATTCAAAAAACATTTTGTAATCGCCCCTCTCATTAAGATTGTCAAACGCTTCCGTATCCACAAAATAGTTCTTTGGTATATGCGTTTTTATAACAGCTTGAAGCATTTCCGCAGTCCGCACCTGGATTTCTTTATTGTCCATTCTATCTGCTACATAAAAATGCGTCCCATTTGCGGATATATCATATAGAAATATTTTTCGCTTAGATTTCCAGTAATATCGGTCACAGTGCGGCATTGGGAAAAACACATCAAATATTATATAAATCAATTATACTAAGTGCTATAATTATAAACATTTTTTCTCGATATGTCAAAATTTTAACCAAGAACTCTTTTAGCAATATCAACAGATTCTTTTGCATCCTTTGCATAGAAATCTGCATCTATCTCTTTAGCATATTCCGGAGTAAGTACTGCTCCGCCAACCATAACCTTACAATCAAGATTATTTTCTCTTATAAGTGCAATTGTTTCCTTCATAGATACAAGTGTTGTTGTCATAAGTGCAGAAAGTCCACACAGTTTAACATCATTATCTCTTATTGCATCAACAACTGTCTGGTACTCGACATCTTTACCAAGGTCAATAACATCATATCCATAATTTTCAAGAAGAACCTTAACAATATTCTTACCGATATCATGGACATCCCCCTTGACTGTAGCTATAACAATCTTTCCCTTGCTTACAGGAGCATTATCAGACATAACCATATGCTTTCTTATAACTTCAAATGCTGCCTGGGTAACTGATGCTGCCATAATAAGCTGTGGAAGGAACAATGTACCCTTCTCGAATTCAGCACCTATCTTATCAAGCGCAGGAATAAGCACCTGATTAACAATCTCCATCGAATCCATAGTTTTAAGAAGTGCCTCTGTTATCTCAGCCCCTTCATTTTTAAGTCCTTTTTCTACGGCATAGAAAAGGTCATCTCCTGTATAGTTCCCATCCTTCTTTTCCTTCTTGACAGGATCAATCTTAGAAACATTTGGCATAGCGCCATAGTTTTTTATATAATCAACTGAATTCTTATCAATATTGGCAAGAAGCTTGTACGCCCTTACCGCACCTGTCATCTCTGGGATGTTAGGATTTATAATCGCAAGGTCAAGTCCGTTAGTAAGTGCCATTGTAAGGAAAATGTGGTTTACAAGCACTCTGTTTGGAAGTCCGAATGAAATATTAGAAACACCAAGCACTGTCTTTAAGCCAAGCTCATTCTTAACTGTATGAAGTGCATTAAGAGTTTCCATTACGCCCTCCTGTTCAGCAGAAGCTGTGAGTGTAAGGCAGTCAATATAAATATCTTCTTTAGGGATTCCCATTGCAACAGCCCTGTCCATAATCTTCTTTGCTATTGCAACTCTGTCCTCTGCCTTCTTAGGAATGCCATCTTTATCAAGTGCAAGTCCGATAACTCCTGCACCATATTTCTTAACAAGAGGAAGAACATTGTTAAGAGACTCCTCCTCACCATTAACTGAGTTAACAAGCGGCTTACCATTGTATACTCGGAGTGCTGCCTCAAGTACTTCAGGTATTGTAGAATCGATCTGAAGTGGGACATCTACAACTGCCTGTAATGACTTTATTGTATCAATCATCATTTCACGCTCATCAATTCCCGGAAGACCTACATTGACATCAAGAATATCTGCTCCGCCTGATATCTGTTCTAAAGCCTGTCCAAGAATATAATCCATATCATGTCTTAAAAGTGCTTCCTTAAAAAGCTTCTTACCTGTAGGATTGATTCTTTCACCGATAATTCTTGGCTCATCAACGACAACAGTGCTTGTTGCTGAACACACTGCACCCGGAATATATTTGTGTGGTGCTGCCGGATTGCCTTCTCTTTTTAACATTTCTGATAATTCTTTAATGAATTCAGGATTAGTTCCACAGCAGCCGCCGAATATCTTAATGCCATATTTTCTTAAATCCTTCATGAAATCTGCAAACTGGACTGCAGTAACATTATAAAGGTTAGTTTCAGGGTCAGGAAGTCCTGCATTAGGCTTTACTATTATTGGAAGATTAGTCCATTTTACAAGTTCTTCAATAACCGGTTCTAATTCCTTAGGTCCTAAAGAACAGTTTACACCGAGTGCATCAACGCCAAGTCCTGTAAGCGTAAGAGCCATTGCTGATATAGAGCAGCCTGTGAATGTTCTCATATTCTGTTCAAATGTCATCGTAGCAGCAATAGGAAGGTCGCTGTTTTCCTTAGCTGCAAGTACAGCAGCCTTAACATCTAAAAGGTCGGTCATTGTCTCAAATACAACAAGGTCTGCTCCCGCAGCAGCTCCAGCCTTTACTATCTCGGCATACATATCATATGCTTCTTCAAAGCTTAATACGCCTGTTGGCTCAAGAAGTTGTCCGATTGGTCCGACATCGAGTGCAACAAGTCCGTCAGGCTTTACTGCATCTCTTGCCTTCTTTGCATTGACAATTCCGGCAGTTACAAGCTCCTCAACGCTTTTTCCGCATTCTTCAAGCTTATATCTGTTTGCACCAAATGTATTGGCATATACCACATCTGAACCGGCATTAAAATACTGCTCTGCAATTGAAACAAGAAGCTCCGGCCTTGTTATATTAAGCACTTCTGGTGTCTCTCCCATCTTCATGCCAGCTGCCTGAAGCATTGTACCCATAGCACCATCAAATATTATATAATCTCTATTTTTTAAGAGTTCTCTGAATCTGTCAGCCACTACAATGTCCTCCCATTCCTCTGTATGCGCAGGTTTTATTAAGATTGCAGGTTGCGCAACCTCTGTTCTTAGTACTTACCGGCTCCTTAGTAAGTCCTATAACCGCAGTTACCGACTTTACTGGAGCAAGCATATATGATTTGTTAAGATTAAGTCCTATCTTTTTACTGGCATCTAATACCTTAAGGAAAGGAGCCTGCATGCTTATCGGCAAATCACCGTAACCAATTCCGAACCTGAATGTCTGGTAATAATCAGGATATTCCTCTCTTAAAAGTTCTTCAACCTTATCACATGCCTGTTCAACAGCTACACTTGCCAGACTATCAAACACCAGTGCCTTTGCCATATCTGTAAGCTGCAACACTCTTAGCTGTCTGTCAATACCTTCCGATATCGTTACAGCCATGCATATTGCACTATCACATTTATACAGGTGCTTCTTAATAGACTCACCCGGAAGCACCATGCTTGTATTCTTAAATGCCACACCGTCTTCATTAACTGTAAAATCGAACTTCTTATAAATAAATCTTGGAACTGCGGTCTTTAATACAAGCTCCTCACATTCATCCATAAGCTCTTCCACCCGCTCATCAGGTGCATTTTTCTTATATCCCAGATATCTTAACGCTTCTTTTCTGTTAAGACTGGTAAGCTTAATACTTTTCTCCATTTCTTCTTACCTTGCCGCCTTTACTTCTGCGTTCTTTAAGTTTGTCATGTTTTCCACGGGACTCGTCTTTTTTTCTTCTTGTATCTGGCTTTGACTTGGATTTTCTTGCAGGCTTTGCAGATACATTTGCCTTCTCTACATTAACCTTTCTGCCCTTGATAAGCACATTGTCATTCATTGCTGCAAGTACTGCTTCCGCATGCTTTGCAGGAACATCAACAAATGTATAATTATCCATCATATCAATTGCACCGACAAGTCTTCCCGGCATTCCGGATTCTCCTGCAATCGCTCCAAGAATATTGGCTGGTGTAATCTTGTCCTTCTTACCAACATTAATAAAGAGTCTTACCATTCTTGATGTATCTGCATTTTCATCAAAATGAAAATTCTCTACCTCATCGATTCTGTCCAATGTATCTCCAACTATCATCTTAAGAAGAGCTGCTGCCATATCCATTGATGTATAATCTTCCTGATTAACATGCTCCTCAACCATATCAAGCATGGCTCTGTGCTCATCAGCTTCAATCATCTCTTTAATCTTGTCAAATATACCATCCATCTTGGTGTTCTTGACATCATCAAGTGATGGGATTGGCTTTGCAAGAATCTTGGTCTTGCAATATCTCTCAATATCCTTTAACTTATATACTTCTCTTCCAGATATAAATGAAAGTGCAAGTCCTGATTTTCCAGCCCTTCCTGTTCTTCCTATTCTGTGTACATAATATTCTTCGTCCTGTGGAAGGTCATAGTTAAATACTATATCAACTCCGTCAACATCAATTCCTCTTGCCGCAACATCAGTTGCAATAAGAATTTCTGTCTTTCCACTTCTGAAATCGTCCATTACACGGTCTCTCTGTTGCTGTTTCATATCTCCGTGTATACCGTCAGCAAAATATCCTCTGCCCTTAAGCTCTGATATAAGCTCGTCTACCTGTCTCTTAGTGTTACAGAACACAACTGACAGCTTAGGATTGTATATATCAATAAGACGGCTTAAGATTTCTGTTTTATTCTTAGGTCTTACTTCATAATAAAACTGATCAATATTAGAAACTGTAAGTTCTTTTCTTACAACCTTGATAATCTTAGCGTCTTTCTGGAATTTTCTTGCAATCTCCATTATAGGCTTAGGCATTGTAGCTGAGAAAAGAACTGTCTGTCTTTCCTCTGGTGTCTCCGTAAGAATTGTTTCCATGTCCTCACGAAATCCCATATCAAGCATCTCATCAGCTTCATCTAATATAACCATAGAAACAGAATCAAACTTAACTGTCTTTCTTCTCATATGGTCCATAACTCGTCCCGGAGTTCCAACAATAATCTGTACGCCGGCTTTTAAAGACTTAATCTGTCTTACAATCTCCTGTCCGCCATACACCGGTAACACCTTAATGTCACTCATGTACTTGGCAAGCTTTCTTATCTCTTCTGCAACCTGTACTGCAAGCTCTCTTGTAGGACAGAGTACAATTGCCTGTGGTTTCTTAACATCTGGATTAATCTTCTGTAACATAGGGATAGAGTACGCAGCAGTCTTACCTGTTCCGGTCTGTGCCTGTCCGATAACATCAATTCCTTCCAATACTGCAGGAATGGCCTGTGTCTGTATAGGAGATGTCTCCTCAAAGCCCATATCCTCTACCGCTCTTAAAATTCTTTCATCAATATTTAATTCATCAAATTTCATTCTTTAATCTCCATTTCTATAACTTGTTAATTTTACATTACAGAAGTCCATAAGTCAAAGTAATAATTGCATTTTATTTCTTGTACATATATAATCGTATGAGAAAGGAGTTTTTATGATTTTATCTTGCAATAATATTAGTAAATCTTTTGGAACAGATGTTATTATCAAGTCCTGTTCTTTTAATATAGAGGATCATGAGAAGGCTGCCATTGTTGGAATCAATGGTGCCGGTAAATCTACTCTGCTAAAGATTATCACAGGTGAAGAACCTGCTGATACAGGTATTGTCACTCTTGCTAAGGATAAGACTCTTGGTTATCTTGCACAGCAGCAGGACCTTCAGTCTGATAGAAGCATTTATGATGAGCTTCTTTCTGTAAAGCAGTATATCCTTGATATGGAAAGCGAATTAAGACGCATAGAAGCCGCAATGAACAATGCTTCAGGTGATGAACTTGAATCCCTTATGAACAGATATACCAATCTTAATCATGAGTTCGAGATGAACAATGGTTATGCGTATAAGAGTGAGATTACGGGAGTACTCAAAGGTCTTGGTTTTGCTGAAGAGGATTTTTCTTTACACGTAAACACTTTATCCGGAGGTCAGAAAACCCGTGTATCTTTAGGTAAGCTATTACTTTCCAAGCCCGATATTATAATGCTCGATGAGCCTACTAACCACCTTGATATGGATTCAATAAGCTGGTTAGAGAATTATCTTCTCAACTACAGCGGTGCTGTTCTTATCGTTGCTCACGACAGATATTTCCTTGATAAGATTGTAAGCAAGATTATTGAAATTGATAACGGTGACTGTACCGTTTTTTCCGGTAATTACACAGATTATGCTTCCAAGAAGGCAATTCTTCGTAATATGAAGTTAAAGGAATATTTAAACCAGCAGCGTGATATCAAGCATCAGGAAGAGGTTATTGCCAAGTTAAAGCAGTTTAACCGCGAAAAATCCATCAAACGTGCAGAGAGCCGTGAAAAAATGCTTAATAAAATGGAGGTTGTTGACAAGCCTGTTGAACTTAATGCAAAAATGAACATTAAACTTGAGCCATCTGTTATAAGTGGTAATGATGTTCTTACTGTTACTGACCTTACCAAATCATTTGACGGCAATACTCTTTTTAATAATATTAATTTTGAGATTAAGCGTGGTGAGCGTGTTGCTTTGATAGGTAATAACGGAACCGGTAAAACAACTATATTAAAGCTTATTAACGGCATTATCCAGCCGGACAGCGGAAGCATTTATCTTGGTGCCAAGGTTGCTATTGGTTATTACGATCAGGAACATCATGTGCTTGACCCTGACAAGACCCTTTTTCAGGAGATTCAGGACGCATATCCTGACCTTAATAACACACAGATAAGAAATACCCTTGCTGCATTTCTTTTTACTGATGATGATGTATTCAAATACATCCGCGATTTAAGTGGTGGTGAACGTGGCAGAGTTTCACTGGCAAAGCTTATGCTTTCCAATGCTAACCTGCTTATTCTTGATGAACCTACTAACCATCTTGATATTGTATCCAAAGAGATTCTTGAAAATGCACTTAACAGCTACACAGGAACTGTTCTATATGTTTCCCACGACAGATACTTTATCAACGCTACTGCAACCAGAATTATTGAACTCACTAACCAGAATATAGTCAATTATATTGGCAATTATGATTATTACATTGAAAAAAGGGATATACTGACAGCAAAGGCTTTTCCAGATACACCTGATATTTCTTCTGACAACATTTCTGTAAAGAGCTCTAAACTGTCATGGCAGCAGTCCCGTGAAGAGCAGAATAAGCTTAAGAAAAAGCAGAACGAAATCAAGAAAACAGAAGAAAGAATTGCTGAAATCGAAGACAGGATGTCTGCTATTGATGCAGAATATTCTAACCCTTCAATAGGCAGTAACACAGCACGTTTAATGGAACTTCATAATGAATCCACTCAATTAAAGAAAGAATTAGACACACTATATGAACACTGGGAAGAATTAATGGAAGAAATATAAGTGTTTACAATTAGCAAAAAGTGCCAAAAATCCCCATTTTGAGCCACTTTTTATTGACAAATTATCAATCTAGGAGTATAAATAATTTATACTTATTATTACTTAATTTTTTAAGGAGGACAATTTAATTATGAATAAGTCAGAATTAGTTGCTGCTATCGCAGAAAAGGCTGAGCTTTCTAAGAAGGACGCAGAGAAGGCTGTTAAGGCTTTTACAGACACTGTTGCAGAACAGTTAAAGGCTGGAGAAAAGATCCAGTTAGTAGGTTTCGGTACATTTGAAGTTGCTGAAAGAGCTGCAAGAACAGGTAAGAATCCTCAGACAGGAAAGGCTATCCAGATTCCTGCTTCTAAGGCACCTAAGTTCAAGGCTGGTAAGGCTTTAAAGGATGTTGTAAACACTCCAGCTAAGAAGTCTAAGAAGAAGTAATTATTGAATGACTTTTAAAGGCTGTCACTTATGTGGCAGCCTTTTTTCTCTTTATTTAATTAAGTTAAAAGAATCGAGGTTTATTATGGAAATCGAGCGTAAATATCTTGTGTCAGGAATACCTGACGATATAGATTTATATCCATGCCGCATTATTGAACAGGGTTATCTTAATACTTCCCCTGTTGTGCGCGTAAGGCGTGACAATGATGACTTTTATCTTACCTACAAAGGAAACGGCATGATAGCAAGGGAAGAATATAATCTTCCACTTAATAAGAATGCATATGATCATCTGATAAAAAAGGCTGATGGCAATATTATAACCAAGAAACGTTATGAAATTCCTGATGATAGCGGATATACAATTGAACTAGACATATTTGAAGGGCTTTTTGCAGGCACTGTTCTTGCTGAGGTTGAATTTCCAACTATTGAAGCAGCCAATTCATACACTCCACCTTCATGGTTTATGCAGGATGTAACCAATAATCCGGATTATCATAACAGCAACATGAGTAAAAAGGTCTTTTAAAGTATGAGGTATTGGGATATGGATAAAGAAACTTTGTTTGAATATATTCAACGGCTTAAACTTGCAGTAATAACTCTTTTCAAATGGCTATTATGTTCGGTTGTATGTGGCTGTTTTATCGGTTCTGTCGGTGCTGTATTTCACCTGATGCTTGGTTATGTAGGCAGCCTCCGGGTTGAATACCCATTTTTACTATTCGGACTGCCTGTTGCAGGTATCATCATTGTATTCATGTACAACATTGTTCACGAAGCAGGAAACCGCGGAACTAACCTTGTCATAACTGCAATACAGTCGAATGATGAAGTACCGGGAAGAGTTGCCCCTCTTATAATTGTATCAACTCTTCTTACCCATCTTTGTGGTGGTTCTGCCGGACGAGAAGGTGCTGCGCTTCAGGTCGGAGGTGCATTAGGTAATACATTTGCAAAACTGTTTAAATTCGACGAGAAGGATACTCGAATTATGATTATGTGTGGTATGAGTGCCTGTTTCTCAGCACTTTTCGGAACACCTATTGCGTCAGCTGTTTTCTCCATGGAAGTAATCAGCGTCGGTGTTATGTATTATGCTGCTTTAGTGCCATGCGTACTCGCTGCATTTATAGCACAGGGCATAGCCTCTGCACTGGGACTTGAATCTACACATTTTGTAGTTGATGAAATTACTTCTTTTTCTTTTATTAATGGCAGTAAATTCATCATCATGTCCGTACTTTTTGCTCTTGTAAGCATTCTGCTGTGTGTTGTTTTACACGGTACTTCAAAGCTCTACACTGATTACATAAACAACCCATACATAAGAATAATTATTGCCGGTGCTCTTGTTATTGCCATGCGTTACATATTTGGCACAACTGATTATCTCGGTGCAGGCTCAGATATTATTGCAAGAAGCTTTGTAACAAGTTGTGCATGGTATGTATTCCTTTTAAAAATGCTGTTTACAGCCGTAACTTTGGGCGGTGGATTCAAAGGTGGCGAAATTGTTCCTACTCTTTTCGTGGGTGCAACGCTTGGAAGCTTCTTAGCACCTATATTCGGACTCCCTGTCGGATTATGTGCAGCATGTGGTATGGTAAGTGTGTTCTGCGGAGTAACTAACTGCCCACTCACATCATTCATTCTATCTATTGAGATGTTTGGTGCATCAACAATGAAATTCACAATTCTGTGTATTGCATTAAGTTATCTGTTATCCGGATATTACAGCCTGTATAACAGCCAGAAAATCGTCTATTCTAAGTATAAGACAGAATATATAAACCGCCGGTCCCATTGACCTATACAGGTCAAAGAACCGACGGTTCTTTTATTGGAGGGCTGCTATTTACACATATCTCCAGTCTTCTATCCGAAACTGTATTGAAACAATCCCATTATATTCATTAATATCCGGGTAATACACCATAGATATCTTCCTTCCAACCTCTGGTATCTCCTGTCCGTCTAATTTGAACCTGATTGCTGTCACCAGCTTGCCATGCTCACTTTCTAACTGACATCTTAATACATTTTTATTTTTTCCAATCACAGCTGACTGTCTGACAGTAAGATTTCTGTCTGCAAACACCGGTTTTTCATTACCTTTCCCGAAAGGCTGCAGCTTCTCAAACTGTTTTATAAGTTTTATATCAACATAATCAACCGGCATAGGCACATCAATCCACACTGTCGGCGTTAGTACATTTTCTGTCATTGTCTGATTCTCATTCAGCGCTTTCCTGAATTCATCAATTTTATCAATATCAAGCGATATTCCGGCAGCCATTGGATGTCCGCCATATTTGTTAAGGAGTTTACCACATTTGCTTATCTCCTCAAACATGTTATAGCCTTCTATTGAACGCCCTGAGCCCTTTGCACCATCTTCTGCCTTAGTGATTACTATTGAAGGTCTGTAGAATTTTTCTCTTACCCTTCCTGCAATTATCCCTGCAACACTTTCATGGCATTCAGGAAGATACACAACTAACACCTTATCGTCTTTTAGTTCAGTGTTCTCAACCTGTTCAATTGCAATAGCGGCATATTCTTCTGTTATATCTTTTCTTTCAACATTAAGTGTGCGAAGCTCTAAAGCCTTCTTTCTCGCATCTTCCATATCTGTAGTAAGAAGCAGCTCAATGGCTCTTCTTGCTGAATCAAGTCTTCCTGTCGCATTAAGACATGGACCTATAACAAATCCTATGTGATATGAGCTTATCTTGTCTATTTCAAGCTCACACGCCTCTACAAGCGCTCTTATACCGATATTAGAAGTTACTGCCAGATGCTTTAAACCATATTTGACAATTACCCTGTTCTCATCTGATAAATCAACTACATCTCCTATTGTTGCAATTGCCATAAGCTCTGCATATTCCTCAAGTTCGATTGGATTAAGTCCACATTTTTCATAAAGTATCTTAATCACTTTAAATGCAACTCCCGCTCCACACAGCTTATCAAATGGATATGGGCAGTCCTCCTGCTTAGGATTAACGATTGCATCTGCCTGCGGTACTTTATGTATCTTTTCGCCATCAACAAAGTCAAACGGAATATCGTGATGGTCAGTGACAATTACTGTCATTCCCTTTTCTTTGGCATATTTAATCTGCTCAATCGCAGCAATACCATTATCGCATGTAATAATCGTATCGGTTCCATTATTATATGCTTCATCTATTAAGTTCTCATTAATACCGTATCCGTCAATAATTCTGTCTGGTACTGCAAATGTTACATCTGCACCTGCTGCCTTTAGCCCCTTGTAAAGAATTGTTGTTGAGCATATTCCATCTATATCATAATCTCCTATAATATGTATTTTCTTCCCGGCATGTATCTTGTCTGTCAGGATATCAACACATTTGTCTGCATCCTTTAATAAATGTGGTGAATGCATATCATCCACGGTCCCATTAAGATACATATCTATCTGCTCGTCCGTTTCTAACCCTCTGTTACGGATAATTCTTGCCATAACCTGGTCAATGCCAAATCTTTCCCCAATTGCTTTGAAATCAGCTTTCTTAGTGTATACTCTCCAGTTGCTTTTCACTCTTTTCTCCCTGTTTCATTATTAAACCAATTATGGCGGGAACTGATATACAATCCCCGCCATGTCATAAACTTATTGTATCTGTTAATTAAACCTGAGAACCGTCTTCAAAAACCTCTTTCTTGGAAGCTGCTTTTTTATTATTCTCTTCTACAACGCCTCTCTTCTTACCACCCATTACGTACCACATAGCACTTGTTAAGCATACTGATGAGTAAGCACCAACAACAATACCTACGATAAGTGGAAGTGTGAACTCCTTAACCGAAGTTACACCCATAATGAAAAGAACAATAAGCATTATAAGTGTTGTTATAGATGTATATACTGTTCTTGACATTGTGCTTGTTATTGATGAGTTAACAAGCTCTGTAATGTTAGTCTTTGAATTAGCTGTCTTTAACTGCTCTCTTATTCTGTCAAAGATAATAATTGTACCGTTAATAGAATAACCTACTATTGTAAGCATACATGCAATAAATGTTGTTCCAACCGGAATTCTTGCAAATGCATAGAATGCAAGAACAACAAGTACATCATGAAGAAGTGCTAATACAGCTGCAAGTGCAAATCTGATATCACGGAATCTTACAAAGATATATATCAACATACAGATTGTAGCAAGTATAACTGAAAGAATAGCATCTCTCTTAACTGTTGCAGAAACTGATGAGCTGATTGTATCTGTCTCAACGATTGTTCCATCTTTGATTGGATACTTAGCTGTAACCGCATTTTCAATAGCTTCTCTCTGTTCAAGTGAGAGATCTGATGTCTTGAATGAAACCTGTGTTGAATCTGCAACCTTCTGCTGCTGAACCTCTGTAATACCTGCAGCATCTCTGATTACAGGAATGATATTATCCTCAATCTCTTCTGCTGTATACTCTTTATCAAATGTAAATGTTGTTGTTGAACCACCAACGAACTCAAGACTGAAGTTTAATGCTCTGTTTCCAAGACCAGCCTGAACTGCCATAGTTATGATACCTGCAGCAATAACTACTGCTGAGCCAATTGCAGCCCATTTCTTAATGCTAAGAACATCAAGCGTCTTTCTGTATACGTTCTTACCATACCACTTAGCATCCCTGATACCAAAGTTATATAAGAGCTTCATAATAGCCTTGGTAATAACAAGTGATGTAAAGATTGATACGATATTACCAACTGCAAGAGTTGTAGCAAAGCCCTTAACAGGACCTGTACCAAATATGTACAATACTAAAGCAGCGATAAGTGTTGTTACGTTACCATCTACGATAGATGATGTTGCCTTGTTATATCCTGAAAGAATAGCATTCTCTACAGACTTTCCGGCACCAATCTCTTCTCTTATTCTTGTATAGATAATAACATTACCATCTACCGCCATACCAATACCAAGAATAATACCTGCAATACCCGGAAGTGTAAGAGTAAGATCATATACACTTACAAGGAATAAAACAAGTGCTGTATAGATAATCAGTGATAATGTTGCAACAAGTCCAGGAATTCTGAACATAACAATCATGAATAAGCAGAGTAATGCAAGACCTATAGCAGCAGCAATTAAACTTGTCTTGATTGCTGCATGTCCAAGCTGTGCACCAACAATGTTAGAGCTTACTTCCTCAAGTGTAAGAGGAATTGAACCAACTCTTATATATGTTGCAAGGTTATCTGCCTCATCGAACGATTCCATACCTGTGATAGTTGCTGTACCACCTGATATAGCTGTCTTAACATTAGGTGCACTTACAACTTCTCCGTCATATACAATATATATTCTGTTACCAATATTAGCTGATGTTGCATCATAGAACTTAGTAGCACCATCATCTGTAAATGTAAGCTGGACACCATAAGGTGTATCTTCTGAACTGTTAGTATCAGTGTAAGCCTGTGCTGCCTTTACATCTGAACCTGTAAGGAGTGGTGTGTAATCATTGCCCTGTGAGAATGCTGAATATCCTGTAGAATCGAGAAATTCCAATGAACCTGGTGTACCAAGTTCCTTAAGGATCTCATTAGCATCTGTTACTCCAGGAATCTCAACAGTAATTCTGTTGTCACCTTCCTTATAAACCTGTGACTCTGTACTCTTTCCTTCTACTCGCTTCTGAAGCTTATAGATTGTATCCTCTACATCCTGTGATGTAAAGTTATCTTCCTTAATCTGGTATGTGATACTTACACCACCTGCAAGATCAAGACCAAGATCTATATCATAAGTGCTTCCGTATCCCTTTCCATTAAGTCCGAAAAATGCTGTTAATACAAGTCCAACCAGTAAAACAGCAACGATTATTGAATAAATAATCTTCTTAGGTAAACTGTACTTCATGTTAAAAACTCTCCCTTATACTTATTCTTCCTCAGCCATGGCCGCACGAATCATTATTGCACATTCTATACGTTTTTTCTGAAGTTCACATCCAACATCATACGCATCATTGATATTACCATGGAAGTTATATGAGTTAGCTGCACAACCACCACTGCAATAGAATTTTGCAAAACAATTCTTACATTTTTCCTTTGAATAGACATTACTATTCTTAAACATGTCTCTGATGTCCGGTCTTACTATTCCATCATCAACATTACCCATAAGGAAATCTTCGTTACCAACAAACTGATGACATGGGTAGAAATCTCCCCAAGGTGTAACTGCAAGATACTCACAGCCTGAACCACATCCTGACAATCTCTTGGCAACACATGGACCACCATTAATATCTATCATAAAGTGGAAGAAATTAAAGCCTTTACCAGCTTTCTTTCGCTTAATGATTTCTTTTGCAAGGATATCATACTGTTCACAAAGGAACGGAATATCCTCTTCTCTTATAGCATATGAATCTGTCGGCTGTGCAACAACAGGCTCAACAGAAATCTGCTCAAATCCCTCATCAGCAAGATGAAGAACATCTTCTGAAAAATCCAGATTATTATGTGTAAATGTACCTCTGACATAATAATTCATCTGATTTCTGCTCTCTGCCACCTTCTTAAACTTAGGCATTATAATGTCATATGAGCTGCCATGATTATTCCTTGTCGGACGCATAAGGTCATTAATCTCCTTACGTCCATCTATGCTAAGTACAATATTACTCATCTCTTTATTGGCGAAATCAAGAATCTCGTCATTAAGAAGAATACCATTAGTCGTAAGTGTGAATCTGAACTTCTTATTATTAGCCTCTTCTATGCTTCTTCCGTATTCAACAAGCTGCTTAACAACTTCAAAATTCATAGTTGGCTCACCGCCAAAGAAGTCTACCTCAAGATTCTTTCTTGAGCCTGAATTGGCAACAAGGAAATCAAGAGCCTTCTTTCCTACCTCGTAGCTCATAAGAGCTCTTCTTCCATGATATTCGCCTTCTTCTGCAAAGCAATATTTACATGCAAGATTACAGTCATGTGCTATATGAAGACATAAAGCCTTAACAACTGTAGGTCTGTCCTTAAAATTATCTATATATGGTTCATATATATCTTCTGTAAAGAGCTGACCTGCTTCCTTAAGTTCGCCAATCTCTTCATATGCCTCTTTAATATCCTGAACAGAATATCTGTCTCTAAGTGCATCTGTAATCTGTTCAAGAGTATTATTCTCATAAAGTCCTATAATATCGTATACAATGTCATCAACAACATGCACAGAACCACTGTTGACATCTAATACGATGTTATAACCGTTATTCTTATACTGATGTATCATTAAAAAGCCTCCAAACCGTAAATGTTCTCTATACATTTACGAAAAATAAGAGAGTGCAGAATAGTTCGACACTCTCTTACTAAAAATACTAGTTATTCTTATTCTCACAGCTCTGGTTACCAACTGTGCAAGATGTCTTACATGCTGACTGGCATGATGTCTGGCACTCGCCACATCCGCCGTGCTTCATTGTATCCTTTAATACGCGGTTGCTGATTGTCTTAATATGTTTCACGACAATACCTCCTTCATATATTCAAATTATATCGTATTATATCATGTACAAGTCTTATTTTCAATCATTTATTCTAAAAGATTTGTTCAGATAATTATTCTTCTTTCAAAAGTCTTTTCGCAATTTTTATGTATTTTGCATTAAATACAGCTACTTTTCTTATTTTTTTACATAAATTATTGTTTTATATTATTAAGATATGCTATGTATTAATATAGGAGATTATTATGTTTACATCTAAAGATTTAAAGAAGCTTATTATTCCTCTGATATTTGAACAGCTGCTGGCTGTCAGCGTAGGCTTTGTTGATACATTCATGGTATCAATAGCAGGAGAGGCGGCAGTTTCAGG
>ERZ779890.2804-NODE-2804-length-16134-cov-37.497357_pt1 | contig 16134 bp, 8 predicted proteins | sample MGYA00511553_ERZ779890 | MGnify/ENA primary metagenome ERZ779890 (study PRJEB29588, sample SAMEA2152064) | human gut metagenome | biome: human gut; feature: human-associated habitat; material: faeces | place: Denmark | collected 2008/2010 ...
CTGAGATTCAAGGACAACAAGGAGCTGTCATATAAGCAGACGGCGGCAGACGGCACGGTCACGGCACAATCCGACGAGGGTACATACGATATTGCGGACGGAAAGCTGATACTTACAATAGTTGCAGGCGGTCAGACCTACAGCGACACCTGCATAGCAAACGTAAACGAAAAGCAGATGTCGCTCGTGACTGAGGCAAACGGCAGCGGGCTTTTCGGCGGTATCTACGACAAGGACGGAGCGGATTATTCCGTACCCGATGTTTCCGATGAAGAACCTTCTGAAGTGCCGGAAGCTACAACGACCGCTCCGCAGACAACAGCGGTGACAACAGCACAGACAACACCCGAAACTACAGTGCAGACAACACCCGAAACTACAGTGCAGACAACACCTGCACCGGAAACAACACCTGCCGAAACACAACCAGAAGTTCCTGCAACTGTTACTGACGGAACAATAGCGCTTCCGGACAATATACAGTATTATTTTGACAACGATTTTGCCGACGTATGGGGAATTACAGCCAGCATTTATACCGGATATTATGCCTGCTACGAAAAGGACGGTCTTGATATCTACTATTGCAGGAAAGACTATATTGACGGACACCCGGTTATAGGACGAGGCAAGGCTATTATGGTCGAGTGTCCTATAATATCTTTCTTTACGGATTTTGACGGTTATGTGACATATGGAGCTTTCAGCAATTATCTGTATGAAAACTACGGCGATTATATAACACTCAGAGATGACGGTACATTTGGTTTATATGATGACGGAAAATATGTTATATACTTCAATTTTGATTCAGATGCTGAAATATCTTCTTCAACGCTTATCGGCAGTGGAAACATAGTAATATGCGAGGAAGAGGAATATTACAGAGAAGGACTTTAATTCGGGAGGAACGTTATTATGAAAATGAACAAGGAATTTATACTTAAAAATCTTATGGGAATTATATGTGCCGTGATAATTCTTGCACTGTTTCTTCCCTTTATGTCGGTCAAGGCGGAGGTTTCTGTCGGAGGATTCGGCGGCGGAAGCGCCGATCAGTCGATGAACGGCTTTTCGCTTGTGACGGACGGCGGGATCTTCGGCTTTGCGTTTATACTTTGTCTTGCGGCAGTGGCGGCAAGCTGTTATATCCCGCAGTTAAAGCCGTTCAGAAAGATTATATCCGCTATAGGCTCGGTGGCAGGTATCGTCTGCCTGTTCATAGCGCCCGGTTCGGCGGCATCGGCAGTGAATGCGGCGGCAGGCGGAGCGACCGCAGGCACGGGAGTATCCGCAAAGGTAGAGCTTAACTATCTTATAGGCTTCTGGATAATACTTATTCTTATGCTTGCCCTTATAGCGATGTCGGTAATACAGTTCTTAGGACTTAAGGGCAACAAGGTGTTTGACGCAGTAAACTCAGCCGAATATGAAAACGGCACTGCTGGCGTATCTCTGCCGTCAATAAACGCTGACGGAATAAAGTCGGCGATAGGTTCAGTGAATGCCGACAGCATAAAGAATATGGCACATAATGCCGCAGGAAGCATCGCAGGTGCGGCAGAAAATCTCAAGGACAAAGCGTCGCAGGCGGCGGCAAATATGCAGAATCATTCAAGCACAGCGTCTGCAAAGAAGGAAGATCCGCAGGCTGTAATGGAGCAGATAAAACAGCTTCACGAAATGAAAGAAAACGGTATACTTACGGAAGAAGAATTTGCAGAAAAGAAGAAGGAGTTCCTTGAACGGCTGTAAGCAATTGAATTCCTGACATGAATAGCGTATAATTATATATACTATGATATACACAAACGGAGGAACGGCAATGGGAAAAACGTCAAACTGCCTTAAAATGCTTCAGATCTTAAGCTCGGGCAGAGTGTATAAGGGTCAGGAGCTTGCGGAAATCCTTGAAACAAACGTCCGTAATATAGCCGAGTACCGCACAGAGCTTGAAATGGCAGGTTATTATATAGAGGGTATCCCCGGCAAATACGGCGGATACCGTCTGATAACGCAGAGCGTGATCCCTACGGTAAGGCTCAATGAAGCTGAACAGCGTGCGTTATCCTCCGGAGCGGAATATCTTAAGAGCCGCAACGATTTTCCTTACTCAAGCGATTATGAAAAAGCGATGGGAAAGGTCTTTGCGGCGGTAAAGCACGAACAGCCGCAGGAAATATCCGTTGCCAACCGTTTTCCGCTTGCCGTTGACGAGCAGGAGCTTAGCAGACGGTATGATACGGTGGCGCAGTGCATCGCTCACAGAAAAGAGCTTGAGATGGATTATCTGTCGCTGTCAAACAAAGTGTCGCACCGCCGCTTCGATCCGTATAAGCTGTTTATGTATAACAATGCGTGGTTTGTGCTGGGGTATGATAAAAAGTCATACGAGATCCGCTATTTCAAGCTGAGCCGTATTCAGTCGATGGTCGTCACGGAAAACCGCTTCACAGTTCTTGCGACATACAAGGAAAGCGACTATCTTGACGATTTCGGTATGAAAAAGAACGGCGAATGGTATGAGATAGTTATGCTGCTGCACGGCAGATATGCTATGCTTGCCCGTGAACGTATCTACGGCAGAGATCAGACAGTTACGCCGATAGACGAAGATACAACAGAGCTTCGTTGCACAATGCAGAACGAGGAGAATATCATGTGCTTTGTGATGGGGTTCGGAAGTCACTGTGAGGTCGTTTCACCGCAGTGGTTGAAAGACAGGGTGAAAGGCGAGGCGGAGAATATATTAAAGCAAAGTACACAGTAATCCATATTATGCAAAAAATTACCCGATGCTAAAATGCATCGGGTGATTCAGTCTGTCGATAAACCCACGCACCGCCAAAAATACAGATAAATAATTTGACGCAAAATTAAAATAGGATAAGTAATAGAATTTCGCACAGCCGTAAAAAACGGCTGTGCGAAAGCATTTTTGCTTATAGCGTCAATCGCCCCTCAACGTACCTTTGTACGCTTATCGGGGCGATTTCCTTGTATGCGTGTGTTTTTCGACACGATGAGCACCCTTTGAAAACAAAAGGTGCTGTCGCTTTATTTGTTATGCTTTTTCAATCGGTATCCATATCTCCGAGTAGGTATCCTCAGGCTTGTCTGCGGACGGAGTATACATTTCAAGGTTGTAATATCCGCTCAGCTTATAGCCCTTAAGATTAGGAAGCCATTCGCTCCATATCTTTGTGTTAAGGCTTTGCAAAGCGTTTGGTAATGCGCCTTTGCAGGGAAATACAGCCCACGTTCCGGCAGGAAAGGTATACGTTTCGCAACCGTCGGGAATGTCCTTCCACGGAAGATAAGCGTCCGCTATCATATAAGTGAATGTTTTCTCGTCGCAATATATACACGCTCCGAAATCTCCTCGGATTTTTTCACCGCCGCCGTTTTTATAATGCTCGTCCCAGAGCGTTGGGATAACATTATAGGATATTGAAGTGTCGTTTTCAATAGGTGTTGTCACGCCTACAACGGTAAATGCAGGCTTTTCGGTAATTCTGTAATCAATCATAGTTCCGCCCTCCAGTGTAAGTTTAAGCTTTATAGGTGCAAAGGAGCGCAGTACAGTGCCGTGTTCCTTTGCGGCGGAAGGGGTAATTCCGTGAAACTTAGTGAACGCACGGGCAAAGCTGTCGGGCGAGTCGTATCCGTATTTTAACGCAACGTCAATAACCTTTGCGTTTCCTTGCGACAGCTCCTCGCCGGCAAGAGAAAGCCGCCTGTATCGGATATATTCGCCTATTGTGAAGCCGCACAGCACACAGAATATCTTCTGAAAGTAAAACGTTGAAACAAACGCTTTTTCAGCCGCCTTTTCAATGTTAATTTCGCCGTCCAGATTATTTTCAATGTAGCTTACTGCCTCGCCTATTCCTGCGGTCCAGTCGTTCATGCTTATCGCCCCTTTCCATGATTGAATTATATCACGGTATTCCTGATATTACCCGACATTTATTGCAATTATCGGCAGGATGTTAAAAAACAGCCCCGCTATGAAACAGGGCTGTTTTTTTAAATCGGTTCTTTTACCTCGTCAGTTTTACCCAGCAAAGTATTTTTCAGATATTTTTCTGCCTCCTGCACCGGCATAGGCTTTGCATAAAGATAACCCTGAGCCGTGTCACAGCCGCAGTTTTCCAAAAACTGTGCCTGATCGTCTGTTTCAACACCCTCCGCAATAAGCCCCAGACCAACGTCCTTAGACATTGAGATGGTGTGCATTATTATCTTCTTTCCGCGTTCATTTGACATATGCGTTGAGAAGAATTCACGGTCGAGTTTCAGCACGTCAAATCTTGTATCCTGAAGCGTGTTCAGTGAGGAGTAGCCCGAGCCGAAGTCGTCCATAAGGAGGGTAAATCCGTGCTCTTTTATTTTCTCTGTCATACGCAGGGTTTCATCATTTTCTATGCTTTCGGTTATTTCAAGCTCAAGCAAGTGCTTTGGCAGCCTGTATTTGTCAATCAGCCCGTCAAGGACATCGAGAAATGATTCATCGTCAAGGTTTGCGCGGGAAACATTGACAGAGATCGGAAGCGGAGTGAAATGTCTGTCTATCCAGTCACGCAGTACCATGCAGGCGCATTCCCATACATAAGCGTCCAGCTTTGTGATAAATCCGTTTTCTTCAAACAGCGGTATGAAACTGTCGGGATATATCATTCCGCACTCGGGACTCTGCCACCTTACAAGCGCTTCATAGCCGATAGCTTCGCCGCTTGATATGCTGAACTTAGGCTGCAGATAGATGATAAATTCGTTGTTTTCTAAAGCCTTTTTCATATGCGATTCGACAAACTTACGTTCCTTTATCGCCTTCTGCATATTCTTGTTATAGAATGCAACGCTTTCAAGAGCGTTTTTTTTGATAGATTGTCTTGCCATAGCGGCACAGTCGCACATCGTTCTGACAGATATACTGCGGTCGTCTATCTGATATATGCCGAATACAAATTCATAGCTGTATTCGCGGAAGCCCTTGAGATTGAGTTGCAGTTCCGATATGGTCTTTAAAATGTCGTCTTTATCCGTGTATGGTGTAATCAACATAAATACATCGCCGCTCATCCTTGCGCTCAGTCTGGGATTGCTACAATAGTTGTTCAGCTGACGTGTCAGGAAATGGAGCATTTCTGTTCCTGCGTCTTCACCGTAATTTTCGTTTATCAGCTTGAAACGCTTCACGTCAAACTGTATAAGCGCAAATTTTGTATCCGGGTATGCGTTAAGGCGCTGTGATATCATATCGTGGAACATTATCGGATTATCGGTCGTTGTGTAATAATCCTGTATTTCGAGGTTCATTATTTCATCGGTTTCAAGCGCTCTTATGTAGCCTGCAACTTCTTCCATTTTTCCGTTTTTGCCGGCAAGATGAACATCGATACGGTACCAGACAGGCGTTGCACCTTCAATTTCACATAGCCGTATATTCACGCTAAGCGATTTCTCTGTTATACCGTCGTTGAAAGATTTTCTTATCTTATGGCAGAAGCTGTCAAACAGTAGCTTGTCATCGGGATATATTGCGCCGCTGAGCCAAATTGCACGTAGCGGTCCGACAGAAGACGAAAGCAGGCATTTCGGCGTGCATTTGTTCTCCATCACATACCACTTGAAATCTATATAGCTAATATAGAAGTAGGTGCACTTGTCAAAATCGGCAAAAATCTCGTGCATTCGCTGAGCATAGTCCTGCACGGAAGATTTTACTTCCTGCCGGATCTGCTGTGCTTCCGTTGCAGGGACAAGTCTTGCCTTTTTAAGGCGTTTCTGCTCATACATAAGGTGGTCTGTATTGCGCATAAGCTCATTGATATCATCAATGCCGGTCACAGTGCCATATGATCCGCCCACGCTTATCGACACCTCATACGGCTTTCCTGCACTGCGGTTGAATTTGTCGATTTCCGTCTGGATCTCAGCGATCAGCCGTGACAGCTCACGCTGTTTATCGGTGTTGTACGGTACGGTAAGTATAAATTCATCACCGCCGAAACGTGCGCAGATACCGTTTTTTCCACAACCTGCTTTTATAGCGTTTGCAACGGCGCTTATAGCAATGTCACCCTCCGAGTGACCGTATGTATCATTGATCTCTTTAAGTCGATCCATATCGCACGATACAAGAATAACGTTACATTCTTTGTTTTCGTGCATAATAAGCTCGTTTACACGTTCAAAATATCCTCTGCGGTTGTATATACCGGTAAGCGGGTCTATGGAATGCGTCAGTGACAGCTCGTTGTTTGCTCTTCTCAGAAGATATTCTATGCGGAAATTTTCCAATGCCTGATTTATCGAGCCGACAAGTCGCTGTACATAGTAGAAACCGCCGGGATATATAAGCAGATCATCGGCTACAGCCGCATAATATCCTATGACCTGTTCCTGGAAGTGAAGCGGCATAAATATAATTGTACGGTATCTTTTCAGCATTTCACCCAGGTTTGGCGTTATGTTCTTGGTAAGATACGGAATGTTATATTGATACTGCTCCCACGTTCTTATTACATAGGCAGTCATTTTTTCGGTAAATACACTGTGATACGCTTTTGGTATCACGGGGGAGTTATCCGTCAGAAAGTCATCGTTAAGGCAGAGTGCGGAACGGTAATTGAAATATTTGCCCATTGCCTTTGTAAGCTCACCTATTTCGTTGCAGTTGACCGTATGGGTGTACAACGAAGCCATTTTACTCTCGGCGTCTGACAGCGCAAGGTCGTATTCGTTCATACGTCTAAGCTTTTCGTTTGTGTATGAATTGTCAAACTCGCGGCATCCGCAACTCTGACCGTGAATAAACGCAAAATGTATATGCTTTTCTGTCGGCTCTTCGTTACCTTTAAGGTAACCGTAAGCGGTATCAGCAACGGTTTTTGCAAGTTCATCCGCATCCATGATTGATGTTGTAAGACGCGTAGTCGAGTAAAGGCGCTCCTGATAGATTGAGTCAAAACCGGTAACTATTATATCATCGGGCACTTTTATGCCGTGCGCCTCGAATGTCTTCATCACCGCTATCGCCATACTGTCATTGGCGCATATAACAGCCTGCGGCAATTTTCTTCCTGAGGCGATCATAGTATTTATCACATTTTCGGTCGGAGTTTCCCAGAAGTCTCCGTAACCCAGCATAGTCTTTTCGTCAAAGGCTATATTGTGACGGCTGAGCACGGTTTTAAACGATTCTATTCTTTCGTCTGAAAAAGAATTGCCTTTGATCCCTGCCATAAAGAACAGGTCATCGCAGTTATGTACTGTTATGACATGTTCGATGACTTTTTCAAGTGAGTCGCCGTAATCGTAAGTAATATTCGTGCAGTTGTTGTACTTGCCGTCAAGAATAATTACAGGAACTTCAGCTGCCTGCGCATATCTGATTATAGTATCGCATACCCAGTTGCTCTTTATGGTTTCCGGCATAAGGATAAGAACGTCAAGCATATTTAAATTCAGAAGGTGATATACGCTTGCCTCACCCTTTGAATAAGGCGTGTCATTGTACATATTCGTGAACGCATTGAATATCATTACCTTGAAGCCTCTTTTGCCCAGAGCATCGGATACAACCTTGGTAATATGTGCTGTATGATCCTCCTGAATTCCTGCAAGGCAGATGCCGGCTACAGCGTATTTATGAAATTTTCCGGTGAACAAGCTACTCACCTTCCTTTTTGTCAAACTGTATAATATAGCAAGTGATAATATAGTTTAATTGTACCATAAAATAGAATTAAAGTCAAGATAATAGTAGAAGTTGCACAAAAATGCATAAAAACGATGCACCATAAATACGATGCATCGTTTTGTATTATCAATATTTTCTTACGTTCTGCACCGCCATCATAACAAGCGCCGCCACAGTGTTGTAAAGTGTTATTACGCTTGGAGTAAGCAGTGACATCTGTCTTAACAGTACCATTATCAGTACCAGCAGAAGTCCGAGCGCCGATGTACCCAGCATAACCGCCTTTGATACCGAGAAGTCACGGACAAGGCTCTTTGCCGCCATAACACCTCTTGCAAATGATGTGAAAGTGCCGCAACATGAGAGTCCGCCGTTTCCGCGTGAGGTGTACTTTGTGCTTTCGCTGTATTCTTCATGGGCTTCATGAGGGAGCACTTTTATAAGCGAAGCGTCAAGCTCAAACAGGTCTGCAAGATTTTCTACTGTTACCAGCGAGTCGGTAGTATGCACAAGCACGGTTATTCCTCTGGACTGAAGCTCGCTGAGAGTGGCACGGATCTCGGGGTTTGCGGTCATGCCGACTACAAACATCGCAACTATCTCTCCGCTTACCGCAAGGTAGACCGGTTCAAGCCCCTCAGGGCAGTACTTGTGTTCGTTCTTTTTGTTGGGAAGGTCTATGCTGTGGGTTTCCATAAGTGCTCTGCCGCCAAGCATTACACGCTTTGTGCCTATCCAACCGGTAACGCCGCAATTATCTTCGTAAATACAGTTGTCGACCTTTTTCAAAAGATCCTTGTTACCGAGCGTCATATCATAGAACGGATATGAAAGTATTCCGTCGGTATGTATTGCAAGGCTTGCCGCCATAAGTATTGCTTCGTCAACACTTGTCTTTACAACAGAGTTTTTCTTCTGCCAGCGCTTGAGCTTCTTTACCTGCACGCTTCCTGCAGGGAAGAGCGCCTTTGCGTCAACCATAACGGTATTTACGTCTGAAAACTCTACAGCCGCATCATATCCCAGAAGAGCGGCGTTGCATTCGCTCAGCTTCTTTGAAGCGCGTGCGAGCGGTCTGTTTACAACGAGCAGAAGTGAGAACGGCGCCACGACCGATATGGTTGCCACTGCCGCTGAAATTGCCCAGTATAAAGGATTTTCTGCACCGCTTGTTGAAAATTCGCTTCCGAACGGATTTAAAAATGCGAGTACGCCGGCTACAAGACCTGCCGCTACAGACGCAACTATAAGCTTGACCGACATTCTGTCGGCTTCATCGTCACAGTAGCTTGATTTGAGAAAATCTGTCAGGAATTCGGTCTTTCGCATTGCCGCAATTACGGGAAGGCGGTCGCCGACCGCTCTTGTGAGAGCTGAAACACGTTCTTCTCCGTCTATTACCTCAGCGTAATATTTCTGACTGTCGCCCGATACAAATTTGAAGTTGCGCTTTGCACGGGATATCATATATATCTTGCCGATAGTGTTGAACATAAGTCCTACAAGCGCCGTTGACAGATATATGAACGAATGGCCTAGCTTGAATGTCTGTACATCGACAAGCGCAATAACACCGCCGATAAGAGCAAACGCCGAAGTCAGCGCACATACGGAGTCGCAGTCCGCTTTACCTGTGAACAGCTTTATTGCGCCGTTGCTGATAGCGGTCGAGCATATCGCAAATCCGAGTACACCGAGTACCAGATAAATGTATATCAATGAGTTGACATCGCCGGTCGTTCCGTTTATGAAATTGAAACTTGCGCCGAGTCCGAGTTTTGCAAACAGATTAAAGTCGTTGAGCGCACTTATTATAACGCTTATGGCTGTAATTACGGTCAGCAGTCCGAGCCTTATTCTAAGTCCCTTGTGGCTTGCGCAAAGGTCAGCCCATATCTGTCCGGTGCTGTCATAATCCTCAAATTCTTCTTCCTGTGCAGGCTCTTCTTCTTGTTCGGGTGTGTCGTCTTCAAGAACAAAATCCTTGAGCTTGTGCTTTTTTGCTGCCGCAAGTTCAGCCTGCTTTTCTTCTTCTACAACAGGGTTTTCGGTAGGAATAGCGCCGGTCGCTTCTATGATCTGTTTCTGATAATCTATATTCAGCGGGTGCTGAAGCGTCTGCTTGCCGCCGTTTATCGTATTCAGTGTTATTGTACGGTGAGCTCTGACGTTTTCCTTTCTCTGCTGAGCAAGGTTCTTGTTGAGCTTTTCGATAAGGTTATCGGTGGTTTTCTTGCCACGATATTCCTTTACCGTTTCTTCGTCGTTTTCTTCATCGTCCGATGCGCTTTCGTTTGCAATTTTCATATCGGCGGTTTCGCTTATCTTTTCGGCAAGAGCTGTCTTCTGCGGAGCTATCGCCTTTAAGTCATCGCCTGCGATACCCTGCGTGTTTCCCGCATACATATTGCTGAGTTCCGCTACGGAAACAAGCTCTTTCTCCTTTACCTGCTCGTTGACTTTTTCCTTTACTTCAAGCGGATTCACAAGTGCCAGCATATCGTCCGGATTCGTGTTTTCACGTTCCTTTTCCAGCATCATTCTGCGCTTTTCTTCATCGCTTACGATATCTTTTTTTATTTCGTGTACAGGCTCCGGCGGTTCGGACGGCTTTACCGGGGTTGGCTTTTCAGCTTCTGCCGCCGCCTTTGCGTTTGCCGTGTGCTCGTCAATGTCTATTTCGCTGCTTTCATCGGATACCATAAAGTGATCCGTTTCACTCAGTACCTTGTCAACATCGCTTTTTTCGCCTGTTATTTCGTCAATGTCGGCATTGGTATCTGAAGCGTCGGTAATTGCCGGTCCGTTTATGTATTCGGCGTCAACTTTTTCAGTGTTTCCGTCTTCTTCACGAATGTATACCCCGTCGTCAGTGCCGTCAAGACCCTCTATAATTGCCGTAGCGGTTATATCGCTGTGTCTTGGCGGTATATCGCCGTTGTCCTTATCGGCTGTAATATTATCGGCGGATGAAGAACCGCTCTTTTTTGCGTCAAGCTCCGCTAAAATATCGTCAATTGAATAATCAGCCATATCAAGCGTCCTTTCTCATATTTATATTATCGGGATTATCTGTACTTTACGACCTCGTACATCAGTATGCCTGCGCATACGGAAGCATTGAGCGAATTTACCTTTCCGAACATCGGCAGAGATAATACAACGTCGCAGTTTTCCCTTACAAGCTTTCCGAGCCCGAAGCCCTCACTTCCTATTACAAGAGCTACCGGACCGGAAAGGTCAGCCTTGTCTATCGGAGTGCCGTCTGCCTCTGCACCGTATACCCATACTCCGTGCTTTTTCAGCGTCTTTATGGTGTCGACAAGGTTTGATACTCTTGCTATGTTTACCCAGGCGGCGGCACCGGCAGAGGTCTTGAAAACTGTCGGATTAACCGTTGCACTGCGTCTTTTCGGAATGATAACGCCGTCGGCACCCGACGCTTCTGCAGTACGGATTATAGCGCCCAGATTATGCGGATCCTGTATCTCGTCACATATTATAATGAACGGCGGTTTACCCTTGCTTTCGGCACTTGCGAGTATATCCTCAACAGTACAGTATGTCACAGCGGAAAGGCAAGCCGCAACGCCGCCGTGCTTGTCACCGCACATAGCCTTAAGCTTGTCCTCGCCGACATCTTTGATTACTATACCTTGCTTTTTCGCAAGAGCTATTATTTTGTTCATGCCCTGTGAGTTTTTCAGCAGAAATACCGTGTCTACCGACCTTTCGGCTTTGAGCGCTTCGGTCACAGCGTTTTTACCGTATATTATTTCCTCGTTTGAAGTTGATTCCATTGTTTTACCTCTCGTATCTGCATACAGATATGCAGATTAAGTATATCATAAACCGCCTGTTATTGCAAGCAAAATAAGGCTCAGAGGGCATCTTTCACAATTTTTTCACGTTATGGGCATATCAGAGCGGAGCCGTTTGGCAAGATAAGGTCTGATAAGGCTTGCTGTAACAGAGGTCTGTACAGATGATTCTGTTAAACAGTCTGTACACGAAACAGACGGGAAAATATTTTTTCTGCCACTTGACAAATATAAAAACAGTGCTATAATATATTTTAGCACTCGGACACATAGAGTGCTAAAATAGGCATCGGAAACCGATTGTTATGTATAACAGTACCTTGCAGACAGAAAAGTTACGATTATTCCCGCCGTATAACCGGCGGAATCATAGAAAGGATATGATTTTTATGGCAAAAAAGGCATTCAAGGCAGAATCAAAGCGTTTGCTTGACATGATGATCAATTCAATTTATACTCACAAGGAGATATTCCTGCGTGAGCTTATTTCAAATGCAAGCGATGCGCTTGACAAGCTGTATTTCAAGTCATTGACGGAGAATCTCGGCATAGAGAGAAAAGACCTCGGCATAGACCTTGCGGTTGACAAGGACAACCGTCTTATAACAATTACCGATAACGGTATCGGTATGACAAAGGACGAGCTTGAAAATAACCTCGGTGTTATTGCAAACAGCGGTTCTTTCAAGTTCAAGAACGACAATACAGACACAGACAAGGACGATATAAACGTTATCGGTCAGTTCGGTGTAGGCTTCTACTCTGCGTTTATGGTAGCGTCTGAGGTTACTGTCGAATCCAAGGCTTACGGCAGTGAGCAGGCTTACAAGTGGTATTCACAGGGCGTAGACGGTTATACGATCACCGAGTGCGACAAAGAAGATGTCGGCACAAAGATAACCCTTAAGATAAAGGAAAACACAGAAGAAGAGGAGTATGACGAGTATCTTCAGGACTACAAGCTCCGTATGATAGTAAAGAAGTATTCGGATTATATCCGTTATCCTATCAGGATGGAGGTAAGCCATCAGCACCTCAAGGAAGGCACTGAGAACGAGTATGAAACGCACACCGAGATAGAAACTCTCAACAGTATGGTGCCTATCTGGAACAAGAGCAAGTCGGAGCTTAAAGACGAGGACTATAATCAGTTCTACAAGGAAAAGTTCTTCGACTATGACGATCCTATCGCACATATCCATACAAAGGCAGAGGGTACAGCAACATATAACGCACTGATGTACATTCCGTCAAAAGCTCCCTTCGACTACTATTCAAAGGACTATGAAAAGGGCTTACAGCTTTATTCAAACGGCGTTCTTATAATGGATAAATGCCCAGATCTGCTCCCCGATTATTTCAGCTTTGTAAAGGGTCTTGTTGACTCTGCGGATCTGTCGCTCAATATCTCCCGTGAGATGCTGCAGCACGACAGACAGCTTAAGATAATCGAAAAGAGCCTCGAGCGTTCTATCAAGAACGAGCTTACAAAGATGCTCCGCAACGACCGTGAGAGATACGAAAAGTTCTGGAAGGTATTCGGACTTCAGATTAAGTTCGGTGTATACAACGGCTTCGGCGCAGGCAAGGAATTACTCAAGGATCTGTTGCTGTTCTATTCTTCATACGAAAAGAAGCTGGTAACTCTTGAAGAATATGTTTCAAGAATGAAGGAAGATCAGAAGTACATCTACTTTGCAAGCGGCGAAACGGTCGATAAGATAGACAAGCTCCCTCAGACCGAGCTTGTAAAGGATAAGGGCTACGAGATACTTTATCTTATCGACAGCGTTGACGAGTTTGCTTTACAGATGATGGTCGACTATAACGAAAAGCAGTTCAAGTCAGTATCCGCAGGCGACCTTGACCTTGAAACTCCCGAAGAAAAGGAAGAAATGAAGGCTAAGGCTGAGGAAAGCAAGGATATGTTTGCTTTCATGAAGGATTCTCTCGGCGGTAAGGTAAAGGACGTAAGACTGTCAAAGATACTGAAGTCCCATGCAGTATGCCTGACCAGTGACGGCTTGCTTTCAATAGAGATGGAGAAGGTGCTCAGCCAGATGCCCGCAGAGCATGACGCAAAGGCTGAAAAGGTGCTGGAGATCAATGCAGAGCATCCTATCTATGAAACGCTGAAAAAGCTGTATGAAACGGATAAGGACAAGCTGAAAACATACAGCGAGATTCTGTACGATCAGGCGCTTCTTATTGAGGGTATGCCTATAGAAGATCCCGTTGAGTACAGCAACAAGATATGCTCGCTTATGGTATGATAATTATATCAAAAATATCGTAAGCTAAAAACGGTAACAAAAACGCTCCGACAGGTGTTCGCCTGTCGGAGCGTTTTCAGCTTATGTCAATAGATTTTCGGAAGCGATCCGAGAGTTAATGAATATTTGCTTGCGTACATTTTCTTTATGACCGATTTTTCGGTGTATTTTTCACTGTAATTACTGCCGTTAACGGTAAACTCGTTTCCCCATGTCATGAACCAGCACCAGAGAGCGTTTATGCTCACAGCGGAATTTATATCAAAGATACAGCCGTTTTCGGTGAGAGCCGTTATCTTTGTTTTACTGCCGTAGTTTATCGCCTGTTTGAAACGGCTTACCTGAGGATCGTAAACGTGATTTCCGGGATAGATGTCCTCGCCTACAATATCAACATATTCGTCACCCGGATACCAGTCGGCACTCTGACCGTTATAGACCCAGATAAGATTGTTACAGCCGTATGTATTAGTCAGCTCTTTATAAAGGTATTTCCACAGCTTTTTGTAAGCGTCGGGACCTTGTGCGCCCCACCAGAACCAACCGCCGGAAGCTTCGTGCAGGGGTCGCCATATAACCGGTACGCCTGCTTTTTCAAGACGCTTTAACTGCTTGGCTATTTCCTTGATATCACGGTCAAGCAGTTTCTTTCCTTTTGCGTCCTGACCGTTCATTACTTTTGCTATATCGAATTTGCTGCTCTTGGTGTAGAATCCGCCCCACCAGCCGTCAGAACTGTTGGCGGTGCTGTAAAGGTATTCGGTCGGAGCGTTCCAGTGCCAGCAGAATGTGACGATTCCGCCTTTTTTATGGAACTCAATAGCTTTGTCAACGGCTGATGAAGATGCGCCGAGTGCCGTTCTTGACGGAGTGTAGTCCATCAGGTCGAGTCCGAGCAGGGCGGGGTAGTCGCCGGTAAGATTTTTTATCGCTTTGAATTCGTTGCCGTTTATTCCGCCGTCACACTGCTGACCTGTGATTACATACTTTCCGTAGCTGTCCTTAAGGAAACTGTACAGCTTCTTTGTGTTTGCGGTGGCATTTCGGTTTACAAGCGAAGATGCGACGTTATAGGTGCTGCTGCTTATTTTTGCACCCGTCTTTACTGTTATTTTATCAAGCTCTATCCAGCCCCATGACTTTTTGACGGTAAGAGTGTGACTTCCTTTTTTGAGAGTTACGGCGCATACTGTATAGTCGGAGAAATTATCCGGTTTGCTTACGAAAGTGCCTGCTTTTTTACCGTCTGCGTAAAGGTCATTCTCTTTGTATGGACCGATAGCCATTGAGCGTATCACTATATCATAAACCGCATCGGCAGGAACGGTTATGCTGATCTGACAGTATGAGCTGTCACTTTCAAATTTACCTACCGACTTTCCGCCGGATGCGTTGCTGTCGGATATGACGGACATATCGTTTGACAGCTTTCCGTTTTCCGCTTCATAGGTTTGCGAAAAGCTCAGCGGCTTGTCACTTGTCTGATTTACGGTTGTGGTAGTTGTTGTGGTAGGCTTTTTTGAAGTAGTTGTTGTGGTAGGCTTTTTCGTTGTAGTCGTTGCGGCGGGCTTTTTGGTGGTATCGGCGGCGGTTGCAGACGCAGGCTTGTTTGTTGCTGAACCTGTGCTGTTTGCGGGCTTGTTTGTTGCAGCGCCTGTGCTGTTTGCAGGCTTGCTTGATGTAGCGCCTGTGCTGTTTGCAGGCTTGCTTGATGTAGCGGCAGAAGAACTGCTTTCCTGCTTGTTTGTCGAAGGCTTTGACGTTTCAGAAGAAGCATCGGACGAGTTGTTTTGTTTGTCTGAACTGTCAGCCGATGAACTGTTTTGCTTGTCTGAACTGTCCGATGACGAACTGTTCTGCTTATCGGAGCTTGTTTTATCAGAAGCGTCTGACGAGGTATCCGAAGACGAACCGCTGCCTGAGGAGGCAGTATCCTGCGATACGGTTTCTGCGGAAGACACTGCCGAAGCTGTCGATGAACTGTCGGCTGACAATGTGCCGTTATCGGCGCTGCAACCGCAGGCGGATATGATAAGTGCCGCACACAGTATAAGGGAGATGATACGTTTTTTCATTTTTCTTTTCCTTTTCCATTTCCGTTTGCCTGCCGTAAATGTGATAAGACAGGACTTGTATTCGATTACGCTAAGATTATACTATACAAATACGCAAAAGTCACGCCCAAATTTTTCTTATTTTGCATTCCGTGATTATGAACAATTGGAACGGTCGCAATTTATCACATATTCACAAAATAGCAGAACAAGTCTTGCAAAATTAACTTAAATGGTGCATAATACTTGTGTAAAGGTTTACATGAAAATTAAGCAAG
>ERZ779890.2822-NODE-2822-length-16084-cov-16.885645_pt1 | contig 16084 bp, 8 predicted proteins | sample MGYA00511553_ERZ779890 | MGnify/ENA primary metagenome ERZ779890 (study PRJEB29588, sample SAMEA2152064) | human gut metagenome | biome: human gut; feature: human-associated habitat; material: faeces | place: Denmark | collected 2008/2010 ...
AGAACTTGCCGCCGCTGATGTCGTTGAGCGCTGTGTTGTAGATGCCCTCCGCGCCAGACTCGTCGGCGACGGCGACGAAGTTGAATTCGTCCTTGTGCAGATCAGCGAAATCCTGATAGATCTGACGCATCTGCGCAGCTGCCGCCCATTCGGACTCATCATGGTAGTAACCGTGGACAAAGGTGATCGTGGGGAGCTCGGTGTTCTCCGGCTGCTCCGAAGGCTGCTCGGCAGGCTGCTCTGCCGGGGCCGGTTCGGTTGTCGTGGTCTGCTCCTGCTGGACAGGCGCAGTCTCCTGCTTGGCACATCCGGCAAACAGGCCGATGAGCAAAAGCGATGCCAGAAGAAGTGCAAGAATCTTTTTCATAGTACCCTCCATTTAGTTTTAAATTTGTCAGCCATGGCTTTTGCAGGCTGAATCGATATATTCAGTCTATCCGGACGGTGAAAAAAACACCATAAAGCATTTTGCCTGATCGTTGCGTTTTTTTGATCTCCGGTGAAAAAGAAAGCGCCTCTGGATTGTGTAATTTCAACAATTCAGAGGCGCAGTGCGCTTCTTTTGATGCAATATTTTAATATGTTTGCGTTATTTTTACCTGTTTCCGCTCTATTGCTGCAAATCTGTTATGATGGAAACAATAGACCGCTGCACATCCTTTCCCCGCAGCAGCTCCTCCAGCAGCTGGTCCAGCTGGGCGCTTGATTTGGCGGGAAGGACGGAATAAAGCGTCAGGATCTGCCGATCCGCCTGCTTGCAGACCTGCACGGCGTCGGCCAGAACCGGCACCTGCTCGTGGATCCACGCATCGGAGATCTTGGGATTGCTCGGTGCCTGATGTGTTTTGGTGACGATCTGCTCCTGCACCTTCTCACTGAGCATATATTTCAGGAACCGCACGCAGGCGTCGATCTGCCTTGCGGAGCCGTCGCTGCTGATGACATAGCCGGTTGCGGGATTGGCATACGCGGTCATTTCGCCGGAGGGGCCGGGAAACGCGGCATAGCGGATCTCCTGCTTTGTCGTCGTCTGGTCAAACTCTGTGTTGGCCCACACGCCGTCAATACAGATTGCGCTTTTGCCGTCAAAGAAATTCTGCCGGATATCCGGTGTGCTTCCGCGCTGCGTGTCATAGGACAGCGCGCGCAGGAGCTCCGATACCGCAAGCTCTGCGTCCTCCCGGCGGCATACAGACGCTTCCTTCTGCATAAAGGCAAGCGCCTGCTCTGACGCGCCAGCCAGTCTCGCGCCTAAAAAGAAGCCCATCTGGCTGACCTGCATCTGCAGCGGCACAGCGCCGGTCTGCGGCGCGATCTGCGCCAGTGCGTCACACGCAGCCCAGAATTCCTCCCACGTTCTCGGTGGCACGACTGTTCCTTCCGGCGTTCCGGTGTCGGTAATTCCCGCCTGCCGGAACAGCGACGCATTATACCAGTAGCCAATGTATTCTACCGCATCCGGGAGCGTATAGACCGCGCCGTCCGACTCCTGCAGCGCCTGCAGGATCTGTGGACTGACATCCGAGGCAAACGTCGCGTCTTCCTTCAAATATGGCGTCAGATCCAGCGCCACGCCTTTCTTTTTGGCATTTGAAACATACTGTACGTTGCCGTTGGTGCTGATGATGCTCGGCGCTTTGTCGACCGCGAGCAGGTCTGCCGCCTTTTCCATGACGATCTCAAGATCCGGCGAGGTATCATAGACAATGTGAATATCCGGGTTTTCTTCCTCGAACGCGGCAAACAGCTCACGCATGCCGACATGGTCCGCCCCGCTTCCGCCCCAGCCGTGCATGAAGCTGATGGACACCGGCTCCGTTTCCGCTGCTGTAGAGCAGGCCGTCAGGAGAATGCACAGAAGCAGCGCACACAGAAGCAGTCTTTTTTTCATCATCACGATTCATCCCCTGTTCAGCTTTTTGTTCTTTTATGCTATCATAGCAGGAAGAACAGCAGAAAGGCAAGGATATTTTTATGCGGGAACGATGCAGAAACTGGATACGCACCCCATCGCTTCGCGGACAGCTGATCTGGCTGAGCGTCAGCTCGGTGCTGGTCACGCTGCTGATCAGCCTGCTGATCCTGGTGCTTTTGATCAGCAATGTCATGGGCCCGTTCGTCAACCGTGAGGCCGAATTTGCCATGCAGACCGTCAGCCAGAGCCTCTCCACAAAGACGCAGCTGCTGGAGGATATCCTGCTGCGCGTCTGTAAAAGCCCGCAGATGGCCGCCGAAGCATCCGATACCAGAAGCGAACAGTTCCGGAGCCTTGTCGATATTTATTCAGACAAGAACATCGTTGCGCCAGGTCTGCCGTTTGTGGAGATGGCATACTTTGTGGATATGCAGGAAGCATTCGATGTGGTCAGCTATCATGAAAATCTTTCAAACGAGCAGCTCCGGCTGGATGAAGACAATCTGGCACGCTATCAGGCATTTCGGGAAAGCGGCGCGGACGTACAGTGTACCGCGGGCGCGCCGTATTTGTACATCATCTTTACCGCCTATGACCGGTGGGCAGACCCGTTTGGCACGGTGATCTTCGTTGTCAACCAGTCCGCGGTCACGTCGATCATGGGAAAGCTTGCCGACTATCGGGGTGCGTTCTGGTACCTGTTTGACAAGGATGGAGCTGTGATCCTGTCGGAAAGCGCACTGCATCTGAACACGGAGGAGCAGCGTGAGCTGGCAGATACCGGTCACGACGCCTGCTACACGCGAAAGCTGGGAGGAAGCCGGTATCTCCTGTTCAGCGAAGCCTCCGGCATGGGCCTGCGGTGCGCCGTCGGCGTTCCGTCGGTACAGATCCTGCGGCTTCTGTATCAGGTCGCTGCGCCGTATGTGATCGCCTGTGTCATGCTTCTGCTTGCAGTCGCGGCCGTCGTGTTCTTCGCCGTTGTCCGCCGTCTGCGGCCGCTTCAGGAGATGACGCTTCAGCTCCGGCAGGTCGCGCAGCAGAATTTCAGCGTCAAGCTCCCACAGTACGATTGTCAGGAGTTTTCTACCATGAGTCAGGCCTTCAACGCCATGACGGATACCATTGATCATCTAATCAACGATGTCTACGAGAAAAAGCTTGTCACCCAAGAAAGCGAGCTTCGCTTTTTACAGAGCCAAATCAACCCACATTTTATGTACAATGTTTTGTGTAGCATCGCACTTATGGCGCAGATGGACGGAAACGCCGATATTCAGAAGATGGCAAGCAATTTTGCTGGATTGACGCAGGCTCGGCTCTCTGGAGGCGGTGATGTCAAAATCCCTTTGGCGCAAGAACTGCAATATGCAAAGTTTTATATTGAGTTGCAGCAAATGCGGTTCGGCGAGAAAATATCCTATCAGGTATCCGTTTCGGACGAAGAACTTCTAACCTGCCTTGTTCCGAAGCTTATTATCGAAATGCTGGTAGAAAACGCGGTCGGACATGGCATCGAGCCTAAGGATGGTTCAGGAACTGTCCATGTGTCTGCTGGTTATGCTGAAAATGGGGCGATAGAGCTTGTGGTCGCGGATGATGGCGTTGGCTTCGAGGGACAAAATGGTGAGATTCCGCTACCGCTTGATCTGCCCGTGTCTGGGAACCGCCATAACCGGGTCGCACTGAATACTGTTTATAAAATAATGCAGCATTTATATGGTCCCGCATACGGGATACACATCATAAGTTACGAACAGATTGGAACTACCGTAACGATTCATCTGCCACGGGAGGAAATCACATATGACCAAAGTCCTGATTGTCGATGACGAGATGCTAATGCGAAAGGGTCTATGCACACTCATAGATTGGGCCGCATTAGGCTGTGAAGTAATTGGAACTGCTGAAAATGGCCTTCGTGCGAAGCAAGTAATAACATCCATACAGCCAGATATCGTGATTTCCGACATAAAGATGCCCGTTGTTGACGGGCTTGCGCTTGCAAAATGGGTGGATGAAACATATCCGGCTATTCAGATGATCCTGTTAACTGCGTTTGCTGATTTTTCGTATGCGCGGCAAGCAATTCAGTATGGTGTAACAGACTATGTCACGAAAAATGGGGATATGAGCGAAATCGTATCTGCGGTCAAACGCTGCAAAAAGCAGCTGAAGCAACAGGCAATGTTCCAAGAAGGACTCAAAGCGCAATCATTCTATCTTCTAAAGACAATTTTGAATGGAAATTTCCATTCTGCACAGGATATTACAAAACAGAGCGGTTATGAAAATCTGCAGGCTAAAACATATCAAGTTGCGCTCGTAAATGCGGGGAAAGATCATAAGAAACAGCAACAAGCGGAGAATTTGTTACGCAGTTTTATGTCAGAAAATAATCTGTATTTGCTGCCGAGTGGTCCACACGACTTCGTACTCGTTTTTATGGATGTTCCAGAAAAACAGGTGTTAAGCATATGCGCAAACAGCACGGCAATGTTTCAAAAACTGGGCTCGCAAACCCTCTATTGGGGAATCAGCAATGTCATTCACCAACTCTTTGATCTGCAAGAGGCACTTGCGCAGGCCCAGCAAGCCATCTCAAATCGTTTTTACGATAAACGTGAAATTCATGTCTATCAGCCGAGCAAGCCTGCAAAAATACCAACTTATGCAGCACAATTTGCTGCTCTAAATCGTTGCCTTCGAAGCGGTGACCAAACTGCTGGCTGTGAAATTCTTTCTGAGATTGCTTCACTGCAAAAACAGAAAGCGCAACCAGAGGCGCAGGTAAAGGAAACTGCGCGAATGATCCTGCATCTGTGCCGCAGTACTCTAGAAAATTATGGAACAGATTTGGATGCACTGGATATTGACGAAGCACAGTGGACTCAAGAACTAGAGTGCGCGCAGTTTCACCATGAGTGTATGCAGCTTCAAACAGCGCTTTTCTGCTCCGCTTGTCAATATGTTTCTCAGGTTCTTTCGGAAGGAAACCATCTGCTTGCAAGCGTGCAAAAGTACATCGATCGTCATTTTTGTGAGGCGCTCACACTAAAGGACATTGCTGCGGCTGTTCATGTCAGTCCAGGCTATCTCAGCCGTTTTTTTAGGCAAAAGACCGGAAAAACAATCATGGACACGATTACTAGTAAAAAAATAGAATATGCGAAGCATCTGCTGGAGGAACAGAATCTTAAAATCTTCGCGGTTGCACAGCGTACCGGATTTGAAGATACTACCTACTTCAGCCATGTGTTTAAAAAGTATTCTGGGGTATCAGCGAAAGCATATCAAGAGCAGGTACAGCGCAGAAGAGAAGGAATGAGCGAAAATAGCTAAGACGATGCGGTAACAGCACTTTTGCGAAAAGGGCTTCATCAAAAAGTCAGAAATAGCGAAAGTCATAGGGAATTATGGTCCTGCTGCCAGAAAATCAATTTGAAATCCAGATAAATTGCTTTTTCCCACCTTGCTTTTTTGCTAGTTTTTTGTCGTATCTCATGCGAAAACTGTCTGTGCTATACAAAAGAGGTCAAAAATACGCATACACAAGTTAAAATACTCCATGTGATTTTGGCAACATGAGTTGTAAAATCGAAATGTAAGCAACTTGCCAACGGACGAAATTATAGGAGGATAATGTATGCGATCATTGAAGGAATTAACTCAAAAAAGATTGCTTCCTGCTTTTTTGGCAATTTGTATTCTGTTTGGAGTAATACCAATTGCTGCGGTATCTGCTTCTGCGAGCGATGCCGCTCTCCAAAAATTAACGACTACAGCAACGGCAATCACCTATAAAGGGAATGTCGGAACGGGACGCTCTGCATCATTGCTCGTAGACGGCAATAAGGCATCTGGCGGTTCTGACTATTTCGTTGTTGGCAACGATCAGATGCAACAAAGTAACAGTTCAAACCCGGCAAATCCAGCCTATTGGTTACAGATGGATTTAGGGAAAGAGTATAGCATTTCCCAAATCAACCTATGGGTATATTATGGTCGTGCGCTGAAGAACTTGGTTATACTTGCTTCCAACAACTCCAATTTTGCACCTGATAGCTATTATGTTATCTGGAATGCAGATCAAACCGAACCGAATGGTTTTTTCGGCCTTGGCAAAGGAACTGACCCACAGTTTGAAAATGCGACAGCAGCGGGTGACACGATAACTCTAACCGAAGCAGTAAACGCTCGTTATTTGCGTTTCTTCAATAATGGGCATACTGATGGTGCTGGGCAAGGTGCGCACTGGTTGGAAATCGAAGTATATGGCGAAGACACAACAACTCCCGCTCTCTACAACGTTGCACTTAAGAAACCCGTTACAGTCAATCATGGTGGCAGTGTTGATTCCGCTCGTCCAGCATCGCTCATCACAGACGGACTTTATAATGATAATAACTCCGGATATACAGAGGTCAACCGAGATGGTTCCCAAACCGGTCAAGATCCGAGCTATGCACAGATTGACCTGCAGGATGAATATCCCATTTGTAGGCTCAATTTCTGGAATTACTGGGAACGTACCGTAAACGGTTTGGTTATTATGCTCTCTACTGATCCCACGTTCCCTGAGGGTAACCGTACGTTTGCATTCAACTCTGACAAGAATAATTATTTTGGGTTCGGGTCTGAAAATGCGAAAAACAACGACCCAGTATTTACAGATGCCGGCATTGAGATCCCGTTAGCTTCTCCTATAACAGCCAGATATATTCGTATCATGAACGTTGGCCACAGCGGCACTGAAAGTGGTGGACACTATATCGAACTTCAAGCGTGGAGTACGCAGGCACCGACCTATACTCTTCGCGACGCACTCGATATTCCAACCTATGAACATGAAGTCCAATCCGGTGAACGTGCAAAGCAAGACTTAAGTGTCACGCATCCCGACGTAATTGACTTTGGGAACGGAAGCTCTTGGGGTGGTTTTCGCTATTGGATGGCACTTACTCCGAATCAAGAGGGGTATTCGCAATATGAAAATCCGTGCCTTGCCGCGTCAACAGACGGTCTAACGTGGACTGTTCCTGATGGGTTAACGAATCCGCTGACAGGTGTCGAGCATGAACCCGCAAATACACATAACTGTGATACTGATCTTGTTTACAATGAAACCAGCGATGAACTGTGGATCTATTACATCTGGGAGAAAGACTCTCCGCGTGGAACACCGTCGGAGCTTCGCAGAATTAAAGTCGGATATAATGCCGCATCCAGTACATATTCTGTTGGGGACTATGAACTTTGTATTCAGAGTGATTATCAATATGATATGCAGTCTCCTGCCATCGTTCGCCGCTCGGATGGCAATTGGCTGATGTGGTCCAATAATTCGGACCAGAATGATGGTATTGCTGGCTGGCAGAATCCAAATGGGTTTGTTGAGTTCCGCACATCAACAGACGGAAAGACATGGTCACAAAAAACGTCACTTAAGCAATCTCTGATCCTGCGAGGTGAAGGAAGTGTAGAATACTATATTCCATGGCATCTTGATGTAAAATGGATTGATAGTCTATCTGAATATTGGGCAATTATTTGCGCATATCCCAAAGGCGGCGATACGAGAAATACATATTTACTTTTTGCCCGCTCCGAAAATGGCGTAACATGGACAACTTACCCGAAACCAATTATTTCTCCTCGTACTGGGGCATGGGATCAGAACTTTATTTATCGCTCGACATTCACTTATGAACCGGCTACAAGCAACCGGAGTGATAAGCTCCGAATTTGGTACTCTGGCGGCAAAGAGTCCTCTAGTTTGCGTTGGCGAATTGGTTATTATGAAATAGACGATTTCGTGAACCAGCGCGATACTGCTTTGACTTGGGGTGAACCATATGTTCCACAAACACCTCAGCCGATTATCGGGGGAAGTTGGATCGACGTTACACCCGGAAGCGGAAACATTATGTTTGACGAGAACTGGGAAATTGGTGAGGACACTGATGCATACTCCTATAAAAAAGGTTCGACTGCAACGCTCTGCTTTTACGGAACTGGTGTACGCTGGATTGGGCAAAAGGAGCGATGCTTTGGAGAAGCAAATGTTTACCTTGATGGTGTCGAACAAGCAAATGTGAACAGCCAATATGTTTTGTCTGGAAATTTGCAAAATCAAACGATATTTGAAATTAGCGGCTTGGCGTTAGGAACGCATGTACTGACGATTGAACCTAAAAAAGAAGGGAAGCGTCAAGGCCTCTTTCCACATGACGGTGTTCAGATTACGAAACTTCAAACGTTCGTGCCGCAGGGCGACATTCCGAATGGAATAGGAGATATCTCGCTATCAAAGCAGGAAATAGCTGTTGGCGAGACTGCACAAATCGTGATACTCTCTCCATTTAATGCAACCTCTCATGCTGTGGAATATTCTCCAGCGAATGGAGAATACGCATCCGTCAGCCAAAATGGTATTGTCTCGGGCATACGCCCAGGCGTACAGCATCTTACAGTAACGGCTGGTTCAGATATGCGCACTATCTCCATCACGGTAACAGAACCGTCTGGAAATTGGGTGCAGGTTGACAGCCATAGCGATAGGATTATATATTCCGGATCGTGGACCGACAATAGTGAAACTGCTTGTATCAATGGGCTGTCAAAGCAAACCGATGACAGGTATGCAACTGCTGATTTTACATTTATCGGGACGGGCTGTCGCTGGATCGGTCAAATGGATAGCAATTACGGTTCTGCCATTCTTAGCGTGGACGGAAAACCCTTTGCATATGTGAATGCCTCTGTATCTGCCGGGCCACAGTATCAGCAAACGATTTTCCAAATAAATGGATTACCGTCCGGTGAACATACCATTCGCATATCTGCTCAGGACACATGGATTGAAGTTGATGCGTTTGAATACTATGTAGGCTCTGATCCCTTATCAGGAGCAGTCAATCATCTCGACATCCATCCAGGAGTTATTTTACTTGATTCCGGAGAAAGCGTAACGATTGTTGCAACAGCAATGCAGGCAGCCCGTATTTCTGTGTACACGGATGCACTATCGTTTGCGGTGGAAAACGAACAAATTGCAACCCTCTCTCAAAACACCGAGGATGGGTCAATGATTTTAACGGGTGTTGCACCTGGAGAAACACTGCTAACTGTTTCGCTGGCTGGCACCTCTGTTATTAACTCAAAAAAAATCAGTATATTACAAAATGGAATACAGCAAATTGCGCGAATGCCGGTAAACGAAGAGAATCCTTTGCTTCTCGTCAGCATCTATGCGCAAACAAAAAACACCGAATGGATGACTGACCCAACCGGGCAGACCGTGCCGAAGGGTGTTCCTGCGCAGGGGAATTTGACTGTAACAGGTGTATGGGATATGATCCCTGACGATTTGAAACCACATACGGCAATCCAATTGCATGGAGATGATTTTGTTGGACATGGATACGGCGGGAATGGCGATCATGATGCTCTGTGGGCGTGGTATGGGTATTTTGTAGATCAGGCAGAGGAGTACAACAGAAACGAGCCAGATACATCGAAGCATATTAACCTTTATTTGACTCTCATGACGGGTGGTACCCCAATCAGTGTACTGAATCGCACAGTTCCTGACGATGAACTAACGCAATTTATTGCAGAGCATGATTGCATTAAGGGTGTCGTTCTGTCCGAGAATCACAACAATAGTGATACAGTTGCTGTCGCAGAAGTATCCGCAAAATATTTAAAAATGATGGCCCAGCAAGGGTGTTATTTGGTTTTGACGGATATTGACCGTCCCGGTGCCAATATGATGGAAAAGTGGTTTAATGATACTGATACGTTGTATAATGCCGCAAAAAAGTACCACCAGTACTTGATCATTAATTCTAAGAGTACCACTTCTTCTGGATTTAACACAGTGCGCAGTTTCGCTCTTGGTGCATGGCTAGGCGGGCTAGCAGACAACTGGGGGGCACTGACCGATGCGTGGACATGGTATGAAACTGGCTATCATAGGATCTTCAGCGGTATAAATAAAGTGACGTACGAAGATGTTCGACGCGTTTATACTTTCCCGGAAACATTATTTGCAATGAATATGCTGCAATGCTATGCAAATGGTGCTGTGGTGTTCAATGCGGAACATCCGTTCTATTGCACGGGCGTAAATGATAAAGCGTCGTGGGCCCTTAAAGAATCTATCCTGCCAGCTTTTCGCTATATTACTGAAAATCCAGCAGCGTCGAGAGACGCTGTAGCTGCCGAAATCAAAGCGGGAATATTCACTAGCAATAAAACATACTTGCCACAGAATTATGCAGCGGGTCTATATGGAAATGCTTCGGATACGAATATCCTACAGTATAGTGGCCGCTACCGTGTTTTGCCGCTTTTCACTAATCGTGTTCAAGAAAGTGATGTTCCTACTCACATCTGGAACAACAAATTGTATGTGAGTGACTTTAATGGGAAGACCGCTGCCTATAAGCAGGGGAAAATGAATCCATTGTATCCAGAAGTGTCAACAGGCGATGCATTTGTAGAGACGTTGCTTGGCGGGAATGAGCGTTGGCTGGTCATGAATAGTTCTTTTAACGACAATACAAATCAAACGGCTGGTATTATTCCCGCAACTGCCGCTTTTGCATCTTCGATGAATTTCACACTCACACCGCATACATACTTAGTTGCAGAACAAGATACAGATAGTCTTAGCATTGAGTTGAACAATTTCCGAACAGACAAGGACGAGTTATGGGTTTCCGGAAAGAGTTCTAACCCCGATTGGACTTCCTATGGTACAGACTGGAATGGAGACAACAAACTGTATGTGCAGGAATACATGAATTACCACATAGACAATCCAAAGCTTGATAAACACGATACTGAGAGATATGACCTGCGTGACACTGTCATCTCACTTAGCGTGTCAAACCGACCTACTCTATCGATCGAATTTATCGGAAACGGTAGTACACAGCATGCCTATACAGAGTCTTATGTAGATGGGATTTATACTCTAACCATTACTCATAATGGACGGGTTAAGGTGACTTTAACGTAACTCTTGCATAGTTTTGATTCCTTTTCTGTATTGGTTCTCAGCTAGAGTTGGCCCTTCAAGCCGCGCCGTGGTGTCATGGCGCTGGTGACAGCAAAAGCGCGGACGTTCCCCTTGGCGGGGAGCGTCCGCGTTGCTATTTGACCTCATTTATAATGTATAAGTTTGATGTGCAGCTTCCATTCTCACGGTGGCGGCGTTGTCGCTGGACATATCCGGCGCATTCTAAATCGTTCAGCGCCCTTTGCACCGTGCGCGGCGAGAGGTGCAGGTCGCGGGCTATTGTTTTGATGCCCGGCCAGCAGCTTCCGCCGCCTGCACGGTCACAGAGGTACATATAGACTGTCCGCGCCCGGTGCGGTAATTCAGGATCGGCATAGATGGAGCCGAAGAAACTCATTTATCGCCATAGCTGCTCATATAGCCATCCGGCTTTGATGCCGTGACCGACTGCGGCTGGGAGTACAAACTTTTCTTGATGTTCATCAGCAATTCCTCCTTTCCTGCATAGTAGACCTCACGCTGGGCGCGTTCCGGCACCTGATACGGTTCTTCAAATGAAATGCCCCACTTGAAATATAATTGCAGCTTCGTGCGCATCGGGTGCGAGCCAGTTTTCATTACGATGAAGTTTCCCTTGGGCAAATTTTTCAGTTCATCCGGAGAGAGCAATGCACGTTCCGCCATCTGTAAGCTCTGACTCGTATTGTCTTTGCCCTTGCTGACGGAACCAGTCAAAACCGTCCGGCTGCCGAGGGCTTTAGACAGCGTTTCTGCCGTCTGGCTGTTCGGCGCGAAGCCGCCGAAGATCGTATCCTGGCAGTTGTCACCGATAATTTCCGCACCTTCTTTGCCGTAATTCTTCTCTAACTGCGCGAGGCTTTGGATGATTGGCACGAGCGTCAGCTTACGACTTCGACCGGCAGAAAACAGCGGCAGGATGTCAAAGGGCGGCATTGTGCCAAGCTCGTCGCAGTAGAAGACAACGCGGTTTTGCAGCTTGCCGCCGTGTTCATCTGCAACGGAAAACAGCTCCCGCGAGAGGTTTTGGATCATCAGACCCGCCATAAAGTTTTTGGTTGAATCTTCCTCCGGCAGCACAAGAAAGATTGCGGATTTCTCAGCGGCGAAGTGTTCCGCGTCGATGGCGCTGTCGAAGCAAAGCACCTGCTCCAGCTCAGAATCGAGGAATGCGTTCAGTCTGGACAGCACCGTGGACATGACGGACGCCATGCCCTGTTCGGAGGTGTTAAGCGCCGCGCCCGCGAACCATCTGGCTTTATGCGTCGAAGGAAGATTGTCCATTAAAACCTGAAAGCCGGTTTTCTTGTTCTGACCGCTGGGTGCGAGAAGCTCCTGCACCAGCTTGAACACGGACACGATGTGCCGCTTTTCGTGACTGGCACTATCCAGTGGAACATACTCGGCAAGGAGCAGAATGACCGACGTGAGAAGGCCCTCGGCGGCATCATAAAAGTAAGCGTTCTGCCCGCGATCCTGATCGTCTCCGCCCGGATTGACGATGGTTTTCGCAAGAATCTTCGCGTATTTTTCCGCTTTCGCCCGCGCCGCAAGGTTGTCCGGATGCTCCCGCGCAATGTCCATGTAGCGGTTGATGAGCGTCAGCAGATTACTTCCGTCCGAGCGCGTCGGGTTGCGGAGATCAATGACGGAAACGTGGTAGCCGTAGTATTTTTTCGCAATCGTTCCGTAATTTCTTGCCAAGTCTCCCTTGGTGTCGAGCGCCAAATAGCTCATGCCGCTGGCGCAGGCAAATTCGAGATTTGGATACAGAAAAAAGGCGGTTTTGCCGACACCGGATGCGCCGATCATCAGGCAATGCACATCGTTGCGGTCGACCAGTGCATCGAGCTGCTTGCCGCGCTGCGTGCTGCCAAGAATCAGTCCCTGCACCTCCGGCAGGTTCTTTCCTGCGCGCCATGAAGCAACATCAAACGGCACGTTTGCAAACGTCTTTTTGACCTCCTGTGTGGTCGCCCATCGCGCAGTTCCGTGCTGACCGTCGCCCACAGTTTTGGACTTGATGCCGTTGAGCGAGTAATTATTTGTGAGAGCGGACAGCAGGACGATGAACAGAACGATCACCACACCGACCGCAATCAGCGGCGTTACAGACTCAGGCATGGGGCTAAATCCTCCCTCTGCTCTGCAAGCAAGTCTTCGTTCCAGTCTTTGAGTTCCGGCACAAGCCGCTCTGCCATGACACCACGTTCGCGTAATTGTTCCGCCATACGCTCACTCGCAGCGTGACCGGCTTTGTCATTGTCAAGGCACAGATAGACGATCTGCGTATCCGGTTTCAGCATTTGCATCACCGGAATCGGAGACGTGCCGCAGCAGGCGACGTAGCTATGCTTCTGCCATTGGTGCGGGTTCATGGAAATGTACGAGAGCATATCAATGGGAGCCTCGAACACATAAAGGCTCCCATCTGTTCCGGTATGATGAAAGCTGTAGCGCGGATCGCTCGACTCGACGTTCAGCCGAAAGGCTTTGCCGAAGCTGTTCGTGCTGCGCAGATGCGCGTGGCGTGGGCAGTTTCCTTCATCCGTGCCGATGAACACGGCGTTATGATGCGCCGCGTCCTCATAGAGCAGTTTTCTGCGTGCGAAGTACGAAACCACGTCGGTATCCAGTCCGCGCGTTTTGAGAAGATACGCAAAGACGCGGTGCATATTCGCGTTTGGAACGGGCGGTGCGAAGGCTTTCTGCGGGGCTGCCTCCTGCTTTTTCGCCTGCGGATAGACCGGCTCCATACTTTCGCCCAACAGCATGGACATCGCTTCGACGTAGCTTTTGCCGTAATATTTTTGTATAAAGCTGACAGCGCGACCGCCCTCGTTTGAGGCATGGTCAAACCACTCGCAGCCGCGCACCGTGACGCTATGGTCGCTTGCCAGCCGCTTTTCCTGTCCGGATTTGATGAGCTTTTCGCCTTGCCGGAGGAGAAATTCTTCGAGGTTGACCGTCGCAGCGCGTTCTTTTTGCTCCGGCGTAAATTCTATGTATTGTGCCAAAATGCACCTCCTGTTATTGTAATGTCTGACCGTAATTTTGCTCGTGGTCATCCTGTTTATGCCCCAACGCCAGCCGCTTCTGCATGAGCTTTTTGCGGCGCTTGGAGTCGATACGGATGCCCATTGGGTTGCTCGGCGGCGAGACGTTGTCTCGGAAGATCTGCCCCATCTGGTGAAACAGGCGGATGGTTGAATTCAGAAGACATTCGGACGAAAGCTGCGCAGAATATGAAGTCCCGGACGAAGTATTTTCGTTTGCAAGCGTCGGATTTGTAGAAGTGTCCGTAGAAGTTTCTTCCGAAGGAGCTTCTTTCTCTTGCGAAGTTTCCTGCTCTGATGCTGTCTGTGCCTGCTCCATCTGCTGCCGCAAACGCTCCGCCTCCTGAATGATCGCGTTCTTGATCGCGCGGAATTCTTTCTGCTGCGAGAGCGGATTGTGCTGACGGGGCCGGTTTTTGTAGTAGCCCTCCAGCGTGTCGCGCAGACCGTTCCAGACGGCATAATACGCCGCCACCTCCGGCAGCTTTTCGAGTTCATCCACGATAGAATCCACCATGTCCTTGAGCGGCTTTTTAAGATAAGCGTACTGCTTTTTACCACCGACCGTGCGCAACTCCAACGCAAGCTCCAGCAGCTTTTGCTGGATGGACGCGGGCGGTTCTGAGATAAACTCCATGCGATTAGCCAGATCGTGCATGACCGTCCGCGCTGCTTCGGTTACGTCCTTATACGCAGCATCTTTTTGTATGTACAGATTTTCAAGTTCCGCTTGAAAGATGCTGTTGGTCATTGTAGAACGCAATTTCACAACAGCATCCCGCTTCAAAACCGTCTCCTGATCTGTCCAGAGCATCATGTGAATGTGCGGGTGCGTATCCGCGTCGTGGTAAGCTGCATACCAGTGCAGCGCCGACGCTGGGACATGAAACGCTTCTGCAAACTTGTTTTGTTGGCTGATGAGCAGCTTGCGCCATGCTGCTGCATTGTTATAGCCAAGCCGCTCTGCGTCCTCACGATGCAGGGAATAGATGATCGTCCAGACGTTGCCGCCGTGCGCGGTCAAGTCCTGCATCGCAGCAGTCAGATCCGCATTTTCTTCCCGACCGAACAGACCGTGTGTGCCGTGTTTTTCCGCGCCGGGGCGCGTAGCAATGTACCGCAGATATCCGTTTTCGGATTGAAGATTCTGCATATGCGTGTCCAACGCAGCAGAAATGAGCGCCGACGCAGTGTGAAGCGTCGGCGCCTGCTTGTAGTCCTCATATTCGAAGGAATCGCGCATATCCGGGAAGTCCTTGAGCAACTTCGCGATCAGTTCTTTCTGCTTTTCGGTTGTGGGATCCTTGCCGGTCAGCACCTCGACGCCCTCGCGCGTGGCGATATACTTCATGTATCCGCCCGCGCTTTTGCGTCCAATGAATCCTGTTTTTTGTATCAGCCGCGCCATCTGTTACAGTTGCCTTTGTTGCCGAAGCACCTCCGGGAACGAGATCTGGCCGTTCGTCCGCAGCACCTCCTGATAGCTCTTGCCGCGCATCTGCTGGTACGTCTGTGCGTCGATGTCCGTGTCCGAAGCAAGGATATGATTGCAGACGTTTTGCTCGACCGCTTGCTTGAGAAGCAGCTTGCCGATGCGATCTCCGAACATACTGAGGATGGCTTCCAGCGTTTCGCCAAGGATCTTCGGCAGAAAGTCTCCGGCATATTCGCTTTGCAGATAGCCACAGTAGAACTGAATTGCTTTGTCAATGAAGTCATTTTGCGTCGTGCAGCCGTCCAGCTTGTAGTGGTACTGCACCTTGCTCCACGTCGCGTCATCCAGCCAGACGGAATGACGGCGTTTTTCCTCTGCTTTTATGGCGTTCACCCCCTCCAAAAACAAAAAGCGCCAAAATAGTGCCTGCAACAACGGCACGATCTTGGCTTTTTCCGAAAATCAGCGCTAATCCACTTTTCACTCTCGCAGAAAAGCGCCGTTTTTATCGCCCAAAACTGCCCGCACTGCGGGCAGAAGTGGATGGGCTGGCGCAGAAAAGCGCCAAGCCTTTTCTCCTGCTATAATTCGTCCATAGGAAAAACTCGGATAAAAATGCAGACATTTCGCAT
>ERZ779890.2836-NODE-2836-length-16040-cov-9.727745_pt1 | contig 16040 bp, 10 predicted proteins | sample MGYA00511553_ERZ779890 | MGnify/ENA primary metagenome ERZ779890 (study PRJEB29588, sample SAMEA2152064) | human gut metagenome | biome: human gut; feature: human-associated habitat; material: faeces | place: Denmark | collected 2008/2010 ...
GGGGTACACCCCAGAAATGTGCATGTGGATGACCACATGCTATGCTAGCAAAACACGTCCACCCCAAAACGATGACAAACAAACCCGATACCCGCACAAATTCGTATATGCTCTCAAGAGTGAATCAGTTTAGATTCATCCAAAAATCTTGACTCGAAAAAGTGAATCAGTTCTGATTCACTTTTTCAGAAGAGACACAATTTAAACAATGGAAGAAATCTACATCGAAAGGCATCAACCTGATTTGAAAATTTCCCACAAAACATTCTACGTTACCCCCTTGCCAAATTCTAAAAATCCTGTATTATAATAGGTGTGGCGCTGAAATTTGCAATCCATTGGGATCGGAGTTTCAGTATTATGAAAAATACAATGTTGGAAATGACCCGCTATGCGGCGCTGGCTCGTCAGGCTGTGGCGGAGGGTGTTGTCCTGCTGAAAAATGAGGCTGTCTTACCGCTGGCTCCCGGCGGCAGGGCGGCCTTGTTTGGGTACGCACAATTTCACTACTATAAAAGCGGAACCGGATCCGGCGGACTGGTCAATGTGACCCATGTGCCGAATCTGCCGGAGATACTGGGCGGTGACGGCGGCTATCGGCTGGATGCTGAGGTGCAGGCCCGCTATGCCGCATGGCTGGCAGACCACCCCTACGAGATGGGCACCGGCTGGGCGCAGGAGCCGTGGTTCCAGCCGGAAATGCCGCTGGACGAAGAATTTGTCCGCGCTGCCGCCCAGCGCGCCGACACGGCGTTCATCGTCATTGGCCGCACAGCGGGCGAGGATCAAGACAACACAAACACCCCCGGCAGCTTTCTTCTGACAGAGGACGAAGAAAATATGTTGGCGCTGGTATGCCGCTATTTCAATAAATCTGTTGTGCTTCTCAATGTCGGCAACATCATTGATATGCAGTGGGTCGCGCGGTACGCCCCCGACGCGGTAGCCTACATCTGGCAGGGCGGGCAGGAGGGTTGCCGCGGCGTGCTGGATGTGCTGAACGGCACGGTCAGCCCCAGCGGCAAACTGCCCGATACGATTGCCCGTACCCCGGCAGATTACCCTGCTGCTGATCACTACGGTGCGGACGACCGCAATTTCTATGCCGAGGATATTTATGTCGGCTACCGCTACTTTGAAACATTTGCGCCGGAAAAGGTGCTGTATCCTTTTGGCTTCGGTCTTTCTTACACAAAATTTGAGGTTCAGCTGTTGAGCGCGGACGAAAACGCCGATGGTATCACAGCCGTTGCCACGGTCAAAAATATCGGTGCCCGCCCAGGCAAAGAGGTCGTACAGCTGTACTGCACCGCGCCGCAAGGGCTTCTGGGCAAGCCCGCCAAGGTGCTGTGCGCTTTTGCCAAAACCAAAACACTGGCTCCCGGGAAGAGCCAGACTTTGATGCTGACTGCGCCGTGGCGCAATTTTGCCAGCTATGATGACAGCGGCGCTACCGGGTACAAGTCGGCCTTTGTGCTGGAAGCCGGTGACTATATTTTCAGTCTCGGTACCGATGTACGCCATGCCGCAGAGACCTTTACGGTCATACTGCCGCTGATGGTGGTGGAGCAGCAGGAATCCGCCGCTGCACCCGCCGCAGTTTTTGAGCGGCTGCGTCCCGGTGCGGACGGTTCCCCCGCATGGGAGTCTGTCCCCACTGAGGCCGAGCTGCCCGAGACCCGTTGTGTGGCCCGACTGCCAAAAGAGCGCCCCCAGACCGGGGACAAGGGCATCCGTTTGCAGGATGTGGCTGACGGCAAGGTGGACATGGCTGATTTTGTCGCACAGTTCAGCGACGACGAGCTTTGTACCATCGTCCGGGGCGAGGGGATGAACTCTCCGCGCGTTACGCCGGGTACAGCCGGGGCTATCGGCGGTGTCAGCGATGCTTTGCAGCACTACGGTCTGCCTGCCGCCTGCTGTTCCGACGGTCCCAGCGGTATCCGCATGGACTGCGGCACGGTTGCTTTCGCCATGCCCAATGGCACCTGCCTGGCTGCAACATTCAACGAAGATTTGAGTGAGGAACTCTACTCGATGGAAGGGCTGGAACTCCGCAAAAACCATGTGGACACGCTGCTTGGCCCCGGCATCAATATCCACCGCCATCCGCTGAATGGCCGCAATTTCGAGTATTTCTCCGAGGATCCGCTTTTGACCGGAAAGATGGCCTGCGCCCAGCTGCGTGGGCTGCACCGCTGGGGCGTGACCGGGACGATCAAGCACTTTGCCGCCAACAATCAGGAGCATCGCCGCCACTTTGTGGAGTCGGTCATTTCGGAACGCGCTTTGCGGGAAATCTACCTGCGCGGTTTTGAAATCGCTGTCAAGGAGGGGCGTGCTCGCTCAATCATGACATCCTATAACCCGCTGAACGGCTACTGGACGGCAAGCAATTATGACCTTGTCACGACGATTCTTCGTAGTCAGTGGGGTTACACCGGTCTTGTGATGAGTGACTGGTGGGCCGAGGGCAACGACCGTGGCGGTGCCGGCAGCACCAAGCATGTGGCCGCCATGGTCCGCGCCCAGAATGATGTTTTTATGGTCGTGACTGACCCGGAGCATAACTCCGGCGGGGACGATTTGACCGCCGCATTGACGGAGGGATGCCTGACGCGCGGCGAATTGCAGCGCAGCGCGGCGAACATCTGCCGCTTTTTGTTGCAAACGCCCGCGTTCCGCCGCAGTATCGGCCGCACGAGCGCACTGGATGACCAGATGGAGGCAATGGCCGAGCAGGATATGCAGCAGGCCGCACAAAACGGTTTGCCCTTGACGCTGCGCGATGGCACAGCCATCGACATTGCAGCCATCGACAACGGCTACCGCCGCACGACGGCGTTCCGCGTAACGGCAGCCGAGGGCGGCAGCTACACCCTGCACCTGCGCTGCCGTGCCATGCCGGGCAACAGCCCGCTGGCCCAGATTCCGGTATCGGTGTTCGCAGGCCGTGCGTTCCTGAAAACCATGACCATCACCGGCGCCCAGACTGACTGGTGCGATTTTTCTGTCGGTTTGCCCGCGTTGAACACAGGGGACGAGTTCTTCCTGCGGTTCTATTTTGGCCAGAGCGGCATGGAACTGAGCGCTGTTACACTGAAAAAATGAGAACTGCAAGCCGAAATGGGAGGGAGGCTGCGGCCTTATGAAGCTCGACAGCATAAAATTTCCAAAGCAGAAAAGTGTGCGCGGCGGTTGGTTTTTATCCTACATCCTTGTGCTGATCGTGCCGCTGCTGCTCTGTTTGCTTTTATATAACTACTCCGCGGGTATTATTACGGCGGAGTCCAAGCGAATCTATGGTTCGGCGCTGGATCAGGCCCGCATCGACCTGGACAGCTACCTGACCGAGATTGAGCAGACGCTTTCCCGCACGATGCAGGATCAGACCGTGCAGCGGATCGTCACGACAAAGAAACCACTGGACGGCTATGACCAGCTGGCGATGGTCAATACACAGAGCACACTTTTGACTATCGAAACAGGGCATCCGAATGTTACCAGTGTGTGGATCAGCCTAAACAATCTGGACAGTGTGATTTCCAGCCGGGGTTACCTCGACCAGCATTTGTTTTATCTATCCCGGTTCAAAAACAGCAGCTTGAGTGAGGACGCATGGCGCGAGCTTCTGCACGAGTGTCACCCCCGGTGGGAGGTGGTTCAGGTGGAGAACGAAGGCGGCACGGACTTCCTCTTTATCCGCTCGGCGTTGACCAGCGGGCCGTCATACGCCGACGCTACAGTTGTGGTGACGGTGAACAAAAAGCTGTTTGTCAAGCGGTTGCAGCAGTTCTGCTGGGACCCGGAGCTGGATTTCTATGTCTTAGCCCCGGACGGCACAGCCCTCTGCAAAACGGCTGAGGGTGACCCGCCCGCCATGGATATTGTGCAGGCGGCGGTCGACGGTTCGTTTGCCTTTGGTTCGGGCAGTCAGCAAGCCTACCTGACCCGTGCCAGCAGCGTGACGGATTGGCAGTATGTGCTGAGCATTTCCAATAAGCTGCTGATGAAAAACACCCGCATGACCCAGTTGTTCACCTGGGGCGGCATGGTACTCTGCATGATGTTAGGACTGGGGCTGTCTGCCGGGCTGACAAAGAAAAATTATCAGCCGCTGGGCGCGTTGGTCAGCCCCTATGACGGCACTGACGAAGCTCCCGAACTGGTCGAGAAAAACGAGTTTGAGCGGCTGGAATACTACTCCCAAAAGAGCCGCCGCGAGCGCAGCGACCAACAGCATGAGCTGTGGAAAAGCCAGCAGACCCTGCGGCGCTACTATTTAAAATCCCTGTTGGAAAGCCCGATGGGTCTCAGCCAAGAGACTGCCGAGCGCGGCGGCATCCGGTTTGACGCGCTGTTTTATACGGTGGTCGTCTTTAAAAATCCGATGGCCGACAGCGCACCGGAGGGGGATGGCTCGCTCTTTACGGCGTTGCAGATCGCTATTATGAACATTTTCCAGGAAATTGCCGAGCCGCACTTTGCACTGGAACTGACCGCTCTGGGTGAGACCTGCGTGGCCATCGTTGGCATGCAGGAAAACACCCTCGCACAGGATGAGCAGCTGCTGGCGGACATCCGTGAGACACAGCAGCAGGTTCGTGCCCACTTCTGTGTGAACCCGGGGGCGGCCGTGGGCGAGACCCACGCCGGGGCGGCGGACATCCGCGCAGCCTATCAAGAGGCGCTGGAAGCGCTGAGTTACCTGAGGGATGACGGCGAGCCAGTGGCCTACCGTGGCATCCATGATGCCCGCACGGCATACACATTCCCTTTGGAGACCGAGCGCAAGCTCATGGATTTGATTTCCTTGGGCAGCGAGGAAAACACCGCCGCCCTTATCCGGCAGGCGTTCCCGCTGGACGGTGCGGTACAGGACCCCAATGTGGCACGCTGCCTTGCCTATGACATTACGGCGGCCCTTATCAAGGGCGCAGCTATGGCCGGGCTGGATGACCAGAAGGACATCCGCTTCTCGCCCGGGGATGCGGGGAGTCCCGAGGAATTGCAGGCACATTTGATTAAAATTTCCGCTACGCTCTGTGGCCGTGTGCGGCTGCTGAAGGGCAGCACCAGTACGACCCGCGCTCTCTGCGACCGGGTGGAGCAGTACATCAGGGAAAACTATGCCGACCCGGACCTGAATATCTCCCAGGTGGGGCAACACTTTGACATGACGCCCACCTACCTGTCCGCCCAATTCAAAAAGGAAACAGGCGTGGCGCTGCTGGTCTACATCAGTAATGTCCGCGTTGAGGCAGCCAAACAGCTGTTGACGCAGGGGCTTTCGGTGGCAAAAATTGCCGAGCAGACCGGCTACCGGGACAGCGGCTCGCTGATCCGCGTGTTCAAAAAGGTTACCGGCATGACGCCCGGGCAGTACAAGGCTGCACACAGCGAGGAGTAACCCCCAAAAGCAAAAGCCGGACTGTCGCAGTCCGGCTTTTGCTTTTGCACATGGCACTTATACAAGATGCACAAAAACAGACCGGTGCATTTTGTGCATAAATTTTGCCGTTTTAGAAATTGCCTATGTATTTTTGAAAATTCGCATCTTTGATTTGAGGTTTTGCCTGTTTTTTTGGGCTTTTTATTCTGGTTTTGCTGGCGGCGGTGTGATAGGCTCTAAGCACGGAACGAACACCGGTCGCCAAAGCCAAAATCTTTCAGCGCCACAAAACCTCGGCAGCCGGGCCTCGTTCAATAAGAGAAAACGACCACAAACACAAAGAAGAAGGAGGAACCCCAACATGAAAAAAATCAAGCAGGCCACCGCGCTGGCCGCTGCGGCAGCCCTGTCCGCCACAATGCTGGCAGGCTGCGGCGGCAGCACCGAAGGCACGGCATCCACCGCGACCGAGACCGCCAGCAGTGCCTCTACCGCTGCCGAGAGCGGTAACGCAGGTGAGTTCACCTACCCGATGGCCGCAGGTCACAGCATCACCTACTGGTGCAACCTGAACGAGAACATCGGCTCCTATTACAAAGATATGGGCGAAAGCCCCTTTGGCAAGGGTCTGATGGAAAACACCGGCGTGGACATCACCTTTCTGCATCCGCCAACAGGCGGTGAGAACGAGCAGTTCAACCTGCTGGTTGCTGATGGTGATTTGCCTGATGTTATGGAATATCACTGGCAGAACTACCCCGGCGGCCCCGAAAAAGCGATCTCCGACGGTGTTATCGTTTCGCTGAATGACATCATTGACCAGTACTGCCCGAACTTGAAGGCCTATCTCGACGCCAACCCCGAAATTGCCCGCCAGTGCCGCACCGATGACGGCAACTACTACGCGTTCCCATTTATCCGCGGCGACGAGGAACTGCGTGTCACGGAGGGACTGTTCATTCGACAGGACTGGCTTGATGAGCTCGGTTTGGAAATCCCCACCACCATTGACGAATGGCACACCGTGCTGACTGCCTTTAAGGAAAAAAAGGGCGCAACCGCCCCGTTCTGCTATGAATGGACGATGGGTAGCTTGACCGACAACAACCCCTTTGCTTACGCTTATGATACGAAACGCGGCTTCTATGTGGGCGAGGATGGCAAGTCCCACTACGGCGCAGCCGAGCAAAACTACAAAGAGTACCTGCAGACCATGCACGACTGGTATGCCGAGGGGCTTCTGGACCCCGACATGATGACTTCCAGCTACGAGACGGTCAGCGCCAAGATGAGTAACGGCAATGCCGGTGCGTCCTTCGGCTGGGCAGGTTCCCGCATGGGTGTCTGGAGCAATGCCGGTGTCGAAATCGAACCAAAGTTTAACCTGCAGCCTTGCCCCTATCCCTCCCGTGATAAGAGCACCCCCGTTAAGATGGGGCAGATTGACAGCGCCTGTCCCAACCAGGGCATGGTCGCTATCACCACCTCCTGCAAGGATGTTGAGGCTGCTGCCCGCCTGCTGGACTGGGCTTACAGCGACGAAGGTCACATGTACTATAACTTCGGTACGGAGGGTGTTTCCTACGAGATGGTCAATGGTGAGCCTGTTTACACAGACCTGATCCTGAACAACTCCGATGGCATGGCTCCCGGTACGGTTATGACCCATTACCTCCGCGGCAACTACAACGGTCCTTTCGTGCAGGATCTCAGATATCTGAAGCAGTATTACACTCTGGATGGTCAGAAGAAGTCTAATGAGACTTGGGCTGTGGCGACTGCTGCCCAATATGCCATGCCCAATGTTACCCCTACGGCCGAGGAGAGTGAGGAGTACTCCACCATCATGAACGAGGTCGAGACCTACCGCGATGAGATGACCAACAAGTTCATCCTGGGTACCGAGAGCCTGGATAACTTCGACCAGTATGTTGAGACGCTGAACAGCCTAGGTCTGCAGCGCGCCATCGAGATTCAGGACGCTGCTCTGGAACGCTACAACGAGCGCTGATAACACCCTGTTTCGGCAGCTATAACATGGGACGGGCAGCTGGCCCGTCCCACTTTTTTCTCAAAGGGAGAAATTCTTATGAAAACACCTGCTACCAACAAGACAGAAATACCGACCAAGCCGATCAATCGCAACAGCTTTGCGTTCCGCGCCCGCCGGGACTGGCAACGCAACTGGGAGCTATATGTCATTATCATCCCCGTGCTGATTTATTTTATTCTGTTCCAGTATAAGCCGATGTACGGTGCACTGATCGCATTCAAAAACTACAAACCTGCACTGGGATTTTTCGGTAGTCCGTGGGTCGGCTTGGACAATTTTACCCGCTTTTTCACAAGCCCGTTCTTTGGGCGTCTTGTCCGCAACACGCTGCTGCTGAGCTTTGAGCTGCTGCTGTTCGGCTTCCCTGCGCCCATTATTCTGGCGCTGCTCATCAACGAAGTCCATCATAAGGGTTTTAAAAAGAGTGTTCAGACGCTGACCTATCTGCCCCACTTCATCTCGCTGATCGTCGTCGTCGGCATGATCACCGACTTCTCGATGACAAGCGGTCTGTTCAATGACATCATCGTCTTTTTCGGCGGTGAGCGCAGCCCGCTTTTGCAGAACCCGGCACTCTACCGCACCATCTATGTGCTGTCCGACATTTGGCAGCAGGTTGGCTGGGGCTCCATTATTTATCTGTCGGCTTTGTCCGGCGTGGATGCCCAGCTGTATGATGCCGCTTCCATCGACGGCGCGGGCCGCTTCCAGAAGCTTTTGCATGTCACACTGCCGGGTATCATGCCCACCATCATCACAATGCTGATCCTGCGCATCGGCAACCTGATGAGCATCGGCTACGAAAAGACCATCCTGCTCTACAACCCTTCCACCTACGACACGGCGGATATTATCTCGTCCTATGTTTACCGCGTCGGTCTGCTGGAACAGGGCTGGAGCTACTCTACGGCCATCGGCCTGTTCAACAGTGTCATCAACTTGATTTTACTGGTGCTGGCGAACAAGCTCAGCAAAAAGCTGGCCGATACGAGCCTTTGGTAAGGGGGATCCACCATGCAGAATACAAAAACCATGAAGATCAAAATGTCCACCGGCGAAAAGATCTTCTCCGTCATCAACTATATTTTCCTGGCATTGGTGGCCGTTGCCTGCCTGTACCCGATGCTGTATGTGCTGTTTGCGTCTTTCTCCAACAGCAATCAGCTTATGCGCCACACCGGCATTCTGTTGTGGCCGCAGGGTCTCAGCGCCGGCGCGTATGAAATGGTGTTCAAAAACCCGATGATAGCGCGCGGCTACCTGAATACGATGTTCGTGCTTGTCATGAGTTTGATTTTGCAGATCACGCTGACCTCGCTGGGTGCGTACTTTCTCTCCCGCCGCAATGTCATGTTCCAGAAGCCCATCATGCTGCTCATCACCTTTACGATGTTCTTCTCCGGCGGCATGATACCCACCTACTTGAATATGAAGAGCCTGCACCTGACTGGCAGCCTGTGGGGCTTGATCCTGCCGTTTATGATCAGCGTGTACAATCTGATTATTCTGAAAACCTCGTTTGCTTCTATTCCGGAATCCTTGATTGAGGCCGCCCGCATCGACGGCGCAAGCCATCTGAAGGTGCTGTTCTCCATTGTGCTGCCGTTGTCCAAGGCAATTCTGGCTGTTATGGTGCTGTATTATGGTGTCGGTGTGTGGAACGGCTGGTTCTGGGCGTCTGCTATCCTGCGTGACCGCGAGATGTACCCCCTGCAGCTCGTCCTGCGCGAGATCTTACTGCAGAACAGCACCTCCAACATGACGGGCGGCACCAGCGTTGGCGATGTGGAATCTGTGGCCGCCACTGTCAAGTATGCCACCATCATGGTCGCAACAGTGCCGATCCTCTGCATTTATCCGTTCCTGCAGAAATACTTTGCCGCCGGCGTCATGGTCGGCGCAGTCAAGGAGTAAAGGAGAAAAAGTATGTCCGAACGTTTCACTGCACCGCAGGATGATGCGCTGTATTTACAGATGTGCGCGGAAATCGAGGAAAAGCTGCGCCGTGCCGCGCCGCTGTACACCCGCCGCTACCCCCATGTCAGCACCCTGCCCGCCGAGGGGCTGCGCTACACGCCGGAGGAAAACAACATCTGGACTTCCTCTTTCCACCCCGGTATGATGTGCCTGGCCGCCAAACGCACCGGAGATGCTGCGTTCCTGAAGTATAAGAACGACTACATCGCATCGTTCAAGGCACGGCTGGATGAGCGCGTCGGCATCAGCCACGATTTGGGCTTTTTGTACACCTTGTCCGCTGTTGCTTTGTACAAGCTGACGGGGGATGAGGAGGCCAGAGCGCTGGCCCTGCGCGCCGCCGATATGCTGTGTGAGCGCTACAACGAGAAAGGCCGCTACATTCAAGCGTGGGGCGAGTTCAATGTCGGCACGCCCTATGTGAAAATCATCGTGGATACGATGCTGAACCTGCCGCTGCTGTTCTGGGCCAGCGAGACGACCGGGAACGCCCGCTATGCGGACATTGCCACCGCCCATGCCCATACCTGCGCAGACTATCTCGTGCGGGAGGATTACTCCTCGTTCCACACCTATCTGATGGATCCCGCCACAGGTAAGGCTGTTGAAGGGCGCACGCATCAGGGCTTCCACGATAACACAACTTGGGCGCGCGGGCAGGCATGGGTCGTGACCGGGTTTGCGCTGGCCTACACCTACACAAAAGAACCGCGCTTTCTGGAAGTGAGCCGCAAGGCCGCCGAGGTGTTTTTGCAGAACCTGCCCGCCGACTTTGTCCCCTACTGGGATTTCACCTTTAACGACCACATCCCAGACATCCGGGACAGCTCCGCTGCATCGATTTTTACCTGCGGACTGCTGGAGCTGGCACAGTATGCGGACAACGCCGAGGCCGCGCGCGACCGCGCCGCCGCCCGAACCATTGTGCGCAGCCTCTACGACCATTATTTTCTGCATGACCCCGACCGCGCGGGCGTGCTGACCGACGCCATCTACCACCGCGATACCGGTGCAACCTGCGTCATCTGGGGCGACTATTTCTTCTATGAGACCCTCCTGCGCCTGCTGGGCGGGGATAAGTGCTTCTGGTAAATTTATAAAAGCCTTCCCCTGCGGGGGAAGGTGGCGCGCAGCGCCGGATGAGGGGAAAACTGAATGGCGCTGCCCCTGCATGGGTGGCCGCGGAAGGTCTGCCCTCATCAGTCTGATTCGCAGACAACTTCCCCCTCGAGGGCAGCCTTTTTTATCATCACGAAAGGATCATCACTATGGATGTTTTTGCATCGGCTTTAGCCGCTAACCCTATGCAGACCCGACAGGACGCCGTCACGGCACTGCTGGATTTGATTCGTCCTCTCAAAGCTTTTTACTCGGCGGGGGGCGCTCTGCTCAAGGTCGGAAGCACAGCTGCTCACTACGGTGAAAAGGACGCCCGCATGGAAGGCTGGGCGCGTATCCTCTGGGGGCTTGGCCCGCTGTTCGGCGGCGATAATACCGCCCTGCCCGCTGAACAGCAGGCAGAAATCACGGAATGGGTCGACCTCTACCGCACGGGTCTTATCCATGGCACCGACCCAAGCCATCCCGAATACTGGGGGGACATCTTCGACTATGACCAGAAGATGGTCGAGACTGCCGCGCTGGATCTGGCGCTCTGCCTTGCCCCGGATATGCTTTGGACACCGCTGACCGACGCCCAGAAGCAGAACGTCTACCGCTGGCTCAATCAGATGAACGCCCATCGCATCCACCCCAACAACTGGCGTTTCTTCCGCATCTTAACGAATATGACCTTTGCACGGCTGGGTCTGCCCTATGACACCGATCAACTGAAGGATGATTTTGGTGTTGTCGAGCATTGCTATACCGGCGGCGGCTGGTATTTTGACGGCAACCCCGGCCAGATGGATTACTATATCCCCTTTGCCATGCACTTTTACTCACTCATCTGGTCGGCGCTCTCCCCGCTGGATGCCGATGGCTACGCGACCAAGCTCAAGACCCGCAGCGGCGAATTTGCCGGGGATTTCATCCAGTGGTTTTCCGATGACGGCGCGGAAATTCCGTTCGGTCGCAGCCTGACCTACCGCTTCGCCCACGCGGCATTCTTTGCGGCCTATGCGTTTGCAGGGGCGCAGAATGAAAGCATCCCATGGGGTGCGGTGCGTCATACCGTGCTGACCAACCTGCACCACTGGTTTCAATACCCGATCACTGACGCGGCGGGCGTACTGACCATCGGCTACCAATACCCGAACCTGCTCATGAGCGAACGGTACAACGCCCCCGGCAGCCCCTACTGGGCATTTAAGGCGTTCCTGTTTTTGGCGCTGCCCGCCGATCATCCGTTCTGGACTGCGCCCGATGCAACAGTCCCGCACCCGGCACAGCAGCGGCAGGACAAACCGCATATGCTCGTCTGCCACGACGGCGTGCATATCACGGCGTTCCCGGTGGGGCAGCACTGCATGAACCACGGGGCCATCAGCGCCAAGTATGAAAAGTTTGTCTACTCCAACCGCTTTGGCTTCAGTGTTGGCCGCGGCACCGATCTGGAGGACGGCGCGTTCGACAACGCATTGGCTGCCAGCCCGGCAGGGATGAACTTCTACCGTATGCGTTACGGCACGGATGACTTTGCCGTGACGGACACTTACACCTACGCCGCTTATACCCTGCTGCCCGGCACCACGGCGCAGAGCTGGGTCGTACCCTGCGGCGGCAGCTGGCATGTGCGTGTGCATAAAATTGTGACGACTTCACCCGTAGACATTGCCGACGGCGGTTTTGCTCTTTCGGTCGAGGAACCGTTCACCTGCCGCGTCGGAGCCGAGGACGGCAAGGTGCTGCTGCAGCGGGTCGAGGACGTCAGCGGCGGCAAGGCGGTGTTCCTGCCGTGGGGCTGCACGGCGGCGGTCAGTCTGCTGGGCGGCGCACAGACCGAGTTTGTGCGCACTTTCCCCAACACGAACTTGATGGCAAACCTCTGCGCTGTGCCATATTTGAAAGCCACCTTGCAGCCCGGTACGCATATTTTGGTGGATGCTTTCTACGCCCGCCCGGCGGATGCCGATGAACGCGGCGGTTTCGCAGTTAAGCCCTTTGCCGCGTGCAAAGGCGATGCAATCGAGATTTCCTGCGCCGACGGCCGCACGATTCGTATTGATCTGGAGGGCTGAACCGTGCACAAAGCTCTGCTGCGCCGCTGGTGCGACGCGATGCTGAAATATCAGCTGTACGATACAGGCGATACCCGGCTGGACGGCGGGCTGCTCTGCCCTGCCTGTATGCGGGTACATGGCCGCAGTGCCGATGCGATTTTGCCGCTGGTGACCCAGTGGCAGACCGACGGCGACGAGCGCTGCCTGCATGCGGCGGAAAAGCTGTTCGCATGGTCGGCTAATATGCGCCGCCCCGACGGCAGCATGAACAATGACACGAACAGTAATTGGAACGGCATCACGGTATTTTACGCAAACGCCTTGGGTGAAACGCTGCTCTGGTACGGGGACAAGCTGCCCGCTGCAGATCGCGATGCATGGACAGCCCGCTTTGCCGAGATGGCGGAGTATCTCTGCCAAAATATTGAAAGAATCGGCGGCAATGTCAACTATCCCATCACCTGCGCCTACACAATGGCACTGGCCGCGCGTCTTTTGGGTGCGGAGCCGTTCGCAGCCAAGGCAAAGCAGCTGGCGGATTTTGCCGTGACACACATCACGGCGGACGGTCTGCTGTACGGCGAGGGTCACCCTATGACAGCCGTAACGCCCAAGAGCTGCCGCCCGGTGGACCTTGGGTATAACGCGGAGGAATCATTGCCTGCTCTGATTCTGTACGCAGAACTGACCGGAGATGAGGATGTAGGCCGCGCTGTGCTGCGCACCGCGCGGGAGCACCTCAACTTTATGCTGCCTGACGGCGGGGGGGATAATAGCTTCGGCAGCCGCAGTTACAAGTGGAGTTGGTGGGGCAGCCGTACCTCAGATGGATGCCTTGCCGGCTTTGCGGCCCTGAGCCGCCATGACCCGGTGTTTGCCGCCGCTGTGCAGAAAAATCTGGAATTGTTGAACCGATGCACCCATGACGGTCTTTTGTACGGAGGGCCGATGTTTATAACAGCAGGGGAACCCGCTTGCATCCACCACACATTCTGCCATGCCAAGTCCGTGGCGGCACTTGTGCATGATGGCTGGCAGTCCCCGGCGGCGCTGCCCAAGTTGCCGTCGGAGACTGCGGCTGGCGCACGGTATTATCCCACCATCGATACGGTTCGCATCGCGCAAGGCAACTGGCGCGCGACTGTGACGGGCTATGACTATGAATACCTGCCCGGCGGTCACCCCACGGGCGGTATGGTGTCACTGCTGTGGCACGCCGCCCGCGGTCCGGTGCTGGCGGGCAGTATGGACCCTTACCGCCAGAACGAGCCGAACAATATGCAGATGCCGCGCTGGCAGTTTGACATTTGCACCACGTCGCGCATCGAGCTGCGCCGCGATGGTAAAATCTATTGCAGCAGCAACGATTTGACTGCGGCCTTAACCGTGGGCGAAAATGAGACGAGTGCAGGCGGCAGACTGCGCACTGCGGCCCAAGACGCCGCCGGACGGTACGATTTTGCTGTTTCCGTAATGCCGGGAAAAGTTACCGTGACGGGTCAAAGTGAGGACGCGGACGCAAGGTTTATCCTGCCCGTCATCTCGCCGGAGGGGGAAAATGTTGCGTGGCAGGATGCCAACACCGTGCGTATCGGCAGCGGTCCCGCTGCCCTAACCGTGCAGGCGGACCGCCCGCTGACCCTGCCGCCGGAGTACGGCACACCCGTCCGTTTTCGCCGCCTGTTCAACCCGGTGGGCGGCTTCCAGTCCGTGGTGCTGACCCTGCCCGCAGAGCATCCATTCACTGTTACTCTGAAAATCGGAGATAAAGAATGAACGATATATTGATAAAAATCACAAACGGAGACAGAACACTGGCGCAAGCCTGCAACCACCTTGTCTACCCGGCAGCCTACGCACCCGGCGATAGTATTACCATGACCGTGCCGGAACCGGGGTACTATGTCATCCGGCTGGACGATGCCATGAATGAGGAATTTGTCTACATGAACGAAACTTCTTTCACGCTGGAAATTCCCTTTGCGGAAGCGCGAATCAGTTACAGCCCGCGAGCTTTTTCCGGACCGATGCACTATCTGTCGGCACGGTCCGCGCGGACTGAGGAGATCGCAGCACCGCGCAATCTGGCCCGCAACGGTTATGACTGCCATGGCAATACGACCTGCTACCCCCACACATGGGCCAATGTGGAAACGCGGGGGGAAGCCGTTTTTGCCGCCCGCAATGCCATTGATGGCATCATCTGCCCAGAAAGCCACGGTGCCTACCCTTACCAAAGCTGGGGCATCAACCGTGATCCGGAAGCGTGCTTGACGCTGGAATTTGGCCGCTCGGTCAGAGCAGATACATTGGTGCTGACGACCCGCGCGGACTTTCCCCACGATGCGTGGTGGAAAAGCGCGAGAGTCACGCTTTCAAACGGAAATACACGGATCCTTACGCTGAAAAAATCCCCCGAGGGCAAGGGGCAGAGCTTTGATTTGGGCGGATTCGTCATCACAAGTCTGATGCTGGACAACCTGAAAAAGGCCGATGACCCCAGCCCATTCCCGGCGCTGACACAACTGGAAGTATGGGGAACGAATGTATGCGATTAGAACGTGTGACCTCTGCCGCACACCCGATGTATACGCAGACGATGGCACTGTATAAAAAAGCTTCCCGCCCTATGAGCAGCGCGAAACACCGTCGCAGGAGCGTATTTTAGGGGATGGAGATTACAACTTTGCGCCGGTGTGTGACGGCAAACTATTTGTTGGTCTTGCGCTGTATCGGGAAACTGCAGAGTATCTGTATATCGAGCATTTTTACATTCTGCAGGCTCTGCGAAACCATCGTTATGGGCAGCGGACGTTGGATCTGCTGGCGGAATGCGGCAAGACTTTGATTTTGGAAATCGATCCGTCGATGGATGCGATTGTCTGCCTCCGCAAAATGTTTTATGAGCGCTGTGGCTTTGCCGAGAATCCTTTCCCACATATACACCCGCCCTACCACGCTGAAAATCGCGGTCATGCCCTTGTCGTTATGACGATTTTCCTACCGATTCCGCAGGAAAAATACAACGACTTTTACCGTTATCTAACTGAAAAAGTCTTAAAGGACGTCTTTTGACGAAGTGGACAAATAAATTATATCGCATGATAGCAACTGTGTGCAATCGTAAGTTGTACTCGCTGGTGTTAAGTTGTACGCATCGCAGTAAGACCACGGTGGGAAAAATCCAACTTTTTGCGGTTTTTCTGATAGGATACGATAGTATCTTAGTATTTAATTTATTTAGTATTTATTTGTGCAGGATTTACCTGTACAGGAAAATCCGGTCTAGGTAAATGCCTTTGTGGTGAAATAAAAAATCCCCGGAAAGCGGGGAATTTAGGGTGGTATTAGGCTGGACGGGCACCGCGGCGACGCAGTGCAAACGTGCCCAAACAGAGGCACTTCTCGCGGCGACAGGGGCGGTGTGCGGGGATGGTGTAGAGTTGGCTTGCGTACA
>ERZ779890.2838-NODE-2838-length-16038-cov-13.021147_pt1 | contig 16038 bp, 12 predicted proteins | sample MGYA00511553_ERZ779890 | MGnify/ENA primary metagenome ERZ779890 (study PRJEB29588, sample SAMEA2152064) | human gut metagenome | biome: human gut; feature: human-associated habitat; material: faeces | place: Denmark | collected 2008/2010 ...
AGCGCGAAAGCTCATCCATTCCGCTGCGCCTCCTCTCAAAATCGCAATCGCGTTGCTGGATTGCGATTTTGTGTTTTTTGCGCACGTCGGCGCAACGTGGGCTTTTGCTGTCGCGCCGCGCACACACCTCGCAGCCTGCTCGGAAAGCCGCACACAGCGGCGACACGCGCCTCACGGTGCGGTGCAGGCGTTCGGCACACCCGCAGGGTCGATCGTGCCGATTGTTTTCACGGGCAGAAAATCGGCACTTTCGGCACGCTTGAGGGAAATCCACCGTTTGCCGTTGCTGCGGTAGGTATCTGCCAGAATCCCGTTTCCTCTTAGAGCCGCAACGCTTTCCCGCACCAACCGCGTGACCTTTTTCGGTGTGATACCGAGGCTGCCGTCAGGGTCGATCTTTGCGGACAGTGCCGATGGTGAGCCGAGATATGTAGAATCGGCACGGAGCAATTCAGAGAGAAGTTTTGTGAGTTGAAGCGTTGAAATCTTAGAAGCACTGCTGCAAGTTTTGCTGTCCTCAAGCAGTTTCCAGATGTGATCTTCCTCGCCAAATTCGAGTTTTAACGTCCTATCCGGAATATCACGACCGGTGCAATGCAGCGAGGCAATGTTGGCAAGGCGAGAACTTTTCTGGAGAACAAAGGTTGAATCTGCCGCGCCGCTTAAGCCCGTCGAACCGGAGATCATGTTCATGGGATCGTCATCGTGGAGCTTGCGCAGATGGTGAATCAAGAGAATTGCAATGTGCCGTTTGTCTGCAAGCTGTTTCAAAATCCCGATGTCCTGATAATCATTCGCATACAGATTGCTGTCGCCGCCAGTAGATCGGACGCGCTGCAAGGTGTCGATGACAACAAGTTTCGTGGCCGGATGCTCGGTCAGAAACTGCTCGATCTGCTGCTCCAATCCGTGCTTGAGCGTGTCGGCCATGATCGCAAAGTGGAGCGTCGGCGGTGCGTCCTCGGTCAGGCCAAAGAGTCGCGACTGGATGCGGCGGTAGGAATCTTCGAGACTGAGATACAAGACTTCACCCTGCGTCACGGCAAAATTCCAGAGTGCCTGTCCCTGCGCGACGCATAAGCAAAGCCACAAGGCCAGCCAAGACTTGCCAATTTTCGGCGCACCCGCGAGGATGTGCAAGCCCTCTGGAATAAGCTCATCTGCCAGAAAGTGCGTCGGTTCATACGTCCGATTTTGCAGCTCTTCTGCTGTGATGGTTTCCAGTTTGGTCATTTTTTCACTTCCTTTCGATTTTATTTATTATAGATACATTCTCTACAAATCTACAATCGAATGATAGCACAACCATTGACATTCCGCAATAGTTAATGTATCATTTAAGCGCATACACTACACAAACGAAAATACATTCTCTACAAAGGAGGCGCGCACATGGGCGTTTTAGGTAAGGATTTATTGGATTTTCATCGGCCGCGCACCAATACAAAGGTGGAGTTCGGCGCTTCCGGCTATTGGGTCGAATCCCATCCGACGATGCAGCCCTACGGCGCTGTGCTGACGGAAATTCTGAATCTTGACGCTGCGCCGTTTCAAGAATTATTGGATCAATATCGGAAGACCGTTGCAGAAAAGGATGCAGAGCAGGCAGCGCGGGCGTTTCAGGCTGCGACAAATGGATTTGCGTCTTTGCCGCTTTACCGCCTGTATTGGAATGACGTTCAGCTGTTTGCAAGCATGGATGTGAGCGAATTATTTGTGGGAGAAGCGCAGGAAGCGTTCTGCGAATATGTGATGCAGGACGATACGCTACCGCGTTTCATGCAGGAGCAGCTGGACGCCATCCGGCTGATCCAGGATCGCTATGTGTGGTTCCTGGACAGTCTCTTTGCGGGCAAGCCGTTTGAAAAGAAAAAGGGCCAGAGAAAAACTTCTCTGGCACAACAGATCGAGAAAAAAGGGTTGGAGCCGTTCGTCAGCGGCGTCAGCCTTGGCGCAGATTCGAAGGTGGACGCGCCGAAGGTAAACGCGCAATTCTGCATCCGTGGCACTGGGCGCGAGGCGGAGGTGGTCGAAAAAATGTACTTTGACCGGCTGCTGGATTTTGTCTATGTGGAGTTTATGAAGGGACTGCAAAAGGGATTTGTGCCGAAGCGCTGCGCCAACTGTGGGCGCTGGTTTTTACAAACGCCGGGGGCAACCTACGCCTATTGCACCGGAGCAGCACCGGAACAGGACGGCAAGACCTGCCGTGAGATCGGCGCGAGCAGCAGCTTCCGAAGCAAGGTGGAAAATAACGATGTCTGGAAGATCCACCAGCGGGCGTACAAAAAATATTTTGCCCGTATCAGAAGCGGACTGATGACCAAAGGCGAATTTGAAGTATGGTCCCGGCAGGCGGCAGATCTGCGGGATGCCGCGCTGAAGCGTTACGCGCGGGCAGAGAGTGAGGAAGATCGGCAGCGTATCGCGCAGGAAGTTGCCGCGGAGTTGAATGCAGAGTGACAGAAAGAAAGGGTGAATCGCTATGCGAATGCGATTCACTCCTTGCATCGTTGGTGTGAGGTGTTTTGTTCATCATGCGGGGCAGCCTGTTTGCCGGAAAAATTTTCATATAACTCTTGTGTCGGTTTTTCGTATCGGCATCCCATGTATCTCCGTCCCCAAGCTACCCACACTTGACTGAAATGGGATTCTTAATATGCCCTATGGTAGGATCACTTTTGCTCGACCGTGTCGGCTCGCTCCAGCCAGCTGCACGCCAGCTCCAGCCATGGGGCGCAGGCGGGGCAGATGCCGCGACCGTTTATACCCTCTGTGAGCCTTGTTGCAAGGCTGAGCCCATGCGCCCCGGTCGAGAAGATATGCAGCTCCTGCGGAATGTGCTTCTCGCGAAGAGCACAGGAGAGAAGCAGCGTATTCTCAACTGGAACAGTGGCATCCGTTTCCGTCGCCCACAGGAAGCAGGACGGCATTTTTTCATGGACCAGCTTTTCAATGGAAAGCGCGTCCTGCTTTGCGATGTCTGCGTCCGCTCCGAGCAGATTCTGAAACGACTCGCGATGTGCATATTGTCCCGCTGTGATGACCGGATACGCAAGCAGCAGCTTGTCCGGACGTATCTGTTCGGGCGAAAGCCCGGTCAGCTCCTGCAAAAACGCTGCGTTCCAAAAAACGCCCAGACACGCCGCAAGATGACCGCCGGCGGAAAATCCGAGCACCGAGACCGCTTCCGGGTCGATCGCATACTGAACGGCGTGCTCACGCGCCCACGCGACTGTCTTCGCAAGTGCGCACAGCGCAGCCGGATAGCGAACCGGCGCGACCGGATAGCGGAGGACGATCGTGTGATAGCCGTGTGCAGAAAACGCGAGCGCCACCGGTTCTGCCTCACGATCGCTTACGAAGCGATAAGCCCCTCCGGGGCAGATCACAAGAAGCGGACGCTTTTTGCTGTAGGGGAGTTCGGGGGAAAAGGATTGAAACAGCGCGTCAAAATAGCCAAGATTTTCACCGAGCTGGATCCGAAATTGATGCATGAATTGCCTTCCTTTCGTATTTTTACCGCATTGCGGCAACGAGCGAAGCGAACATCTGCCGCTTCGCTCGCCTGTTTTTCTGTAGGTCAAAGTTGCCCGAAATTTCTGTCGTATTCTGCCTGTGCCCAATCGAGCGCCTGTTCGGGAGACTGTATCCCGCGGCAGGCGTTTTTGACTGCGACGCCGATGATGTTCAAAAACGTGCGCTCATCAAATGGCGTCAGATCTCCGCGCGGACGCCGGTAGCCCTGTGCAAAGGAGAAGCTCTCACTTGCAAGGGACAGCCACGGATAACTGTCCAGAAGCGAATAGTTCTCATAGGTCCGCTTTTGCGCGGGTGCGCTTCCCAGATAGGTTAGGGCGGAGGCGACGGGTTCCTGACAGAGCCACTTCAGGAAACGCAGAGCAGAATCCTTTTTGCTGCTGAACTTCGAGATACCGAGTGATGCACCGCCCAGAACGGGGTTGTGTCCCGGAACGAACGTATAGCCGATGTTGTCCGAAACGACGGTGTCTCCTTTCAGAAGATCGGAGGCATAGTTGCTGTACAGGATTGCCATCGCGAGCTCACCGGAGGCAAAGCTGCGGGCCGTGTCTGTCCACCAGTCCGTTCCGGATACCGGCGCATAGCCGCGCAGCTCGACAAGCTGGCGCATGGCCTCCTGCCCGGCAGCATCGTTCAGACGGACGCGCCCGTCGGCTGCGTATAGGTTCTGGTGCTTTTCCAGATAGCGCGCCATAAATTCGGAGCCTGCAACGCCGATGCTTCCGAGCGTCAGACTTGCGCCATAAGGGACCGGTGACTGCGGATTGAGCTGCCTTGTAAAGAAGGCGGCGATGTGATTAAACTGCTCGAACGTTTCCGGCGGCAGCAGTTCGCAGCGAAAACGCTCCTGATATACACGCCGGAGCACATTGCTCTCGAACAGATCCTTGCGGTAATACAGAAGCTGGACGCTGGGGCTGAACGGAAGCGCGTATATTTCGTTTCCAATCATGGCGTATCGCCGGGAAACGCCATCGAGAAACTGCGGCAAAAGCGCGTCGATCTCCGTGTCCAGCTCACGCAGCGGGCACAGTAGCTTTTCGGCAAACCACGACAGGAACGTGATGTCAATGCGAAGAATGTCAAACGCCGCACCGCCTGTGGTAGACAAGATCTCGTAGATCTCGTCGTAGGAAAAAACTGAAATATTGATTGGCACGCCGGTGTTCTGCGTGTATAGCCGGGCGAGGCTTTGCGTTGCGTGCGCCTCCGGTCCGTTCAGCATCAGCAGATTCAGGGCCTCTCCGGAAGGAGCAGGACGCACTGCGGGGCTCCAATCCCGAAAGCCGTCGCTGCGCAGGATAAGCTCGCAGGGACGGTCGTGCGCCTCTTTCAGCTGCCGGATCAGCTGCCCGGCGGCGGAATGCCCCAGCAGGCGGTCGTTCAGCTCGTATTTTATAAATCGCTTTTCCGGGAGCGTACACAGGGGCGACATTGTATAGATCGGAGTCTGCGCCAACTCCGGGAAGAAGCTGCTGCAAAGCTCCGCGGATGCCTCTGCGATGGAGGACTCCGACGCGAACAGCGCCGGAAGTTCTGTGATCTCACCAAAAAAGCGCAGCATTTTCTGGCTTCGCTGCTGCTCACTCGTCCGAAGCTCGCGGACGTGCGCCCGCTGAACGTCAGAAAGTGCGCTGTAAAAGCCCGCCCGAAAGTCCAGCTCTTTGGAGTTTTCGGCTTTTCCGGTCAGCAGCACGATCGGCTTTCCCTGCGCGGCAGCCTTTTTCCCCAACGCCTCGCCTGCCCTGCGGTAGTCAAAGCCGATATAATTGGAATCGCCGGAGGGACGCCGTTCCAGAAAAAGAAGCTGCTCCGGCGCGAATCCGGCATCATGGTATGCGGCGGACTGCGCGCCCAAACAGGAGATCACAGCAACACCTGCCGCCATTTCGGAGCGCAGGCGGCTGATGATCTGTGTTTCCTTGATTGGGCTGTCGTCGGTCAGATAGAGGCTTACCGTATAGCCGGATTTTTCCGCCGCAATACGGAAGCTTGTGTAGATGTCATCGTATTCTCTGAAACGGATATTCGGGATCACCAGCGCAAGAATATCGCTGGAGCCCTTGCGCAGGAGCTTTGCGCGCTCGTTGACGGCGTAGCCGAGCTTGGCTGCCGCTGCTTCCACAAGCCGTATTTTCTCGCTGCTGACATTTCCGCGCCCATTCAAAACATTGGAGACGGTTCCTTGCGATACACCGGCAAGCGCTGCAATATCTTTCAGTGTAGCCATATCGTTACCTCGCCGCAATTACTCTGATGTCTCCATTTTACCACAAGCTGGCTCTGCGGGTAAAGCGCAATTTCGTGTATTCAAATAAGTATGCAGTGCAAGCACCCAATCTGTCTGAATGATGTCAAACCCGTGTTCAATCAGCCAGCCCCAGCCAAGCTCCGGCGATGCCGTAATAGAAACGTCGTCGGTATGTCCAGCGCTCAGAATTTTCTGGGACGAGAATTGAATCGCGTTGCCCCATGCGAGCTTGCCGCTCCGGTGCAGCTTTTCGACGATCGCGTTTTGGAGTATCGCCGAATTCTCACTTGCAAAGACCAGCTCTGCGCCGATATACTCCGGACGTTGAAAACCACCGCACAGGAAGTCTTCGCAGGAATCATCCACGATGGGAAGATATGCATAGCCCTGCGCAAGCTCACGATAAGCCCGAAGCCACTGCTCGCGGCACGGACTTTTCAGAAGAATCTGGTCGCGCATGGCGTGCCGGTCGATCAGTGGAACCAGCTCGTCCCAATACTGCCAGCAGCGGTCTAGATTCAAAACGCAGCGTCCCTTGAACTGCTCCAAAACATCCTCAAACAGAGCAAGACGATATTGCGTGGGCTTACGGAAGTCGTTGTTTAGCGGAAGCTCCCGCAAGGCAGCCGCGTCTGTCTGCTCAAAAACGGCATCCAGATTCAGATAAAACGCTTCGTTTCCGGTATGAAAGAGAAAAAATGTCCCGTCCCGGCTGCGCGCGACATCCATTTCCAGAATGTCCGCGCCGAAGCGGCAGGCTGCCTCCATTGCAGCCATCGTATTGGGCGGGATATTTCCGCCGCAGCTTCCGCGATGCGCCGCGATCAGGGGCTTGTTTCCCGTGTGCGTCTGAAACATGATGTGAACCTTCCTCTTGGTGCTTTCGTCTATTCCGGGCGGACGACCGAGAAGCCCGCGTCCGAGATCCGCGCGGAAAAATCGTGATCAAAGTGCATGGCATATACCTTTTTGCGTTCGGCGGGCGGGACCTGGCGGCTCAGCTCCTCCAGCGAGCCGTGCGCGCGGACCGGGTCAGCCGCTTCGTATGTCATATCCTGATAGACACGATGAAGCGTTCCGCTGAGGAGCATGGTAAGTACCGGCTCCGGAATTTGGCAGGAATCGCCGCCGTAAAAGACGCGCACATCGCCGTGCTCGATCAGATATCCGTAGCAGTCAATGCCGGGATCGTGTTGCACGGCGACCGGCTGCACGCGTACAGAAACCGACGGAAGCGCCGGGAAGACAGGCGTATAGCTGTAAAAGCTTCGCGGCAGCCCCATCTGCTCCAGAAGCGCGCAGATGCTGTCCGATGGATAGAGCAGATATACCTGCTTTTTCAGCCTGCAATGGCAATAGGAGATCATGGAGCCGAGGCTTCCGATGTGATCGGAATGAAAATGCGTGATCAAGATGACGACGGACTGCACATCTTCCAGCAGACCTTTTGAATATAACGTTTCAAACACAGTCTCGCCGCAATCAAATAATATCAGATCATTCTGAAGGATGCAATATGCGCTTGTATTTTTTTGCTGTGGGTTGTAAGCGGACCCGCAGCCGAGAAAATGAAATTCCATAAAATCACCACCTGTGTGCAAATAAAATAGCACAAAAATTGAAACGTGTCAATACGACGATAAAAGAATATAGGGAATATGACTGATTATACTTGAGGGCGATATGCAATTTGACGTCGATTTTACCAAAATAGATATTGACACGTTTCAAAATATGTGATACTCTGTTGCCAGAAACGATGCGGCGCGCTTGCCGGCATCGGAAATTATCGAAACTTAGGAGGATGAAAAATGAAAAAATGGATTTGCCTCTTGCTGACCGCGCTGCTGTGCCTTGGCATTTTCTGCGGCTGCGCAAAGCAGGTCGAGGAAGCTCCTGCGGAGCCCAAGCAGGACGAGGCCGCGGATGCCGCCCCCGCCGGGGAGCAGACCGAAACCGACAGCACGGAAGAGGAAACGTCGGATGCGCTCAACGCAGACATCGTGTTCTGGTCTTCCAATACGGAGACCTCGAACTATGGTCAGGTCATTTCCGCCGCAGCCGAAGCCTTCATGCAGGAAAATCCCGGCGTGAAGATCGAGATCTCCTATCAGGGCACGGACATTCAGTCCACGCTTGGTCCGGCGCTCGACGCGGGAACGAAGATCACGATGTTTGAGGCAAACACCGATGCCAGCATGGTCCTGTGGAAGGACCGCATGATGGATCTTGGCGAGTATTATACGACGGTTTATCCGCAGACCAACGGCCAGCCGTATGGCGACAGCATTGTCGGCGCATACAATGTGCTGGCGAAGGTGCAGGGTGACGGCGAATATCTCTACTTCCCGTATCTTCCGCAGTTTGTGAATGTATGGTACAATAAGGACATCTTTGATGCCTGCGGCATCACGAGTGTCCCCACCACGTGGGATGAGCTGATGGACATCTGCCAGACGCTGGTCGACAACGGCTACACGCCGTTCACCTCTGATCAGGGCCATATCCACTTCTCGTTCGGCTATTATGTGCAGAGACGTCTGGGCGACCATGCGGCGAAGGCGCTCGTCAACAGCACCGACGGCACGGAATGGTCCGACCCTGCTGTTCTGGAAATCGCCAAGAAATTTGAAGAAGCAGCCTCCAAGGGCTACTTTGCTTCCGACATTATGACCGTCGTTCAGCCCGAGGCGCAGCAGGAAATGGTCATTGACAAGAAGATCGCCATGTATGTCGGCGGCTCCTGGATGCCCAACAACCTGCGTGAGTCCGCCGGCGAAGACTTCCGCTGGGGCAGCTTCACCTATCCGCTGGTTGAGAATGGCGCCGATGACGGTTCCTCTCTCTGCTACGGCTGCTACGGCATTTCCATCAACAAGGATGCCACCAAGGAAGAGGCAGACGCAGCTGCTGCGTTTGCAGTCTATCTCAGCATGGGCGAATGGGGCAGCAAGCTCGTTTCCGACTGCAACGCGATTCCCATCGCCAAGGAAGGCGTGGAATGGCCGCCGATGATCGCCGATGCGCAGCACATCTATGACGGCATTACCAACCGTTGGACGGCGCAGACTGCCTTCGCACTCAATAACGACCTGCTGCCGACCGTGAAGTCCGCGCTCACGAAGCTGATGGGCGGCGCCTGCACGGCAGAGGACTTCATTGCGGAAATTCAGAGCTATTATAAATAATCCCGAAAAAGCTGTTTGACAAACCAGAGGCTGGCCCCTAATGCCAATTAGGCCCCAGCTTCTCAAAATATCCCGAACGATCCCGGAGGTGCTGAAATGCGTCCCAAAAAATCCACAATGCTGTTGTTTATCGCACCGGCAATCATTTTGTTCCTCGTGTTTTTCTGCTATCCGATGCTGCGCACGCTTGCCATGAGCTTTTTTGAAGTAAAGAGCATGAGCAGCAGCGTCAGCGAATGGAGTTTTAACGGCATTCAGAACTTCAAAGCGCTGAATGCGACCAGCTTTCCGGATTCTCTTGGTATGCTGCTCCGGGTCTGGCTCATCTGCGGCGTTGTGATTTTCGCATTTGCGCTGTTCTTCGCGGTGATGCTGACCTCCGGCATTAAGCTCAAGGGCTTCTTCCGTTCCATGCTGTACCTGCCGAACGTCATCCCGCAGATCGCGGTCGGCTATATGTGGACGCTGTATGTTTTCAGCGCGCGGTTTGGCCTGCTGAAGAAATTCTTTTCCGCGATCGGCTGGACTGCCATGGCGGAATTTGGCTGGACAAGCCCGGATCATATGTTCCTTTCCATGTGTATCGCCTATATTTTCAGCAACATGGGCTACTTTGTTCTGATGTATATGGCGGCGATCGAAAGCATTCCCAAAAGCCTCTATGAGGCGGCAACGATCGACGGCGCAGCCTCCTTTGCGCAGTTCCGGAGCATCACGCTCCCGATGATCCGCAATACGCTGGTCTCCTCAATCACGATCTGGACGACCCGCGTATGCGCGTTCTTCGCGCTGTCGCGCGTCTTCGCAGCCGCGTCTACGGTTTCGCCGCTCATGTTCATTTATAACGTCGTATTCGGTTCCGAATCCGGACGAACAGCTGTCGGTGTCGGTGCGGCGGCTGCGGTCGTACTCACGCTGATTGTCGTCGGCGTTTTCCTGCTGTCTAATCTGATCCCCAAAAACCAGGATGTCGAGGTGTAAGAGGATGAAACAAAAGAATCATTACAGCATTTCCGGGCTTGCACGTCAGCAACAGAAAAAGCTGATTCCCGGTTATATCCTTCTGACGCTCTGGTGCGTTTTCATCTTTGTAATGCTGGGATGGATCCTGATTGCGGGCTTTTCAACGACAAAGGAGATATTCTCCGATGCGCTGCTTTCCTCCGGATTCCACTTTGAGAACTTCAAAACCGTGATCAAGCAGGGACATTTGTATACAGCCTTCCTGAACTCGCTGCTTTACAGCGGAGCTTCCGTCGCGCTGTCGATTTTGATTTGCGCTCCGGCGGCGTATGGGCTGGCGAGATACCATTTCCGCCTGAATCAGACGATTCAGCGGCTGCTTGTCCTCGGGCTTGGCGTTCCCAGCGTGATGATCATCATGCCGCTGTTTTCAATCATCAGCATTCTGAAAATGGGCGACTCCAAGCTCACGCTGATCATTCTCTATGTTGTGACAAGCATTCCCTTCAACATCTTCTATTTGATCCCGTGCTTTTCCAACATTTCTCCGACCTACGAGGAGGCTGCCGCGATCGACGGCTGCGGTCCGCTCCGGAGTTTCTGGACGATCGTATTCCCACTGGCCGGCTCTACGGTCACGACGCTTGTGATCTTCCAGTTCATCGGAAAGTGGAATGAGTATTTTATGGCGCTGATCTTTGCGGGCAGCACGAAGAATATGTCGTTGAGCGTTGCCCTTTATCAGCTGATCGTCGCCATGACCCGAGAGGGCGGCTGGAGCGGAATGTTCGCCGCGGTCAGCCTTGTATCTGCGCCGACCATTATTTTGTACATCCTGCTGTCCAAGAAAATCATCGGCGGCGTAACAGCCGGCGGTCTGAAGGGTTAAGTATGGAAAAACTCAGTCTTGCACCGATCTTTTCCGATGGCATGGTTCTGCAAAGAGACCATGTGCTCCCGATTTGGGGGTGTGCCCGTGAAGGAGAAGCGGTTACGGTGACGCTGGGGCAGACACAGGCTTCCTGCCTGCCGGAGCACGGCGTGTGGCGATGCGAATTGCCGCCACAGCCTGCGGCGGAGCAGTGTACGCTCCGCGTCTGTCAGGGAGAAGCGGTCATTGAGCTTCGCAATGTCATGATCGGCGAGGTCTGGATCGCCGGCGGGCAATCCAATATGGAATTTTTCATGCGCTATGAACGGCATTGGGCGCAGGCAAAGCAGCTTCCCCATGACACGGGGATTCGGATGTACACCTGTCAGAGAAAGGCCTTTGCTGAGCAGGAGCCGTTTCAGAGCGGCTGCGGATACTGGTTTGGCGAAGCGGATGCGGCGCTTGAGACCTTTTCCGCGATCGGCTATTGGTTCGCGCGCGAGTTGCGCGCACTGCTCGGAGTCCCGGTCGGAATTCTTTCCTGCAACTGGGGTGGCACGAGCGCCTCTGCGTGGGTGCCGGAGGAGGCGCTGCGCGCGTCGCCGCTGTCCGTTTATCTGGAGGACTATGAAACTGCCATTCAAGGGCAGACGGCAGAAGAATGTCTGCGCGAAAGCAGGCGGGGCTGGGCGTTTCAGGCAGACGCTGCGCACCAGGCCGAGTGGAGCACCGTTATGTACGGGCTTGACCGCGCACAGCAGCTGCGGCGTATGGAGGCGTGTGCCGGGAATCCGGTCATTCCAATGGGTCCGTACCATAAAAACCGTCCCGGCGCACTGTTTGAGCAGATGCTTCTGCCGGTCGCGGGCTATGCGGCAAGAGGTGCCCTCTGGTATCAGGGCGAAAATGATGAACACCACGCGTCGCTTTATGCGCAGCTTCTGCGCGCGCTGATTCGCAGCTGGAGAAATGCGTGGCATGAGGAGCTTCCGTTTCTGGTGGTTCCGCTTGCACCGTTTGACCGATGGCTCGGACTGAACGGCGACCGCTTTCCGGAGGTGCGGCGGCAGCAGGAGGCTGCCGTTCAGGAGACGCCGGGGTGCTGGAGCACCTCGATTATGGATCTTGGAATGCCGTATGACATTCACCCAAAGGAAAAAAAGGAGATCGCGCGAAGGCTTGCGCTGCTTGCATCGGAAAAGGTGTATGGGATCCCAACGATGTGCGCTGCACCCGAGCTGTGCGCGGCGCTTCGCACGGCGCAAAACATCGTCCGGCTGCAATTCCGAAATTGCACAGGCGGCTTGTCCGCAGTGGGAAATCTGACGGATCTGTTCCAGATTCGACAGCAGGGGCACCCGAGGTATATGCAGAGCTATACAGTTCGTGGTGATACGGTCGAGCTGACACTGGAGAACGCGAACGATACTGCGCTTGAAATCTCCTTTGCGGAAGCGCCGTATGTATGTGTCCGGCTATATAATGAAACCGGGTTGCCGGCGAAGCCTTTTTTCACAGCAGTAAAACAATATCATGAAAGGATGACTTAACTTGAAAAAGAGCTATTCGACCTCCCAGCATGATTTAAGAATCATGGCATCCATGATTGCAATGTTGCTTCTTTTTGTACTTATAATTTTTATCATTCCGCATGTGAACGCAATTGAACCGTCTGAATCCGAACGGCTGGATGTAACAAAATTGGGGGCAGTAGGTGATGGAATCACCGATTGCCATGATGCTATTCAGAAAGCAATTGACGAGGCATCGGATGGACGTGGCAGCAATACCGTCTATTTCCCGGCAGGAACATACCGCGTTGGGGATGTGATTGCGTTAAAGAGCAACATTAATGTGATATTAGATGATCAGGCAGTAATCCTAAATGGCATCAATAAGTCCAGTTACGCATCTATTGTCTTTATGACTGGTAATTACAAAGGAGATGCATCAAGAACAGAGTGGAAAGGCATATCTAATGTTACATTTTCCGGTGGAACCATAGATATGAATGGAACATTAAATGAAGATGGAACAAGATGTGAAAATTTGAATTTGCTTGACCCTTTAGGCTCAACAGGCGCATTTGCCTTAGGATACAGCAAGAATATTACAATTAAGAATGTTAACTTTCTGAACAGTTACAAAGGTCATGCGATGCAAATCTGTGCTTGCGACACGGTAGTTGTGGAGAATTGCAACTTCTTAGGGCAAGCCATTCCCAGCATACTTCCAGAAAGCAATACAAACAATTTAGAAACTGTTCAGATTGAACCGGGGACAAGAAAAGGCTTCCCATATGCCATGAATGACAATGGAATAGCGTCGACAAATATCACAATGCAAAACTGTTATTTTGGAAAAAGCGAAGATTGTGGCGAACCGATTGTCGCAATCGGAACCCATAATCAGGTTTCCAGCGCTCAAAAATGTAACGATATTAAAATTTACAATAATACATTTGAAAATATGTACTATGGCGGACTGCGCTTTTGCGGATATGAGGATGTAGTCATTCAAGGCAATACCTTTATCAAAGAGGCGGAGGGCAACAGTACGAGATATCGCGAAAATGGTTGCTTTTTGATCAATGCATATTGCTATAACAACACAAAAGAAACACTCGATCTGAATTCGGATATTACGATTACCGAGAATGCCTTTACTATTTCTGACCCAAAGACAAGAGCAATTCGTGTTGCAAGGGACAAAGATTCCTATCTTGGTGACGTGAGAAACATCAGCATTACCAATAATAGAATTACAAACACCGCCGCTGACTCAAAAGATATCGCGATTCAGGCGCTGCGTATTTCGGATGATCTTGTGATTACCGGTAACTATATGTATGGCGGCTATCGCGGAATTGAAGTTCAGTATTCTACCGGAGCCATAACGCTCGATGATAACCATTTTTCGGGACTGGCGTACCAATATGTCCGAATTCTTGCGTGCGGTGACAATCAGGCTATTAACCTGTTTACACATGGTCCCGGCGCACTGCGTGTTAGTACTGCAAATAATAAATACACGTTTAGGGCAACTCCGTGTAAAAACCGTTCCTTCAATGGCTATTACGGCGAAAATGCATTAACCACACTCGTAACACAGAATAAGGATCTAACATATTCGATTGGTAAAACGACAGAAGTTTTCCGTCATGCATCATTTAGCTAACACTTGTGTGTTGTATGCTTTACTCTGCTCAGCAACATAGATCTTATTCACAGATGGGGGCAGCCTTATGCCCCCATCCTTATTTCTGGAGAAATACAGATGAACTCATATTTTTTTACGGAACTTCGTCGGTCGCTTCCGTGATTATTTCCGTGGCGCTGATGCTGTTCTCGGGCTTTCTGATGACGCGCATCACGAAGCTGCTGCGGCTGCCGAACGTGACGGCGTACATCGTGGCGGGTATCCTCATCGGACCGTACTGTCTCGACCTCGTGCCGCAGCGCATCATCGACGGGACGGATTTTCTGTCAGACATCGCGCTGGCGTTCATCGCGTTCTCGACCGGAGAATTCTTTAAGCTCTCAGTGCTCAAAAAAAGCGGCATGAGGGTCGTCTGGATCACGCTGTTTGAGGCGGTTCTGGCGTCTGTTTTCGTATTTGTCCTGACCTATTTCGTGTTCCGGCTCGAGCTGGCGTTTTCCATCGTGCTGGCAGCGCTGGCCTCGGCGACGGCGCCCGCCTCGACGATGATGACCATTCGCCAGACCGGCGCGAAGGGTGATTTTGTTGACACTCTCCTTCAGGTCGTCGCGCTCGACGACGTGGTGGGACTGGTGCTCTACTCGGTCGCCATCTCCGTCGCGCTGGCAAGCCTCGGCGGCTCGCGGGGTTTCTCGTTTGAAACGCTCGTAAAGCCCGTGCTGCTGAATCTCGCGGCGCTGGCGCTTGGCGGTCTGTTCGGGCTTGTCATGAAGCTGCTCATGCCCGCCCGCCGCTCGACCGACAACAAGCTCATCATCTCCGTGGCGCTTTTGTTTGCATTCTGCGGCGTCTGTACACTGCTCGACGTCTCGCCGCTGCTCGGCTGCATGGCAATGGGCACGGTCTACACGAATGTCGCCGAAAACGACAAGCTGTTCAAGCAGCTCGGCTACTTCAGCCCGCCCATTCTGCTGCTGTTTTTCGTCCGCTCCGGCATGAATTTCAAGCTCGACGCGCTTTTTTCCGCCTCGGGCAGCCTGAACGGCGTGCCGCTCATCGCGGTCGGTGTGGGCTATTTCCTCGTTCGCATTGTGGGCAAATACATTGGCGCGTGGGTCGGCTGCGCGGCGGTCAAAAAAGACCGGCTCGTCCGCAATTATCTCGGCCTCGCCCTCATCCCGCAGGCGGGCGTGGCGATCGGCCTTGCCGCGCTCGGCGCGCGAACGCTCGGCGGTGTGATGGGAAGCGATCTGGAGACGATCATCCTCGCCTCGAGCGTTTTGTATGAGCTGCTCGGCCCCGGCTGCGCGAAGCTGGCGCTGTATCTGTCCAAATCGTACTCGACGAAGCTCGAGGATCTCGCGGTCGTGCAGGAAACGACGGAGACCGGCGAACAAAAATCGGACGCGGAACTGCTCATCGAGCGCATCCAGAAGATCCGTGCAGAGCTTCCGGCGCGTCCGCACGAGGACATGAGCGAAGAAGAAGCCGCCTTTATGGAGGCGGCTGAGGAACAGCGCCTTGCGCAGACGCAGGCGCAGAGACGTCATCGGTATCTGAGGAGGTAAAAGCTATGCAATATGATCTGATCGCGGGCTGGCTCGGCCCGTGGAGCCAGACGCTGGGGCTCGGCTCCATCCTGCTGCGCGTGGCGCTGAGCGTTCTCTTTTCCGCCGTCATCGGCTGCGAGCGCTCCAGCAAGCGCCACTCGGCAGGCCTGCGCACATTCATTCTTGTCACCATCGCGGGCGTCTCCGCCATGCTCATCGACCAGTGGCTGATGTCGTTTTCCGGCGTGACACTGCCCGTTTTGTCGGCGGCTGCCGCGCTCGGCATGGCAACGATCAGCAGCAACTCCATTTTGTACAGCTCCCGCAACCAGATCAAGGGGCTTACGACCTCGGTGGGTCTCTGGTGCTGCGGACTGCTGGGCGTGGTGCTCGGCGCGGGGCTTTACACGCCCGCCGTGGTGCTGTTTCTGGTGCTGCTTTGCAGCATGTCCGGCCTGCCGGTGCTGGAAAAGCACCTCAAGGACCGCTCGAACCACTTTGAGGTGCATCTGG
>ERZ779890.2839-NODE-2839-length-16033-cov-3.102203_pt1 | contig 16033 bp, 8 predicted proteins | sample MGYA00511553_ERZ779890 | MGnify/ENA primary metagenome ERZ779890 (study PRJEB29588, sample SAMEA2152064) | human gut metagenome | biome: human gut; feature: human-associated habitat; material: faeces | place: Denmark | collected 2008/2010 ...
CGCCCTCGGCACTAGAGGGAGGCGCCTGCGAAGCAGGAGGGCCTGGTCCTCACGGAGGCTTCTTGTTGCTGCGCATGACCACTTCTGTCAGCGGAAATTTTCGCCACATCACCGACATAACATAGACGAATAATTTAAGAATTGTAAATAAAAGATTTAAGAATCGTATCAAACATTTAAGAATCGTAAAAATTTTAATTGACTGCCGCTAATCATTTACTTTTCGGAAAAATTTTGCATACTATTGTAGCCTTGATTGACACGAGAAACCGATAACTGAGTTTGAATCTTGTGTCCAAATTTTGTTTAACAACTAAAAAATTTTACCTTTATGGATGAAAAGATCAAGGCGAGGTACATCGATCCGATGGTGGATTGGTCCTTCAAACGGCTCTTCGGCAGCGAAGTGAACAAAGACATTCTCATTGAATTCCTGAAAGTCATCTTTCCGGAGCATGAGATTGAAGACATCACCTACATTCCGGCAGAGCAGCTGGGAATCATGGAAGATGACCGGAAGGCAGTGTTCGATGTGATTTGCAGAACGAAGGAGGGGAAGGATTTCCTTGTTGAAATGCAGTACGCGCCGCAGGAACACTTTTTCGAGAGGGCATTGTACTACACTTCCTTCCCGATCATGAAGCAGGGCAAGAAGGCGCAGCGGGATGAGGAGACCGGCATCAAGAAAGAGTGGGACTACAAGCTGAACGGGGTGTATTTCCTCGGAGTGCTGAACTTCAGGTACGAGGATGACGACCTCATCGAGCACAGGTATCTGCTGCGAGAGGCGACGACCGGCAAGATTATGACGGACAAACTGAAGTTCGTCTTCGTAGAGGTCGAGAAGTTCAACAAGAGTGAGGATGAGCTGGCCACCGACTTTGACAAGTGGCTTTTCATCTTGAAGAACCTGTCGAAGCTCCTGGAAAGACCGGCAGCGCTGCGGGACAGGATCTTCAGCCGCCTCTTCGACGTAGCCGAGTACGCCAGCCTTGACAACATTGACAAACAAAATTACGTAAAGGCCATGACAACAGCACGTGACACCCACAATCAAATCGAGTACGCAAAGAAAACAGGACTTGAGGAAGGCCTTGTGAAAGGGTTTGAAAAAGGACGTGCTGAAGGCCTTGAGGAAGGACTCGAAAAAGGTCGCGAAGATGCTAAACAACTAATCGCGATTAACTTTCTTAAGTTAGGGACCCCTTGTGAGGTCGTGGCGAAGGCTACCGGCTTGTCTTTAGAGGAGGTTACAAAGATTAAAGAAAGTTCAGGACGCTGATGTCGTCAGTTTAGTTGGTCCTTCAAAATAGTGTCAAGACGAACTGCGATAACACAACCGAACTTCGCGCAGTCAACTGTTATCAGACAGTTTTCAATTAAGATAATACAGGTTATTATCGGAAAGTCGCTATATTTGCGGCGCATAGATGTTTTTTGCGTTATGACACTGGACGAAGACCTGTTGGAATCCTTATTCTACCGATACAGTCAGCGGATGGAGAATTTTGCTGCGCACATCCTCGGGGATGCTGCGGCGGCAGAGGATGTCGTGCAGGATTCTTTCGTCAAGTTATACAGCAAATATCGCGGAAAGGACGAGAAAAACTTCGCCCCGCTCCTTTTTACAGTGCTTAGGAATTCCTGTAAAGATACCCTCAGAAGACGTCTTTCCAAGGGCAATGTCATTACTACGGATTTCTCCGACATAACCGAAAGCGAAAAGCTTTACTCTTCGATCATGCTCAACGGCAGTGGGGATGCCCTCATTTATGATGAACTGGTAAAGGAGGTGGGAATCGCGCTTTCATCACTTCCTGAACGCTGTCGGGAAATCTTTGTCATGAGCCGCATTGACGGCCTGAAAAACAAGGAGATAGCTTTCAGGCTGGGCATTACGGAGCAGGCTGTCAAGAATCAGATTTCAAAAGCCCTCAAGATACTTAGAGCCGCCATTATGCTCATTGGTCTGCTCTTTTTCATAGGCTTGTTCTAAAAAATCACATTTCGGAAGTGTACTATATCAGGTGGTTTGCGTTATATATTATGGAGTGCGTCTGCGGACGTCTGCGTAGTAACACTGTACTGATATGGACAAATCAATGCAAAGGCTGTATATGAGATTCCTTGAGGGAGAGACAACCATCGAGGAGGAAAAGACTCTATACGAAGCCCTGACAAACAATCCTGCACTTAAAGAGGAAATGGAGGCACTCGACGACCTCCGTTCCCAGTTCTACAACCCTTCTGCTGATAGAGTCCGCTCTTTCAGAGCAGTAAGACGTCGGATCAATAAGGGACGCATATTATGGGGAAGCGTCGCTGCCGCCTGTGTTGCCGCTTGTTTCCTTTTGATGTTCTTCATTTCCGGAAACGACAAGGAAGCCGCTCCTTCACCGGATATCATCAGACTCTGCACAGCCCGGGGAGAGATCCGTACAGAAACGCTTCCTGACGGCAGTACGGTGCGTCTCAATTCCTCATCTACAATATCTTATGCGGACAATTTCGTGTCCAAGAGGGAACTGAAACTCTCGGGTGAGGCTTATTTTGTCGTAACTGCAGATCCGGAGCATCCTTTCAGCGTGCATGTCGGAGAGAGTACAGTTACAGCCAAAGGTACCAAGTTCAATGTCTCAGCCTATCACTCGGACCCGGAGATAAAGACCGTGCTCGTAGAAGGCAAAGTCGAGTTCTCAAACAGCAACATGTCCCTTACCATGCGGCCCGGTGAGGTCCTTTCCTATGGGACTGTCACCGGAAACGTCTCCACGTGGAGCGAGAACGTGAACCAGTATCTGAGCTGGATGAACGGACATCTGAATTATGACAGGATATCACTGGAAAGGCTTCTTGTGAGACTTTCCTCCATATATGACATGGACATCAGGTATAGTCCTGTAAAATATGCGGATTCGTCATTCCGCATCAGCCTGAACACAAGAGAACCTATCGAAAACGTCCTTCAGGCGGTAGCCACCATCACTCCTATTTCATGGAAAATCGACGGAAACATAATATCCATTAAAGAAAAATAACATTTAAACTGATTGCAAATGAAGCGACTGATCAAATTTGGGGTATCCCTGTTGTCAGCGCTGTTGCTGTCGCTCCCGCTTGGGGCGCAGATGGTGACAGCCTCTTTTGACGGGACTCCTCTCCCTGACGTGATTGCCAAGCTGAAGGAGCAGACAGGCTGTTCAGTGATTTCGAGCGACAAGATTGACCTCGAATCTTATACAGTTACAGCCTCGCTGAACAAAACTCCGCTTTCTGAGGCACTTTCAAAGATTTTCAAGGCCCCGCTGTCGGCAGAACTCAAGGGCAATGTCATTGCCATTTCTCTTACAGGAACAGGCAAGGATGGCCAGACTGCCCGCAAACTGAAGATTTCCGGTTTTGTCCGGGATGAAAACGGAGATCCTCTCCCAGGTGCAGGAGTCGTTACCGATGACGGAAAAACCGGAACAATGACTTCTTCCAACGGACGTTACGAGATTACCGTTTCGGACATGCAGCATATTCTCAAGTTCTCTTTCTTGGGATACACCACGCAGGAAATACTTATCAGCGGGCGGACTACCATCAATGTGGACCTTGCGCCTGACATGAGCAATGAACTCAATGAACTGGTGGTCATCGGATACGGCACTGCCCGCAAGAGCGACCTGACCGGTTCCGTGTCCACCGTGAAGATGTCAGATATTGCCCAGGCACCTAATACATCACTCGACCAGGCTCTTCAGGGACGTCTTGCCGGTGTGGACATCATGTCCACCAGCGGTGCGCCGGGGGCCAATACTTCCATCCGAATCAGGGGAACCCGTTCCATCAACGCTTCCAATGAGCCGCTCATAATCGTGGACGGCGTGATTGACGCAGTGCATGATATCGGAGATGTGAACCCTGCCGATGTGGAGTCCATATCCATCATGAAGGATGCCTCCTCTACTGCCATTTATGGTTCCAGGGGAGCCAACGGCGTAGTCCTCATCACTACCCGAAGAGGTGTCACCTCCCGTCCGAGCATTGTCGCCAAGGCGGAGTTCGGTGTATCACAGATAGCCAAGACTTTGGACGTGATGAACAAGGATGAGTTCATACGTTATATGAATGACCGTTATTATTTCATGTACGGCCCGAATAAAGCTCCGGTTTACGATCCGGCAGATTATACCAATGACACCAACTGGATCAAGGAGATAACCAGAATCGCCCCTTACCAGAATTACAGCCTCTCTGCGAGCGGCAAGGTGACGGACAAGCTTTCATATTTCGGCTCCGTTTCATGGAACGATACCAAGGGTATCATCAAAGCCAGCGGAATCCGCAAGATGACAGGACGTTTCAATATCAGTTACGACTTCGCCAAGTGGCTCAATGTAGCCCTGAAAATGTCCTACTCTTTCCAGGACAGGGACTTGAACAAGGCCAATATCGGCGGAACCGCCTTCTGGGACGGTGCCATCTACCTGTCTCCTATCATTGGTCCGAATGACAGGTACAATCCTCTGTATGAGAACGGCAATGCCATCAATACTCCTATCGCGAACATCAACATGGTGTCCAACGAGAGGGAGATGATCACCAAGAATGACGTGGTGGAGGTGACACTGCGTCCGGTGAAAGGCCTTACCATCAAGAGCCAGAATTCCCTGATGGTATATCAGAGACATGACTATCAGTTCTGGCCGAGCTATCTTCCAAACAGGATAGAAGGCGAGGGCGCTGACGGATACCGCTACGAGGGTGATGCCCGCAAGTGGAGTACGGAAAATACTGCCATGTATGCACGCAAGGGCCGTGGACATGCCTTCGATGCACTGCTCGGTTTCTCGGCTTCTGCCAATGATATGAACTATTTTTCTCTCAAGGCGGAAGGCCTCCTGACTGACGAACTCAAGTGGAACAATCTTCAGGGAGTCACCAATAAGGAGAATCTCACTCCGTACACCACCAATGAACATGTGGTGAAGGAATCTGTTTTCGCGAGAGTGAACTACAACTACCGCCAGAAATATTACCTTACAATGACTGGCCGTTTTGATGCATCTTCCAACTTTGCAGCCAACAACAAATGGGGTTTCTTCCCGTCCGCTGCCCTCAAGTGGGCCATCAAGAAGGAGAACTTCATGAAGGGCGTAAGATGGGTGGATGACTTGTCTCTCAGGGTGAGTGCAGGCCGCACCGGTAACGATGCCATTTCCTATTACCGCTCACTGGACGCATACTCCATTGTCAATAAGGCGTGGCTTACTGACGGCAAGGTCGCAACCGGCATGGTGCCGTCAAGAGTGGCCAATCCGGACCTTACTTGGGAGAAGACGAACCTTTACAATGTGGCATTGGAAGCATCCCTGTTCAAGGGAAGGCTAAACGTGGCCCTGGAAGGTTACCATTCATTGACAAGTGATCTGCTCCTGAATCTCCAGACCATACAGACGACCGGCTATACTTCACGTCTCACCAACCTGGGAAAGACTTCCAATACAGGTGTCGAACTTACCCTGAACGGTAGGATTATTGAAAAGAAGAAGTTCGGCTGGGAGTCTCAGCTTACCATTTCGCACAACAGGCAGATGGTGAACGACATTGGTCAGGAAGATTATGTGGCGTCTCTGATGAGCCCGGGCAACAACTCTTTCATGATGTACGGCTACAAGAAGGGCTATCCGCTCAACTCCCTCTGGGGCTTCCAGTATGCCGGAGTATGGCACAATGTAGATGAGTTTGAACGCAATAAGTTCACGCACAGCTATATATCGAACACTACCACGAACAATGCCACTTCCATTCTCGGTTATCCGAGATATGTGGACCAGAACCATGACGGAATCATGTCTGATGCCGACCTGATCTATCTCGGCAATTCGGATCCGATACTGTATGGAGGTTTCCAGAATACCTTCACTATCGGAAACTGGAGCATCGGTGCGTATCTTACCTATTCGCTCGGCGGAAAACTCTATAACTACGCTGAATTGTCAATGTCAGGAACCTATTCGGCCAACCAGTACCGCTATATGCTGGACAGCTGGCATCCTGTAAGGAATCCTGAGTCTGACATTCCGCGTGCCGGAACGGAGATGAGGATGTCTCCTTCCAGTTTCCAGGTTCACGATGCTTCCTACATCAGGCTCAAGAATGTCAATATCACATACCGCTGGGATTTGAGCAAGAAGAGCAAGTTTCTCAGGGACGTGACTTTCGGCCTGTCGGGACAGAATCTCTTCCTCATTGCTGACTACAACGGATTTGACCCTGACGTTTCCACCAACAGCGGCGACAGCACCCTGCGACGCGTGGACATGGGCGCATATCCGCAGTCAAGGATGGCAGTTTTCAGCATTCAGGTACGTTATTAAACAGGAAAAGCCATGAAAAAGACTTATATTGCAATATTGGCAGCGCTTTTTGCAGCCGCGTCTTGTTCCCTCAAGGAAGTTCCTTCTTCCTTTGTCAACAGGGACCATTACTATGGGAATGTAACCCAGTGCGAATCAGCGCTGTATGGTGTATATACCCCTCTTACCGCCATCTATCAAGCCAACTTCATGCTCATGACAGAGGCCTGCAGTGACATCTGGTATTCCCGTTCCACCACTGTGGACGCCTGTCTGGACGTCACTCCTGCCAAGCCGCAGTTCGGAGCGACTGTATGGCGTCAGGGATATCTCGGTGTGATGAGAGCCAATGAGTGCATCGAAGGCATTCTCGCATCGGAACTTGACGAAAAGGAAAAGATGCCGTTGGTGGCGGAAGCCAGAGTGCTCCGTGCAATGTACTACTACGTGCTTACCTGCACGTTCAACGGTGTACCGTTCTACAAGAATATGGTTGCCGATGACAAGACATTGCAGGAAATCCGCAAACTTCCACGCACAGACGCGCGGGATATCCGCGAAGACCTCTACTATGACCTTAAGGACAATGCTCTTCCTTATTTCACCGAGGAGAACGGCCTCAAGGTCAGGACATCTGAGGTTCCTCATTATCGTGCGGGATATGCCCTTGCGCTTATGCTCATGAGCAAGTTCGCCATGTGGAACGAGGATTGGGCGCTTGCAATGGAGCCGCTTATGGCATTGAAAGACATATACGGTGAACTCACGGAGGAAAATTATCCTTTGGAACAGACTATGTGGCGTTACAAGAACACGCATGAAAGCATTTTCGAGATTCAGCATGACTGGAGCCGTACAGATGTGCAGTTTGCAGGGAACGTGGCGGCCATCATGACACCGCAGCATGGCATAAACAAGGAAACCGGAGAGTATCTCTTTGACGGAGTGAGCCTTCCGTTCATGGGTGAAGACCAGACCTCATGGTCGGCGCTGGTAGCCACCAACACCTATGGCATCTTCCGTCCGGCTCAGGGCGGTACCAAGACGGAAAACGCGAATTATCAGAACTCATTGTTCGACCCGATGCCTCTCACCTATGATGACGAGTATGACAATGTTGATGGACGTTATTATACCAGGCTCGACTTGGACGCGATTGCAAAAGGCGAAATCCGCGGCAAGAAAATAGACCGCAGAGTGCTTCTTACATTGGGACTCGGCAACCTCGAGACCGGAAGCACATTCACCTATGCCAGACGTTATGGAATCGGTTGGGCAGGTCCCAAGTTCTGGTGTCCGGGCATGACACTCGCGCAGGATTCGAACAACTACAAGGTTTTCCGTTATGCGGATGCCGTCCTTATGCTTGCGGAATGCTGCTGTAACCTGGAGGATGCTGACGGAGCCATGCAGTATCTCAACATTGTCAGGAAAAGGGCCGGCGTGGATCCTGTTGACAACTTCACCGGATTCGAGTCATTGACCACAGTCATACGCGCAGAGAGAGCGCGTGAGCTTGGAGGCGAGTTCCAGAGGAAATTCGACCTCGTCCGCTGGGGAATCTGGTATGAACAGACTCTTGCAAATACTCAGAATCCGGCTCTGCGTGAGAGAATCAAGCCTTGCCACAGGTTCTATCCTATCCCTGACACGCAATGTGCCCTGTCGGGAGGAATACTTACCAATGACGAATACGTCGCAGAAGGGATGTAGGATCTTAAGAATAGATATGACATGAGAAAGATTTTATACATATTCATTGCAATATTTGCCGCCTGCAGCTGCAATCAGCTGTATAAGGAGAGTTGGGAGCTCGCTATTGACTCGGACCTTTACAAAGTCAGCAACACGGTGACTAAACTGCCTATTACAGTTTATTGTACATCGCCTTGGAATGCCGAACTGGTTTCCGGACAGGACTGGGCTGAACTCGACTGTACTTCAGGTTCGGATGTGACCACTATCCATCTTCTGTTTTCGGAGAATGACGCTCTTAGCCGCCAGGCAGTCGTGAAGATCACTTCAGCCTCCGGCGAGAAGACTATTACTGTCATCCAGAATCCCGGAATCAAACTCCCGCAAATAGTGTTTGAGGAGGAATCAATAGACTATCCTTCAGGAACTTACAATGTTGAGGCGTCTGTCGATACCAATATCCCGGAGAAATATTTCCAGGGTGTCGCTCCGTCTGTCGTCTATGCTGACAGCGGATCAGGATGGATTGGTGACATTGCCCTAGGCACTGAATCGGAGGCTCTTCCGGAAGATTCGGAAATCCCTGGCGGCGTAAGGAGAAAGGTCAGTTTCCGTGTTTCCGCAAACGACAGTGGGAAAACAAGAAGTGCCAAGATTTTCCTTTCAGTGGAAGACGGAACAGGTGAAGTCTATAAGGACAGCATCACCGTATCACAGTCAGGAGATGCGGTTTATCTTCGTCTCCCGGAAAAGGAAATTGTCTCCATCGAAGGCGGAGAACGCCGTCTGGCCATAGAGACCAATCTTGGTGCTGAGCTCAAGAACGCCGAACTCAAGATAGAAGGAGGCGACTTCGTTTCGGACGGTCGCTTCGACGAGTCCACCGTATATGTTACGGTATCCCCGAATGAAGGGACTGAAAGACGCCATGCCACCGTTTCGCTCACTTATACTGATGCTGCGTCCGTAATCACAAGCGCCTCCACTGACCTCGAACAGAAGATGAAGGTGCAGCCGAGAGAAGTCACATTCGCAAACGTAAGGGAAACCATGGCCTCAGGCGGAACCTGGCTTGACGGCGAAGATTACGAAGACTACATAGAAGGCATAGTGATCGGCGGAGCAGGGAACCCGAATATGGACCAGAATATCAACTATGGTGTCACTGTGGACGGCCTTTCAGCATCCCGCGACGGCTCCAATGCGAACAATATGTACACAACCGAGAATGACAGGACCTCTTATATCGAGTCTCTGGACGGCAGCCTCGGCTTCCGCCTCAAGTTCGCCGAGCCTTCACTCAATACTCTTTCAAGAGGTGACAGAGTCAGGATATTCCTCGGCGGAGTAAAGGTTTACAAGGAGGAATCACCTCTGCGTTACACACTTGCGAACTTCGACAGAATCAATGTGGTTTCATCAGGCAATGCGCTTCCTGTGAAGAACCGCACCATAGCTACATTGACACCTGAAGACGTATATACACATACTACGCTTACGGACATGGAATTCTTCGTCAAGGACGGCTCATTCTCCAATATCCGCGAGCATAACGCCATCGTGAACCCATACACTCCTTCAGCCTGGTGGAATGGAATGACATACAATGCCAATGTGTCTTCAGCACAGAACAGGCGGGCTATGGACGGCGCGGCAAATCTTCTGTACGATGCCGCAGGAGACGGCATCTATATGCTGGTCAATGTAGGGTGCGAATGGAGACGCAACGGAAGCGGTGTCCCTAAGGGTGTCGGTCCGGTAAGCGGAATCATTGTCCATCAGGAAATGCCTCGCTGGGGCGGCAATGTGGGAGAGTATTCAATCCGTCCGTTTGACAGGGATGACATTGCCATAGCAGAGGCGGAAAACTCTTCGTGGAAGACACTCGCACAGTGGAAACTTACTGCAAAGCATGTGAGCGTCGGACGCTACAAGTGGGTTGGCGGAGCCTATGTTCCGGGAAAGAATGCTGATACCCAACTGGTTCAGAACAAGATGATTGCGACATCATCAGATCCTGATGCGGGAACACCGGTGTTCTACAGCGAGAACCGTACCCCGGCGGGCGCGATAGGCGACAACCAGTATCCGATATCCATCATACACGGATACCGCGGAACTGACGTAACATCATACAAGTCCGGATATGCAGCTGCGGCAGATCCTCCTTTCTTCAGTGCTTCCAGCTATACTGTGCTCGCCATCTACGGTTCCGCCCATGCGTGGTTCCAGTGGAGCGGAAATGCATGGAACGGCAAGACCAACGGTCTCGTGTGGGAATTCTCCACAAAGGGAATGTCCGGCAGCGCGGCAGCCATGGAATTCAGCATCGCTTCAGGCCGCCATACTGCGAGTGAAGCTTTCTGCTCATGGACCAACAATACCTCTTATCCGGTTTACTGGAAAGTTGAGGTCTATACTTCCGATGACGGCGGCACTACCTGGAGCACGGCTCTGAACTGTGTCAATGCGGCAACCGGAAAGACCGGCTTCGAGATGAGGTCTATTCCTTTCGCTCTCTCCGGAGGAGTGAAACCTTACTACGGTCAGGCCTCCGCTACCTGCTATACGGGAATGGACTTCGGCTTCGGACTTGTCCCTTACCGCTTTACTCTGCCGTCCTCAGTGTTCGGCCATTCATTGGTAAGAGTAAGGATTACCCCGGCCTCTGACATTATAGCAGCGCTCAACCCTGGCGGATCCGGCTGGACCAAGCCTCAGACGGCGACAGGCGCCAAGATGCCTTCGAAAATGTCCGGACACACAGCCTCACTCTACATTGAAGATGTCACCTTCCAATACAAGTAAAATATGGATACAAGACGATATATACTTATGGCAGCAGCTTTTTTCGCTGCAATGTCCTGCAATGTTTTTGACGATGCCGAATATGCCGACATCCGGGAACTCGCTCCGTCACAAGGAGAAATACTAATCCCGAAAGAAGGCGGAAAAGCCGACATAAAAGTGTATTCCAACGGTAAAGTCACTGTCAATGTCCTGGGCGACGAGTCTGGAGAATGGTCTGAAGTCACGCCTTTGGAATTCGAAGGCGATGGCGAGATAAACGTGTCGTTCAATGAAAATCCGTCATTCCGCAGAATGGTGAAACTTGCACTTGAACTGGATGGCGGAGCCAAGAAAGACACCATTTACGTCCGTCAGAGCGGCGTGATGCCATATTTGGAGTGTGCCGCGCCATACAAGAACGTAAGCGGCGTTTCCCCTGGCTTTGCCGAATTCTCCATTGACACGAATATTCCTCTTTCCGATCTTTCTTCGACGGTAGAATATATCTCGGGAGGGACTGACTGGATAACCGGCGTGTCTCCTGAACTCGGGAACTTCGTGGCAGAGACAGCTGCAAGTTCTGTGGAACATACCTCGAAAGCAAGAATCACTGTTTCCTATGTGGACGGTTGGGACGAGACCCTTTCTGTAAACCTGTATGTGACCAGCTCCAACAAGGACGGGAAGTTCGGCTCCAAGATAAGCCTGGCAGACGTGCGGAATTATGCCGGCAAAGGCGTGGTCGAGGATGACGTCTATTTCGACGGAGTGGTGATCAGCGACTTCCACAGTATGAACATGGCTCTGAATCCGAGCACTACCTATAAGGACGTGGACGTGACGGAAAATCTCCGCACCGCCTATGTGCAGGCAGAGGACGGTGCCGTCGGCTTCTGTCTGAAATTCGACAATGCAAAGGACAACATACTCGTTGCCGGAACGATGATATCCATAGCTCTTCCTGGTCTTGAAGTGGTCAAGGAGGAGGATCCTGTCCGCTATGTCATAAAGGGCGTAGGCGGAGAGAATATGGTGGCAAGTTCCGCCGGTTCCGTGCCTCAGCCTAAGGTCAAGAAAATATCAGCCCTTACTGATGACGACCTCTATACATGGGTGAGCATTCCGGAAACCGAATTCGTTTACAAAAGCGGCTCATACGCAAACGTTTATGAAAACTATACCCTCGTGTCCGGCGTGAACAGCATGAACACCAAGAACAACAACCGTCTGGACGGCTGGGCCAGCCTGCTGATGGATTCGGAAGGAAAGGGTATCTACGCTCCGGTAAACATGCTTTGTGAATGGAGACGTTCAGGAAACGGAGTCCCGCAGGGAGTGGGCGCAGTTACAGGTATCCTCGTTCATGAAGATATGCTCCGGTACGGAAATCTCGGCCGATATCAGATCCGTGTAGTGGATGAGTCCGGATTCGGTCAGGAATGGAAAGGGAAATCCCCATATCGCAACCTTGCAGAATGGGATGGCGCGCCTTACCAGTACCGTTACGGCCTCTGGGCGCAGATTGACCCGAAACTCGCTGATCCGGGAAACAAGGAAGCAAGGATGAATTCAAGAATCCCGTCAGACGACCTGTCCATTTCCAACCCTGTTCCTCGCGCATATATGACCGTTGAGAACAAGGTTCCGGGACTGATAGATTATCCGATAAGCAGTTCTGCTTCTTATGCGGCCCTGACAGCAGACGACAAGGGAATAGTCCCTTCCACACCTCAGGACCAGTACAAGAAGAGCCTTACCATAACGGCGGAAATCAAGGGCTGGTTCCAGTGGGAAGGCAATAAGATAACCGGCTACAACGGCCTCAGGATGGATCTCTCCACTGAGGATATCACCGGTACATCCATGTATGTGCACTATGCCTTCAGTGTCGGAGCCATTTCTGCAGTGACTTCCCAGTTCTTCCCGGCTCATTGGTGTCTGGAATACTCCATTGACGGCGGAAAGACATACAAAATCTGTCCGGACATTGTTACGGGCGAGGAATATGTGCATCTGAGGACTCTGCCTTGGTGGGATGTGAACATATCCGGCGTGAAATACTTCACCTGTTCCACCTGCGGACTTGGCTCTACTGACCATGTGGCCATGATTCCGTCGGATGTGTTCGGAAAGAAGGATGTGGCCATCAGAATCCGCCCTTATGACAACAGGATGGCCGTGTTCCCGATTGAATGGAACGGGGCCAATGAGACTGGAATCGTGATGCACAATACCAATGTGAACAGTACAAGGATCAACTTTGAATGTATAGAAATAAGATACAAATAGTCCTTTTCGCCATGATGCTGTTGTTCCTGCCTTCGTGCAGGGACAATGGTCCTGGCGATAATCCTGTTGCAGGTGAAACTGTTCTTCAACTGAAGACACCTTCCGGAGTAGATTTCGACTGGAAATCTGCTCCCAATGCACTTGTGAACGGAGCTTCCTGTAAGATTACATTGTCGGAAGGCTCTCCTGCAATCGGAGTTGAGGCCTCATCGGCTGGGGAATATGAAATCATTATTCCTGCTGAAGCCTATTCCAGGGTAAGGAAGTGTTTCGTGCTTCCTCCGGCGCAGATTCCATCTTCCTCCGGCGCTGCTGACCCTCGTTTTTTCCCTATGAATGCACGGACAGACGCTTCCGGAGAAGTGTACTTGGAACCGCTTGTCGGAATAGTGAAAATCAATGTGAAGGGTGCAGGACGGCTGATGAGCGCATATCTTTCTGCTCCATCGCTGAGCGGCACATTCGGCTTTGACGGAGAAAGTCTTTCGGCTGACTCTTCATATCCTCTCTGCCCATTCACTGTGGTCAATGCGGCAGGGAACGGTTCAGGACTGGAAACATCCGGACTCTATGCCGCTGTTCCTCCTGGAAACTACTCTGACGGAATCACCGTAAGGGTGACTGACAATAATCATCATGTAGGCTATGCTTCAGTCGGAGCAAGAGAAATCAAGGCTGGAGATGTGGTCGAAGTGAATGTGGATTTCGCGGCGAGTGCAGATATCCTCTTTGCTGAACATTTCGACAACTGTGCCTGGGGAGGAGACTGTCTTGAAGGGAATGGAGGCTATGGCCCTTCATCCGGAACAACGACTGTGTGTGATGCCGCCTGCACTGGAACGGAACCTGCATATTTCCCGAAAGATCCCGGTGCTGCCGGAACTCCTTTCTTCGAGCTGACTGACTGGAACACAGCACCTTCTGTAAGCTCATCCCTACAGGTATCCAAGACTCTTCTTGCCAATATGGGCCTTTTGGACTGGTCCAAACTTTTCTATGTGAGGGCTTATCAGGGTTATATCGGTTGTGACCCGTCATTGTCTTATTCCAACCGTCCGATAGTGTTCTTCCCTCCGATGAAGTTCCATCCGTCCAAGTGCGACGTGTCGCTGCGTTTCCGTGCGGAGAAGGGTTGCGGGACGGATTTCGGAATGCAGGCGTTCCAGAGTGTCCTGGAATCTCTCACCGTGGACGGCAATCCGGTGGATGTGGACCTGTCCACAAGCACGATCGTCAGCCACGCTGCTTCCATGTTCCATCCGGTGGTGAATATCCCGTCCGCCATGGTGTCTGACGGGGAGTGGCATACATTGACATTCCGTTATGCCGCATTCGGCTCGGATGCCAACTTCAGAATTACTCCGACAATGGTGCGGAACGTGAAGAACTGCTTCTGGATTGACGATATTGTGGTCAGGGAAGTGTCTTGTGACGGCAATGATTTCGTAAAGAACTGCAAGATGGTTTCGCCTGTCACACAGAAGGGCAATCCGTCCGAAGATATCTCAGACATCAGACTGCAGCCTTCGTTCTGCACGTCCATCAACAACTCCAGCATCTATTCAGTCTGCCCTTCGTTCGGCATGGACTGGATGTGCGGCGGCCTTCCGAGTGATGAGTCGCAGTGGAAAAGTCATGTGGCGGAAGCGCTCAGTTACCGTGAGACTTACGGCCCTGTGGCAAAGATATGGTGTTCCCATCTGCCTTATGGCACGAGGGAGCCACACGTAACAGAGACCTCTGCGTTCCGGACGAAGCGCTCCGCCGACAGAGCGTCGAATTCTTCAAGCGCGCCATTCGCGCAATCGCCCCGATGCGTCCTGCCAATGTCCTGGTTCATTGTAACCAGACTCTTCTTTTCAATGACGGGAGTTCGGTGGAGAGCCTGGTCAAATCCCTTGCTGAGATAGCTCCGGTGGCGGATTCCATCGGCGCACATCTGGTGGTGGAGAATATGGCTTACGGAGTGGGCGCAGATGCCCGGGAACTTTCGGATGCCATTGACAGGGCCAATGCTCTTGCGAAGCCGAAGCTCGACATCAGGATTTGTATGGATACAGGCCATGCCAACCTCTATCTGCATACCGTGACGGGCAAGGGAACAATCGTGGACTGGCTGAGAACTGCCGGAACTCGTGTGGGCCATCTCCATATAGCAGGCAACCGCGGAAAGGCCAATGTAGTAAGGCCTGGTTCTATAACCGCATATGACGACCATCTTTTCCCGGGATATGAAGGCTATATGTCCGGCATGTATGACCTGATCGGGAGGGACAAACTTTGGGGCGAGTTTTACAGGGTGCTCCTCAAGGACTGTCTTTACAGAGGACCGTTCAACTATGAAGTGTCGTCCTACGACCCGTTCGCAACAGTTGCAGGTGATCCGAGATATGACCATATCTGTGCGGCTTGGACCGTATTGGACAACTACGACAATTACATTTATCCTCAATATAGAAAACAGAAATGAAACGGATATTTTTGGTTATCAGTATAATGGCATCCATAGTCGGATTGCCGGCCGGGGCCGGCGCTGAAAGCGTTGAAGCGCTGCGCAGGATGTGTGCTCCGGGAAGTACACTCGTGCTTGAGGGGCCTCTGACTGTTTCTGGAGTGGTGGTCAGCGACTGCCGCAGCAAGAATATGGAGCTGAATCCCAATATCACTTATGCCAAGGTGGACCTTTCCTTGAGCGACAGGACGGCTTATATACAGTCACCTGACGGAAGCGCAGGCGTAAGGCTTGTATTCGACGATGCTTCTGCAAATACTCTCCACTTTGCGGACAATGTCACGCTTGATCTGGCAGGTTGTCTGCTCGAGCATGAAGTGAATCCGGACAGGGTGACCGTACGCCATCTTGGAAGTACATCAGTCCTGGAACGCGCGCCAGGAAGTGATGTGCCGGCAAAGGA
>ERZ779890.2863-NODE-2863-length-15955-cov-5.141132_pt1 | contig 15955 bp, 20 predicted proteins | sample MGYA00511553_ERZ779890 | MGnify/ENA primary metagenome ERZ779890 (study PRJEB29588, sample SAMEA2152064) | human gut metagenome | biome: human gut; feature: human-associated habitat; material: faeces | place: Denmark | collected 2008/2010 ...
GCACGCCCAAAATTCGGTAAAATTCGCTCTTGCAAATATTGCACAATTCGTGCTATAATAAACACGTCGAAAGGGAACAGGAAGGAAGGTTAGGAAATGAACACTGCCAATTACAATAGGCCCTCGATAAACTCGTGTTTTATAGGCGCAAGGCTGTGCTCGCCAAACTGGGAACGACCGAGCGCAACGCCTACGTTAGCAAGCTAGACGTTGGAACCTCTATTCTCGCCATTGCGTGTGATAAGGGTTTCGAAGAGGTGTATTGCGATGTTCGCAAGTCCTATGATTCGAAGTATTGCTGCTAGTGGGAAGGTGAAGGAAAATGAATCTGGAAGTAACAATTCCTGATGTATTGTACAACGATGCGATAGAGTACCTCGCCGAAGAATTATACAGCTCATGGCACCCGAAAAGCCCGACGGCAGCCAGTTAGCGGTCAATCCCAACTATGAGCTCGATAAAATGACGGAGCACTACCGGAAATATAGAGGTGGGGTCGACGTGCTCAACATCGTAACAGGTTCTATGATTCACGACGTCGAAGCCGACGCGTGGGCTCTTGCTTGTCGCTACGAAAAGGATAGGGGGATCGGTTGATGTGTGAACAATGGTCAAGCGGATATCAGGAGGTAATATACGCGCTTGCCCGCTGTCGTTTCGAGGCGCTCAGCTCGGAACTTGTAGAGCCTAGGCGCTACAAGCGTTACGCCGATCGGTATATCATCAGGCTTGAGACGGCTAAGGCGCTAACAGGTAAGAGCTACCAGGAAATAGACCGCGACGTTATAGCGATTTACAATAAGCTGTATATACAAAGGAAGGAGCTATAATCATGAGTCGTATTATCAAGCGCAAAATCAAGCGCACTACCGCCGAGGTGTACGATGAGAACGGCAATCGCCTTGGAACTATGGAGGTCGGCGGGCAGGTTTCCGCGCCGCGCATGGCTAACATCGTGCGCCGAGATAAGGGCAACTCGCTTTTAACGGTGCGCAACGTCGTAACGAGTGAAGACGTATACGTTATGGACGTTGATGAGTTCGTTGAGCACGCGGAGCGAATGGGCAAAGCCGATTTCGAGGCCGACAACGGCGGCACCGTGCATCACGATAAGCGAGATCCTCTAGTTACTGTGTGCGATGCCGTAACGGGCGATGTTTATCTTGAAGTTGGCGGCGACAAGGCCGTTAGCAAATAGCAAGCCATAAGAAGAAAGGAAACTAAAATGGCTGACGAAATCATGATGATGGATTCCGAGCAGGGTATCGCGAAGAACGAGGAGATGAGTTTTTCCGAGCGGATCATCCAGCACGTTCGCGAAGAAGGCTTCTTCTCCACCTTCCCGACGGACAACCTCGAAGGGCAGAAGCTTCTCTACAAGGCGACCAACGCAAGCAAGCTGCTGCGTGATTTCATGGAAACGCCCATTGCTGTCACTTCGCTTGTGTTCTCTCCGACGGCGGTTACTACCGAGGCGGGCGACGTTGAGCAGGTCATGGGCGTGTACCTCATCGATAGCGCAGGAACTGCGTACGTATCTTCATCGAACGGGGTTATCCGCTCTGCTATGAACATCATGAGCATGTTTGGAGACCCGCAAGGCTGGTCCGAGCCGCTCACGGTGGTTTGCCGTGAGACCAACACCGCTAAGGGACGCCGCTTCAAGTTCCTCGATGTCCTGTAGTCTAGCGCTGGTCTAGTGCAAGGGGTTGGCGCGAGTCAACCCCTTTTTTATCGCCTGCGCAGGCGCTAGAATATGAAAGCGTAACGCTGATACCAAAACAACGCCCGCCTTGATGACAGGCGGGCGCAAGGAAGAAAGGGGCGGCCATGGCGAAAAGGAAGCGTAGCAACCTGGATGAGGCCATCGGAAAAGCCTTGCATGGCACGCGTAACAAAGTATATCGCCTTAAAAAGAAAGGCGCAAGCGCGAGCGAGATCGCCGCTATCGACCCGCGAAAAACCGATTGGCGGTCAAGCCGCGGCAGCGCGCCTGGTTCGGCAACTCTGTATGAGCGTTATCGTAAAGGTGAGTTGAACGCGCGCGAGAAGGCCGAGTTTTTGCGCCAGCTCAAGGACTTTAACGAGCGCGAAAACAAGTACACCTCTACGGGCGGCGGGCGCTTTATCTCCTCGAAAGCTCAAGAGCGATTCGGTGCGATGGTAGAGGGCGTGAACAAGGCGCGAAAGAGGACGCTCGACAACATCGTAAAGGGCGGCAGTTATTACCAGTTCGGCGCGTCTGGTGTGGACGTGACCACCATGAGCGAGTGGGATTTCGAGCACTACGTTTCGCGCAACCTCTCGCCTCTAAAGCGGACCGAGCCTTTTACCTCATCGAAGCAGGTCGCCCGCGCAATGCAAACGCTTCTGGGCGCGACGTCCTCGATGAGCGGAGCACTTAAGAAGAGTGAGAGCTGGCGGCGTGCGGCGCGCAACATGCTTATAGACAACAACCAGCGCGAGCTTGCCGAGGCGGTCGGGCGCATGAGCGCCAAGGAATTTCTAGAAATGATAACCCTTACCGATTTCAACGTCCGCATGACCGACTTTCCTTATCAGAATTATTTCACTGTGCAGGGCCATTCGCGTGAGCGCGGGCTGGCAGCTGCGCAGGACGAGAGTAGCCGGTATATGATCGGCCTTGTCGATAGGTTCTCGCAGAACAACGCCGCAAAAGATAAGAAGTAGACAATGCGCGAGTATTGCGCCGACTTCGAGACGAACACCTATATAGACGATTGCCACGTGTGGGCATGGGGAGCCGCCGACATTTGCGAGAACCCCGAAGACACGTTTGAGTATGGTACAACTTTGGATGAGTTTATGGAACACGTGTTCGCATGCCCTGGGCGGTATTGGTTCCACAACCTCAAGTTCGACGGCAGTTTTATAACCTCGTGGCTTCTTTCTCACGGCTACGAGCATACCGAGGACATGCCGCGCGCTGGGCAGTTCTCCGCGCTCATCGACGATTTAGGCAAGTTTTACTCTATCGCCGTCGGTACCAAAGTGAAGTTCGCGGACAGCTACAAAAAGATTACCATGCCAGTTCGCGCCGTTGCGAAAACATACGGCCTGGAAATGTCAAAAGGCGAGATTGATTACAACCGTTACCGCCCCGTTGGCCACGTGCTCACGCCCGATGAGCTGGACTATCTGCGGCGCGATGTGCTCATCATGGCGCAAGCGATGAACGTGCGACTGCTCACGGGCACGAAGCTGACCACCTCAAGCGACTGCTTGGAGATTTTCCGCGATCTCTACGGTAAGAAGCGCTACCGCGCGACGATGCCTATCATCAACGGCGTTATCGACGCGGCGATGCGGCGCGCGTACCGCGGCGGCTGGGTATACGTCAACCCGAAGCACAAAGGCGAGGACGTGGGGCGGGGTATTCGCCTCGATGTGAACTCTCTTTACCCCTGGGCGATGCGCTACAACTCGCTTCCCGTCGGCAACCCCTCTTATTTCGCTGGCAAGCCGAACCCCACACCCGAGCGCCCGCTGTGGATTGCAGGAGTCACCATCACGGCGCGTCTCAAGCCTGGCAAGTTGCCTTGCATTCAGCTCAAAGGCTCTTCGATTTTCGGCGATCGCGAATACACGGACGTTGTCCCCGAGCCGACGCCGCTTGTCGTGTGCAGCGTCGATTACGAGCTTTGGTGCGAAATGTACGACATCGAGGTTTGGAGCTGGGACGGCGGTTGGAGCTTCGCGCAGCGCGAGGGCGTGTTCGACGATTATATAGACACCTATATGAAGCAGAAACAAAACGCAAGAACGCCAGGCGAGCGCGCCGAGTCGAAACTGATGTTAAACGGCCTGTACGGAAAGCTTGCGCAGAAGATTTTGCAGCGCGGTCAAGTTCCCGCCTTGGATGACGACGGCGTTCTTTGCTTTCTCGAAGGCAAGGAATGCGAACGCGAGCCTGTTTATTTGCCGATGGGCATTTTCATCACGGCGTACGCGCGGAGAAAGACGATTCTCACCGCCTGCGAGTTCGGCGACCGCTTTTGCTACGCGGACACGGACAGCATCCACGCGATCGGGGAGGAGATTCCAGAGGACGTTGAGATACACCCGAACAAGCTGGGAGCCTGGAAACACGAGGCCACTTTCGAGCGCGCGAGGTTCGTCAGAGCGAAAACATACGTTGAGACGGTGGACGGCACCGAAGAATACACCTGCGCCGGCATGTCGCAATCGCTCAAGAACATAATGAGATGGGATGACTTCAAATGCGGATTTCAAACAACTCCTTGCCTTTTTTATCATCCAGGGGGCTGTGGCGAGGACTGCGAAACGTGCTATAGTAACGCGAGAAACTGGGGGCTTAAACCGAAACAGGTTCGCGGCGGCGTGGTGCTTTTGCCTTCGCCGTTCTCTATTAGGTAGGAGGTTCGCGCAACGTGATAGCGCTTGACGTTACAACTCTTATCGTGCCCGCTCTCTCGGCGCTGCTGTCCGCCGCTTCCGTGGCGGGCGGGGTGTACGTGGCGATAAGCAACAGGCTTTCGGTGCTCGAAACCAAAATGGACGCACTAAGCGACAAGGTGGAGAAGCACAATTCAGTTATCGAGCGGACTTATAAACTCGAAACCGACGCGGCGACCGCTTGGAAGCGGCACGACGAGCTGGTCGATCGTGTGGAAAGATTGGAAGATATGAGGTTAGGAGGGACGCAATGAGCATCAATTGGAAGGTGAGAATCAGAAACAAAAACTTTTGGCTGGCACTTATCCCCGCGCTGCTGCTGCTTGCGCAGGTGTGCGCAGCGCCGTTCGGGTATGCGTGGGATTTCGGCGTTCTCAGCGCGCAGCTTGCCGCGATCGTGAACGCGCTGTTTGCCGTGCTCGCGATTCTGGGCATCGTCGCCGACCCGACCACGAAGGGTATGGGTGACAGCGAGCAGGCGCTTTATTACGAGAAGCCGAAGGAGGTTTAGGAAATGCACATTGCGATTGCGGGCGGTCATTCCGCCATTGCGAGGGGAGCGTCGGGCTACCTCGACGAGTACGAGTGCGACCGCGCTTTCGTCGCCCGACTTATAGACGCTTTCGATGCACAGGGCTGGTACGTCACCGACTGCTCAAACGAGGAGTCCGGCGTTTCCGCAGAGCTTCGCGAGGAGTGCCGAATCGCCAACGCGAGCGGGGCAGACCTGTTCATAGCCGTTCATTTCAATGCGGGCGGCGGAACGGGAACCGAGGTCTGGCACTATCCCTATTCGCTCGCCGAGACTTGCGCGCGGGAAGTGAGCCGCGAGCTCGCTTCTGCGCTGGGCTTGCCGAACCGAGGAGCGAAGAGCACCGCGGGGCTTTACGTCTTGAATCACACGGAAATGCCCGCCATCCTCATCGAGGTGTGCTTCGTGGACACCGAGCAGGACGCAGACGCCTGGCACGCGGCGAGCTGGAACGCCCTCTGCGGCGCGGTAGTGCGCGGGCTTGGGGGAGATTACTTAAACAAGGAGGAAGACATGTTAACCGAGCATCAGGACAAGCTTTTAGCAACCATCTACGAGCAGGTAACGGGCACGTACGACCCCACGGGGCGCGGCGTGGAGCTCAACGATCACGATCATATCAAATGGCTGGGCAAGGCGGTGGCCGACAACGCCGCCGCCGTTAAAGCGGTCGATGCAAAGCTCGACAAGCTCATCGAGAAGCTGGGGTAGTTATATCGCGAACTGTTGGCAGGTTATTAACAAATGGTGGAAAGCCCGAGCAGGTGTTCGGGCTTTCTTTATGCCGCTTTCACGACCATGCAGATCCGCGCGAGGAGCTCGTGAATCTCGTCTGACTCTGCGGGCGTCGGGTAGATTCCCGCCCGCGCGAGCAAGGCGAGCACTTCGGAGAACAGGCGATCGGCTTCGCGCTGGCGGTTAATCTCCCTTGTGCACGTCGCGCGGCGCGGTCGCTCGCCGTCGTCCCAATATATAGTTGTCTCGATTTCCGCGGTGCGGCGGCGCTTGTCGGGGTTCGCTGTTATCTCGATATAACAAGGAGTTGACTTACCGCCGTCATAGGTTACGCGCATGTTGTCCCTTCTTTCCTTGTCGATTTAGTCGTGTATAATACAGTATAGCCGAGATTCCGCGAACTGCCGCAAGTAGAGCACGGGGAGCCACTCGCTCGCGCGAGCCCGCGCGTGTTCGGCCTACGGCAAGGCTTTTAGCGGTGGTCGCGGTAGATCCGGCAACCTTTACCGTGCGCGGGGGAGCCGAGCAAGGCGTAACCCCGCGCACACTTGTATAAGGGAGGTAAACATGGATTTCGCAACACTGCTGGCAATGCTGGACGCCGACGAGCTGGATCTGGACGGCTTGCGCGACGGGTTGGGAGAGCTTTCGAGGGTGAGCGAGGGCGCAAACGCGCGAATCGCCGAGCTTGAAGCGGCAAACGACGAGCTGTCGCGCAAGTACACCGAGACCGCCGCGAAGCTATGGGAGATGACGCAGGCGGCGACCGCGCCCGCCGACGAGGGCGACGAGGACGACGAGGGCGACGAGGAGCCCGAAAGCGACGAGGAGCTTTTCGGCGACCTTTTCGAGGAAAAGAAATAGGAGAGTGATTGCACATGCAGGGACAGCTAAACGCAACAAACGTTGAGATTCTGAACAGGATTCGCAAATCTGCGAGCCTGGAATATAAAGACCGCGTTCCCGTTGCGACGCAGGCGAACCTCGCACGCACGGCGCGGACTATTCGCGGTTATCCCGTCGTTTGGAACGAGTTCATCGACATCCTCGTGAACAGAATCGGGCTCATGTTGTTCAACGCCTATCAGTTCAACAATCCCTTGGCACCCTTTAAGTCGGGCATGAGCTGGGGTTCTATTGCTATGGAAGTCGGTAACAACCTCATCGAGGCCGAGAACTACGACCAGATTGACACGAACCCCTGGACGGCGACGCCCGCCGACGTGGTGGCAAACTACTATGTGCGCAACCGTGCCGACGTGTACGGTGTGCAGACGAACGAGGCGCTTATCGCCGAAGCAGCCGAGAACGAGGGTCAGCTTTCGGGGCTTGTAAACATGATGTACAACGCGCCGAACCAGTCCGCCGCTTGGGACGAGTATAAGATCATGCTCAACTCGCTTGCCGAGTACGAGAACGGTTCGGGTTTCTACAACATTCAAGTGCCCGATCTAGCAACGTCCACCTCGAAGGAAGCCGACGGCAAAACGCTTGTTGAGCTCATCCGTTCTATGTACCTGCGGATGAACGGTTTCTATTCGCGCAAGTACAACGCCGAGAAGTGCGACAGCATGGCCTCTAACATGATGCTGCTGATCGATAGCACGGTTGCTTCTGCGGTGGACGTTAACGTTTTGTCGGCTGCTTTCAATCTTCCCTTCGCCGAGTTCGTGGGCCGTCAGGTGGTCATCGACGAGTGGCCCGACGAGCTGAAGGGCACGCAGGCGATTTTGGCTGACGGCGAGTTCTTCCGCGTCTACGACATCCTGAACAAGTCGGCATCTATCTACAACCCGAAGACCGACGCAACGTACACCTATCTGCACGTTCGCGGCATCTACGCCACATCGAAGCAGAGAAACGCGGTTCGATTCTCAACCGACGCGAACACCGAAGGAGCGGCAACCGTGGGCAGAACCGTTAAGTCCGTCACCGTCGCGACCGACCCCGCGGGCGGCGTTCCCAAGCTTAAGCCCGGCCTGGTGGTGCAGCTTGTGCCGACGGTCACCTACTCCGACAACGCGACCGATGCAAACGCGTATTTCATCGTGACTGCGGGCACGGCGGCGCAGGCAGCGGACGGAAAGCTTCCCGTTATCCTTCCCGATACGGGAACGTACGTTGACCGCTTCGGGGTGCTGCACGTGAGCGAGAACAGCGACTATGAGACGATCGTAGTTACCGCCGTCGCAACTCACGGCCCGACCGTGAGCGGTAACATCACGCTTGGCACCGCTTTATAGCAGCGCGAGCAGGTTCAATCGGGGCGGGTTATCCCGCCCCTTTTTGATATGGAGGTGAGACAATGCCGTTTAGCCCGATCGAGTGGCCGACAGATTCGCGCGTTACCTTGTGCAAAGTGCCGTGGGACGCGGCTTATAAAGATGTGGTTTGCTTCGAGAGCGCACGGGCGCGCGATGCGTACTTCGACGCGGTTTGCGCGAGCGCTGAAAGCGTTTGCCTTGATAAGATGACGTACCTCAAGCCTCGCGAGCCTGTTACCGTGAACGTCCCCTATTCGCGCGCGTATAGGTACAACTATCTGCGCGTGGTGAACCCCGAGCTTCCCGTACCTGGCGAGACGACCCCGCCCGTGCTTTACTATTTCGTCACGTCGGTATCGTATGTCGCACCGAACACGACCGCGCTCGAATTGCAGCTCGACGTGTGGACAACGTATATCTACGGGTGCAGCCTGGGTACGGGCTTCCTTGAGCGCGGGCATCTGCCTATGAGACAGGTTTACAACGCAGACGGCGGGAGCATTGGCAGTATCGAGAGCGACAACCTGCGGCGCTGGTGCACCACGCCCGAGGGGCTGGACGTCGGCAGCGAGTACGTCGTTATCAATCATGAATGGAAAGACATTTCCAACGCCTCGGGCGGCGGCTGGAAAGTCCTCATCACGTCCACGGTCGACCTCACGGCAGACTGGGGAACCTCATCAAGCCCTAACCTGGAATGCGCGAAGGGCCAACGAGTGGACGGGCTTATCGGAGGTTGCAACGTATATACCATGGCAACGGACAGGTTCCCAACGTTCATGGGCGCGATCAAAAAAGCACCCTGGGCGGCGAAGGGCATCATCGACATAACATGCTTCCCGTCGGATCTGCTGTCGGACGGGGACGCGGCGAACCTCGGCGGCGTGCCTGCAAACTACCTAGGAGACACGCCCGACACGTTCAACTGGTTCGAAACGGAAAACATCTGGGAGCAGTTGAGCAACGGGATACCCCCGCAATATCGCTGGATGCGAAAGTTCTATTCTTATCCGTACTCGGTCATCGAGTGGACTAACTATCAGGGGTCGCCTCTTCTCCTCAAGCCCGAGCTGTGCTCGACCGACGAGGGAAAAATCTATATGCGCGCCACGAGCTGCGCCGCTAACCCGGGAATGCGCGTTGCCGTGTGGCCCTCGTTATACGGCGGGGCGCACGGCTTCGACAACTCTAACCAGGTTATCGCCTACGATTACGCCGACATGGCGGGAACGAAACAGGGAACTATCCGAACAGGAAATAATCTAGATAACGCCGTTTGGTTTCAAGGTTTTCCAAAGTTCACACTGGTAAACGACGAGGGAACGCTGTCGATCGCGCAGCGAATCAACTCGCTCAACACAAGCTACGCAGGCGCGGGCTGGAGCCTTGCGAAGAGCAACGCTGCGAACCAGCTGGGGTTCTCGCAGACGATGCAATCGCTCGACACCGCGCGGAGAAACAAGGACATTCAAAACATCGCGGACGTCGCGAACGGAGCACTGTCCGCAGTCGGCAGCCTCACAGGCGGAAACTATCTCGCAACCGGCAAGACGGCACCGGGCAACATAGTCGGAGCCGCATTAGGCGGGGCTAGTACGGCGATTGGGCTTGTCGCGGGCAACATGCAGTTTGCCAACACGCAGAACCTCGCGTCCTCGCAAGCAACCCAAAATTACAACCTCGCGAACTGGGCAAACCAAGGGGACTACGAGCAGACCATCGCGCAGATAAACGCGAGCGTGCAGGATGCGGCGCTAACGCAGCCCTCGATTGTCGGGCAGTCGGGAGGCGACGGGTTCAACCTGGCAAACGGCTATATGGGAATCGATGTTCGCTATAAGACGGTGAACGAGCAGATGGCGCGAGTCATCGGCGACTACTGGGGAAAATACGGCTACGCGGCGCACGAGGTAGTGGACATGTCGCGTTTACCGCTTAACCAGATGCGCTATTATAGCTACTGGAAGTTTACGGACATCTATATCGAGCAGGCAGAATGTGCCGAGGCCGACAAGGATGCAATCCGAGGAATCTTCGCGAAAGGCGTTACCGTGTGGCGCGATCCTGCTCGAATCGGCAACGTCTTGCCTTATAACAACACGCCGAACTAGGTAAGGAGGCTATAACGTGGGGCAGAAGGTGGCGAAATACTACGATGATAACGAGGTTCCCGAGCTGCTGGACATGGCGGCGGGGGCCTCGTATATGAGGCAGCTCCATGGAGCGGACGAGCGCTATGAGATGTGGCAGTACCGTTTTTGGATGCAGTACCTCGAAGGTATCGCGCTATCGCGCTTCGAGTGGCACGACCTGCCCGCGGGAATCGACCCCCGCGCCGTGGAGTTTATCCTGTACCGCTTCGGAGCGGCCGGGCTGTTCATGGACAATGGCGGATACCTGTTCGCGCAAGCGAGCTACGGCGACGGTATGAACATGTACTATAACCCTAACGAGGTAAATCTAACGTCACCAGCGGGCGGGTTGTGGCAGCGCCACGCGCAGGCCTACGCGGTTGCCGTGGACGGCGAGGACGTTCCCCGTGTGTGCGCCCCCGACGTGGCAATCTGCTTCGATTCGCTTTTGCGCAGACCGCTGTTCACGATGCTCAAGAACTACGCTGTCCGTCTTGCTGAGATTGACAGGATCGTGCAGGTGAACATGGGGGCGCAGCGCACGCCGTGGATTATCGCAAGCGGCGAGGGTCAGAAGAAGACAGCCGCGCGAATCGTGCGCAAGCTCGAGAACAACGACCAATATATCACCTACAATGCAGCGGGCTTCGACGTGGGGGCAGCGGTGCAAGTGCTCCAAACCGAAGCCCCCTACGTGTCTGGCGACCTGCTTTCCGACCAGCAGCGTGTTCTCAACCAAGCGCTATCCGTTATGGGCGTGGACAACGACCCCAACGCGCAGAAGCGCGAGCGAAAGGTTTCGCTGGAGGTTTTGCAGAACAACGAGCAGGTTATGCTCGCGCGTCGCAATTTCCAGGGGGCGCGAGACCTGTTTTCCGACGCGTGCGAACGCGTGTTCGGCATCCGCCCGTATGCAACCTGGGCAGCGCGCCACGAGTACGAGGATTTGAACGACCTGGGCGGGGTGGGAGACCCTGCAGGAGATGCGAGCGAGGAGGGAACAAGCAATGTTGATTACCGATGACGGCCCCACGCTGCGCGACTGCGTGGAGCTTTACGGCATGGACTGGGAAGAGACCATGAGCGATTACCCCATTTTCGACGAGGGCAAACGGGAGTGGCTCAACGCGCGGATCTACGAGCACTTCGCCTATAGGGAGATCGCGCAGGAAACACCGTCCGACCATTTCCGACTGATTCGGCGCACCATGCACGAGATGATGCCCGCGCTCAATCCCATGTTCTCCGTGCTGGATGGGGAGATAGACATATTGGCGGGGTACGCGAGCGCAGTCGAGCACGACAGCGAGGCGCGGCAGTTGTTTTCCGCAACGCCGCAAACGCAGCTGTCGGCGGCCGAGAACTACGCGACCAACTTAACGGACGCCACGAGCAGCGAAAGCTCGAAAACGTCGGGCCGAAGCATGCCCGCGGGCGACATGCTCACGAGCTGGGCGACGTCGGTTAATAACGCGCTTTATCTCGTGTATAATGGGCTTGAGCCGTATTATCTGCAGATTTTCGATTAGGAGGTGCATATGACCGTTATCGAGAACGCGAGCGATTTCGACTTCGCGTACAAAGGCTATCAGTATCCGCTTCCGCCGACGTGGAAGTACGCTGTTCGGCAGCAAGACCAGATCAATTGGCTTCTGCAGGCGCTTTTGAAAGTCAACTACGAGGGTGTAAGCGCCGACTACCTCTCCGAGCAGATCGCCGGGGCGGTGCAGAGCGTGACGAACGGATACGTCAACGCCGACGCTGCGCTAAAGCAATATCTCGGCTCGCTCATCGCAGCGCTTGAAGACGAGCTATCGAAGCTCGAAGGCGGCATTGCCGCGCAGCGAAACCCCGTGACGGGTATGCGCGACTACGCCTATCAAGTTAGCAAACAGATGTACGACATGCTTCGCACGTATGCCTGCACGTGGGACGAGCTCGCGAACACGGGCAAGACGTGGGACGAGGTCAAGGCAACGGGACATAGCTGGTTCGAAGCGGACATGTTCGGAAACATCTACTGGGGCGACGGACAGCAGCGGGCGAAGTTTACGCCTATCGACCACATCGACGTTAACACCCCTGGTTATACCGACTAAGGAGCTAAAATGGCAACATCTCATTACAACTTCCCGACCATCAACGGAACGGACACCATCGACGGCGTGAACGCGATAAACGGCCTTGCGAACTCGGTCGATGCGGCGCTTTTCGGCGTTGCGGGCAGCATCCCGCAGGAGTACGCGCTGCCTATCGCGGGGACTACCTCGCTTGGCGGTGTGCGCGGATCAGGCGATATCTCGGTTAACGCGAGCACGGGGGATATGACAATCAACGCGAACACCGTGGGGAGCAACGAGCTGCAAACCGGCGCGGTAACGAACAACAAACTAGCAGGTGGCTCGGTTGGCAGCGGCAACCTTATGCCTGACGTCCTGGCTATGATACAGCAAGGCGCGCAAGCTTATAACAGTGTCACCGCCGCTCCGCAGCTCTATCGCCTGCCTGATTACACTTCCGGCCAATATCTCACCAGCGGAACAATCTATTCAAACTATGTTGTCAACCCTTCTGCGCATACCTGCCAGTTAAAGATAGACGCCAGCGGCGTAAATATTAACCTCCCCGCAAGTAATACGTCGCTTGAAAACCCGCTTTTCGCGCTAGGAGTTATCCCGACGCAGTACCGACCCGCAAGCGATTACGCCACGATGATTTGGTCGCAATCGGGCAGCGATGGCTATCAAATCGTGTACTTCCTGGGAGTGTCGAAAGACGGCGCGGTAGGCATCTACCACATCAACTCTTCAGGTGCGCGAAACGGCGAGATGTGGAGCAAGGGGACATTGCTTTACACGTACAGGGCACAAGACGCGTCGTAAACGTTCGAACGGGGCGGGCACATTGCCCGCCCTTTTAGTTTGGAGGTGAGAGCATGCCGACGCGCGACAATACAATAATGTACGCCATGTACGTTATCGGCGAGGTGGAAAGCAATTGGGATTGGACGGGCGTTTACCGAGCCGACCCTATCACGATCGGGATGATGCAGAACTATGGGCAGCGCGCCGAAATCTGCGTTGAGCGCTGCGCAGCCGAAGACCCCGAGGGTTATACGGCGTTCAAAGCGGCGGCCCCGAAACTGGCTGCGGCGGTTGAGCAGGATTACGGATGGAATTGGTGGACAGGCTACTATGTAGACGACGCCGAAGCGGCAGCGTGGCAGACGTGGGCGCAGCGTGACAAAAACCACGTTGGGCAGCAAAAGCTCTGGATTGACGACGCGACGGGCTATATCGAGACGTTGACGGGGTGGGGACTCTCCGAGGACAGGCCGCAAACGCTTATCTACGCAATGTCCATGTATCACCAGTCGCCGCGCGAGGCGGGGAACGTGATAGGGGCGTGCGGCGGATCTGCCACGCTCGACACCATGCACGCGGCGTGCATGAACAACGGGATTTTAGGGCGCTACAAAAACCGTTACAACACCGTTTACGGCAGGCTGTCCGATTGGGACGGCGAGAGCGCACCGCCCGACTTCGGGCAGGTGCAGGACGTGGGCGCAGGCAGCGGCGGGCAGAACACGGGCAGCACGGGGCAGCCTTCGGCAGCTGTTGCCCGAGTACAGCTAGACAACGGCGTTATGACGCTATGGGGCTCAGGGATCTACGCAAGCGGCCTAACGTGTTACAAGTCCGCCCCGAACACCTGGTTGCCGAGCATCTCGAAGACAGGCGAGCCGAACCCCGGCACCAGCACGGGCGGTGGAAGCTCCACGGGAAACGCGGCCCTGAACGAGTTGCGGCAATGGTTGCTAGACCATGTAGGAGCTTTTGCGTACTCGCAGGGCGCGGGGCGCATGTCGCCCGAGGAGTCGGGCTATACGGACTGCTCAGCGCTCATGTGGTACGTATACCACACCGTTACGGGCGAGAACATAGGCAGCTGGACGGGCGACCAGCAGAACTACGGGGAGATAATCGCCGAGGGCAGCGGGGAATTGCCGCAGGGCGACATGCAGGTTATGGATCTGGTGTTCTTCAATTGGCGCGGCTATAACCCCTCGTTCGACCATGTGGAAGCCTATATAGGCGACAACCAGCTTATCGGGCACGGCGGCAATCCGCACATGGGGCCGACGGTCAAGCAGGACGCGAACGCCTACGCGCGAGGTGCCCACGATTGGCGTGTTCGGCGTTACGTCTGAAATAGCGGGTTATTATGACTAGACAATTTTACAATCCATCGAAAGCGATCAGCTACGGCGCGCCTCTTACCGCCGTTATCTCGATGCGCTCATACGGCAAGACCTACGGGTTCACCAAAGCAGCGATAAAAGACTGGATGCGCGACAAGTCGCAGTTCGTCTATGTGCGCCGCTACGATACCGAGCTGAAGACCAGCGCGCCGAAGATATTCGACGATATCGCGGCTCACGATGAGTTTCCTGGTTACGAGTTCAAAATGCAGGGCTATACGGGGCTTGTGCGCAAGAAAACGCCCGATGACTCCGCGAAGTGGGAGGAGATCTGCTATTGCATCCCGCTCTCGAAGCAAGCGAGCTATAAAGGCGTAGCGTTCCCGAGGGTGAAAAAAATAATCTTCGATGAGTATATACGGGTACTCAAGACCCCGCCAGGCTACCTACGCGACGATATGGGCGCTCTGTTCAACTTGTACAAGACTATTTCGCGCGATCGCGAGAACGTGCACATGTATTTGCTGGGCAACGCTTGCGACCTCACGAACCCGCTGTTTCTGTTCCTCGGCCGCGAGCTCAAGGGCGAACCGAAAGACGGGTTTAGTTGGTACCGAAATAAAACGGTGCTTGTGGAGTACGCCAAAAACCAGCAGTTCGCCGACGAGGAGCGCCAAACGGTAGTCGGCCGCCTGGTCGATGGAACGCAGTACGCGGGCGTTATGATCGATGCTAAGTTCGCGAACGCGGGCGAAGAGTTCATAGCCGCGAAGCCTTCTCGCGCCCGCTACCTCTACGGGTTCGAGTGGCAGGGAAAGCAGTTCGGATGCTGGGTCGATGAGCGAAACGGGTATTACTATATAACTCGCAAGGTTCCGAAAGATGCCGACTCTCCGAAGTATCACATGTTTGCGTTGTCGGCGGAGGACATGCGCCCGAACATGTATATGATCAAGCGGGCTGACCCATTTATCAAAACCTTACAGCGGCTCTATACCATTGGCGTTTGCTTCTTCGACAGTCCAGCAACACGCGAACAGTGGCTCAAGATGACTGGACTTATCGGGTATAGGTAAAGCGAAGGGGCGAACTTATCGCCCCTTCTTGTTAACTGGTTCTCAACATTTTCCAACAATCGTCGCAAACTACGCTATCGCCTGATATCCAATGGTTTAGCGCTGGCTCTGGGCTTATAGCTACCTGAGCGCCGCACACAGCGCAGGGCTGATAATCGTGCTCGCTGCTCATGCTGTACGCGAGCACAGCCCCCGCTACAAGCGCAACGGCGAGGGCGAGGGAGATCGGTTTAGTCATGGCTCACGCTTTCCCGGTCGCCGTAAATCTTATCGTAACGAGCAGACACGGCCCGTTCAACACTGGCATAGCTTTCACCAAGCAGGTCACCAAGCATAATAACACCAGCGGTGCAGTATGCGCTGAAGCGCTCAACGGCGCGTGTATCGCCAACCGCTTCATGATAAAATTGCAGATTCCGCCACGCGGCGATCGTGCTCACAGCTTCAGCCCGCTGCTCGTCGGTGATTACCTTCTCGTTCATTTCCTAACCTTCCTTCCTGTTCCCTTTCGACGTGTTTATTGTAGCACGAATTGTGCAATATTTGCAAGAGCGAATTTTACCGAATTTTGGGCGTGC
>ERZ779890.2901-NODE-2901-length-15818-cov-4.182770_pt1 | contig 15818 bp, 25 predicted proteins | sample MGYA00511553_ERZ779890 | MGnify/ENA primary metagenome ERZ779890 (study PRJEB29588, sample SAMEA2152064) | human gut metagenome | biome: human gut; feature: human-associated habitat; material: faeces | place: Denmark | collected 2008/2010 ...
ATTGAAAAATTTCAATCCAGCAGGGTCCTTTCTTATGTATCCATAAAGCAGCAGGATGCTTCACCGTTTTTATTCTCCGTCGCTCTCTGCCCAGCCTTTACTCCGTTCGACTGCCTTGTGCCAGCCGTGAAGCAGCCTTTGGTGCCTCTCCTCCTCCATCTGAGGATAGAAGGTGGTATCACAGTGCCACAGACGGCACAGCTCTTTCCGGTCCTTCCAGACACCCACCGCCAGACCTGCAAGATAAGCTGCACCCAGCGCCGTTGTTTCCCGAATCATTGGACGGTCCACCCTGCAACCGAGAATATCCGCCTGAAACTGCATTAAGAATCGGTCGCGGCTGGCTCCTCCGTCCACCTTCAAGCTGTCCAACGGGATTCCGGTATCCTTTTCCATCGCCTTGACCAGGTCATAGCTCTGGTAGGCAATCGACTCCTGTGCCGCACGGATGATGTGTTCCCTCTTGGTTCCTCTGGTGATGCCGATGATGCAGCCGCGGGCGTACATATCCCAATGCGGCGCACCCAGTCCGGTAAAGGCAGGCACCAGGTACACCCCGCCGGTGTCCTCCACCTTCTGTGCGTAGTATTCCGCATCCTTGGATTCGGTGATGAACCGCATCTCATCGCGCAGCCACTGAATGACCGCTCCCCCCACAAAGACACTGCCCTCCAGCGCATACTGCACCTTTCCATCCAATCCGATGGCAATGGTGGTCAGCAGCCCGTTCCGGCTCATGCAAGGGGTATCGCCGGTGTTCATCAGCAAAAAGCAACCGGTGCCATAGGTGTTCTTTGCCTGCCCTTTTTGGAAGCAGCACTGACCAAACAGCGCCGCCTGCTGGTCGCCTGCAATTCCTGCAATCGGGATATTTTCCCCCTGGATGGTGGTATAGCCGTACACCTCGCTGCTGTTGCGCACCTGCGGCAGCATACAGCGCGGAATATCCAGCACCTCCAGCAGCTTTTCATCCCAGTCGAGGGTGTGGATGTTGTACAGCATGGTGCGGGAAGCATTGGTGTAGTCGGTCACATGGACCTTGCCGCCGGTCAGCTTCCAAATCAGCCAGCTGTCCACCGTTCCAAATAAAATTTCCCCCGCCTTTGCCCGCTCTCTTCCGTTCGGGATGCGGTCCAATATCCATGCAATTTTGGTGGCAGAAAAATAAGCGTCCGGTATCAGTCCCGTCGTCTGCCGGATATATCCGTCCAACCCCTGCTTGCTCAGCGCATCAATCCGGTCTGCCGTTCTGCGGCACTGCCAGACGATTGCGTTGTAGACCGGTCTGCCGGTCTTTGCATCCCACAGGATGGTCGTCTCCCTTTGGTTGGTGATGCCGATTCCCCGAATATCCGAAACCTCCACCCCGCTTTTGGCGATGACCTCCATCATCACCGCATACTGCGAGGAATAAATTTCCATCGGGTCGTGCTCCACCCAGCCCTCTCTCGGGTAATGCTGGGTAAACTCCTTCTGTGCGATCCCGATAATATTCTGCTGTTCATCGAACAAAATGGCGCGGGAACTGGTGGTTCCCTGGTCCAGTGCAAGGATATAGCTTGGCATGGCAGTCCTCTCCTTTTTCGATTACTGATAATATCGTTTAATGATAAAGTTGACCCACAGTCCCGCAATTCCATCAGCTGCCAACACAATCCCCAGCACCCGCATGGTGATGACCAGTGCATTAAACGGGTTAAAAATCAAAAGGATGCCCAGCGCAATGATGCACCCTGCAACCACCGTGGCTGCCACCCAGCGCTGATAGCCGTAATTTTTGAGCATCAGCCCTCTTTGCAGCTTGGAGATGCCCTCCACCAGCACCAGGATACCCAGTACAATCGGCAGCACCGCAAAGATACCACCCGGATTGAGAAAAGAAAACAGTCCGATGGCTACCAGCACAATCCCTAAAAACAGCTCCCCTGCAAAAAACGGAGAGAGGCTCTTGTTGCGAAAATAGCTGATGATGCGCAGCACGCCGTACACCAGCGAGATAATTCCAATCCCATAGGTGATGACATTGAGCGATTCCTGCGGAAAAATCACCAGCAGCACACCGGCTGCAATCCCGATGATGGCTGCCAAAAAGTCGTTGACTTCAATATGAATCGTTTTCATTTTCTTTCCTCCTTGCATTAAATCACAAAGGTGAACGCCTGCGCATTCTCCAGCAGATTGTCAATCAGGTTGTCCTCTTTTTTGCTTCTGCCCGCATAGCTGCTCACCGGTGCAAACACGCCTCCGTGGGAAACCAGCAGTGCCCTTCCCGGTTTGCCTTTCAATTCATCCAGAAAGTTGTAGACGCGGTCATAAAAATCGCGGATATTCTCCGCCTGCTGATAGTGATGATTTGCTGCATAATCCCAAAATGCCCGGGTGTCAAACTCGTCCCAGCGCTTCCCCTGAAACTCTCCCATATCCCGCTCGGCAATGCGTGGCTCGTAGAAAATAGGAATCTGCCTGTTTTCACAGATAATCTGCGCCGTCTGCTTTGCCCTTTGCAGCGGGGAGCAGTATACCCGGTCAAACTGCCGGTCAGCCAGCAGCTGCGCGGTTTGCTTTGCCTGCTCGATTCCCCGGCTGTTAAGCGGAATATCCTCCTTGCCCTGCTGTTTTCCCAGGTTGTTCCACTCGGTCTGTCCATGACGGACAAATGTTATCTCCATAAAAGGTCCTTCCCTTCTGTTTGCTCCTTTTAAAAGCAGCAAAGCGCAGGCTGTTTGTTTGCCCGCGCTTTGTAAGTTGACTTTTGCTTTTCCGGTTTACATTCCCGAGCCTTTTTTGGTGAAGGGCTTTCTGCCTGCGCCCTTCGACTGCGGTTTTGTGCCGCGCGGTGCATACCCTTTCTGGAAGGAAGCATTGGAGCGCTGCTGTCCGCCTTTGCCGCCTTTCCGCTCCTGCTCAAAGCTGCGGCGCGGTTTGCCCTGTGCGTTATATTGGATTTTGCCTGCCGGCGCAGCCTTGCGGGCAGCGCTGTTCAGAATATCTTCGTCCAGGTCACCCAGCACCTCCGGCGCACCGGAGGAAGCTTTGATGGCGTTGCGCAGCATCCCGATTTCTCCCGGACGCAGCTCTCTCCATTTTCCGGGAGCCAACATTCCCAATTTCAGCGGTCCTACTGCGGTGCGTTTGAGTCTGGCTACCTCCAGCCCGACCGCCTCGCACATCTTTCTGACCTGTCGGTTTCTTCCTTCATAAATCACAACCTGCAACACCACCCTGCCCGGCTGTTTTTCCAGCACGGTTACGTGAGCAGGACTGGTCTTTTTGCCGTCGATTTCCACACCGGTGGACAGGCGGACCACCTGCGCATCGCTGATTTCCGGGCGCACGGTGACGCGGTAGGTTTTGGAAACATGGTGGCTTGGGTGCATGATGAGGTTAGCAAATTCGCCGTCGTTGGTGAACAGCAGCAAGCCTTCACTGTCCTTGTCCAGTCTGCCGATGGGGTACACCCTCTCCGGCACATCCTCCACCAGCTCCGCTACGCATCTTCTGCCCAACTCATCGTTCATGGTGGTCACAAAGCCGCGCGGCTTGTTGAGCATGATATAGTATTTCTGGCTGCTCTTCTGAAAATAGACACGCTCGCCGTCGATGGTCACGACATCGCGGTTCGGATTGATTTTCTGTCCCAGCGCTGCAGGACGACCGTTGATTTTGATTTTGCCCTGCTCGATCCATTCCTCCGCCTTTCTTCTGGAAGCAATTCCCTGCTCAGAAAGGACCTTCTGTATTCTGATTCCCTTTTCCATTGTGAACTCCTTTAAACTCAATATCCTCATTCCCTCTGCCGCAGCAAGAATCTGTGCTGTTTGAGAGGGGACTTCTTTCTGTATTCTATTTTAAGTCAAAGCAGCAGGGCTGTCAATCTCCTTTTTACTGTTAAGACACAAGCTTTTTCCTCTTCCTCCGTTCTGTCTGTCAAGCGAAAACTTTTGGCAAACTGCAAAAGTCTTTTTCTTTTGTCCTCCATCTTCATCCCTACGATAAACTGTAACCGATTCCATTGTTTCCTTTACATAACGTTAAAAATCCCAGTCCTGTCCCTTCCCTTGAAAGCTGTCGTCAATTATGTTAAAATAGGAGCAAACAAATCTGCTCTGTCTTTACTGATTGTACAGAGATTGGAAGGGAGAGATACTGCCTTGAAGATACAGGAATCCGGTGAAAACTATCTGGAAACCATTTTGATGCTGGAACAGAAAAACGGAACGGTTCGCTCCATCGACATTGCAAACGAACTGGCGTTTTCCAAACCCAGCGTCAGCCGCGCCATGAGCATCCTGCGCTCTGCCGGTTATATTACGATGGATAAAAACAATCTGATTCTGCTGACCCGGGAAGGACGGCAAAAGGCGGAGGCAATCTATGAGCGCCACTGCATCCTCTGCCGTTTTTTGGAGGATGTCCTCGGAATTTCTGCCGACACCGCAGCAGCTGATGCCTGCCGCATCGAACATATCATCAGCGAAGAAACCTTTGACCACATCAAATCCTTTCTGAATGAACAGGACACCGACGGAGGGCAGCGATGATCGCGCCCAATGCGCAGGAGCGGCTCACGCAGATCGTTGAGCCGCTTTTGTTTTGGTATCAAAAAAATAAGCGCTCCCTTCCCTGGCGGGACCAGCCCACGCCCTACCGCGTGTGGGTATCGGAGATCATGCTCCAGCAAACCAGGGTAGAAGCAGTCAAACCCTACTTCGAACGCTTTCTTACTCAACTTCCCTCCATCCAAGCGCTTGCATCCTGTCCCGAAGACCGGCTGCTCAAGCTGTGGGAAGGTCTTGGCTATTACAGCCGCGCGCGCAATCTGCAAAAAACTGCCCGCCTGTTGGTCGAGCAGTACGACGGACAGCTGCCTGCCGACTACCGACAGCTGACCACTCTGCCCGGCATCGGTGACTACACCGCCGGAGCCATCGCCTCCATCGCCTTTGGTATCGCCGTGCCCGCTGTGGACGGCAACGTCCTGCGGGTAATTTCCCGCATCCTGTGCTGCGGCGATGACATCGGTCTGCCGCAGACTAAACAATCTTTCCGTCAGCTGCTGCTTCCGGTTGTTCCGCAGCACAGCGCCGGCGACTTTAACCAGGCGCTGATGGAACTGGGTGCCACCGTCTGTCTGCCCTCCTCTGCGCGCTGTCTGCTGTGTCCGCTGTCGGCACTGTGCTGTGCCCACCAAGAGGGTTGCACCCAGCAGTACCCGGTAAAAGCGCCCAAAAAAGCGCGGCAGATTCAGCAGCGCACCCTCTTTGCCATCCTCTGTCGGACGGCTGAGGGCACCTTTACCCTGCTGCACCGCCGACCGGACAGCGGACTGCTCGCCGGTCTTTGGGAAATCCCTTCGGTCGAAGGAGCACTCACCGAGGAGCAGGCACAGCAGGCAGCCGCGCAGCTGCTAGAGCCATTTGATCTTTCTGTTCTTTCGGTGCAGCCGCAAAAGCCTGCCCGCCACATCTTCACCCACATCGAATGGCAGATGAGCTGCCTGTTGGTCAAAACCGGCGACAACACCCTTTCCCGCAGCCAAATCGACCGCCTGTTGCCGGAAGATTTTCTGCTGACCGACCGGCTGGATTCGGTTTCCCTTCCCAGCGCCTTTCAAAGCTATACCTCTTTGTTGACCACCCTCATCGGCAAGCCTTCCCTTTAATATTTTGTAAAAGGAAGACACTGCCATGGTGATCCTGCTCAGCGGCGCCTCACACACCGGCAAAACCCGGCTGGCACAACAGCTGATGGAGCAGTTGCACATCCCGTACCTCTCCATCGACCATTTGAAGATGGGTCTGATTCGCAGCGGTCAAACCACCCTTACCCCCACCGATGACCGGCAGCTGACCGTCTACCTGTGGTCCATCGTGCGGGAGATGGTTGAACGAAATACGGCGACTACAGCACTGCCGTCCAATGCAGTGAAGGCCATGATTAACCGGATAGATTATCAGGATAAGCTGCTTGACGCTTACCGCGCTTTTGCGGGGTCATACGACGAATGGCTGTGCTCGGACGGGGCGGTTGGTATAAGACATGCTTCCGAGGTGGCAGGCACGCGGCAGATCGTGGCCGACTTGGAAAAGCGAGAGAATAAAAGATGCTGACGTATTCGACAAGATTCATTGAGCCGCCAAAGTTCGCACTCTCGATCCGACAGCCGTGGGCAAAGCTCATTCTGAGTCATCAAAAAAACATGGAGTATAGAGTATGGCGACTGCCGGAATTACACTGCAATACATGGCTTTATCTTCATGTTCCGCTCAATATGAGCAAGTATGAGAAGGAGTTTGCCCGGCAGCTTTACGGATCGAAAGACCTCCCCTGTGGCGGTTACATTGGATACATCATGTTCGGCACTCCCGTCCGCTACGATACGCCCGAAGAGGCTCGCCCGTACGCCAGTCATCCGTTTTGTTGGCACTGGCCTATCATTGGCCGAAGACGGATTCCTTTCATTCCTGCGAGGGGAAAGCAGCGCATCTTTGCAGTACAGGAGGCATCTGAATGAAGCGTATTGAGATTCCGGTGGGTACGCTTGATGTGGCCACCATGTCGGCTGGCTATGCCGACGGTATTCATTTTGTCATCAGGCTTGTCAGGGAGGGAAAACGTTTTTTTGAAGCCCCGGAAGCACGGAGCGCGCTTGCGAGCCTTGCCGACATGCTCGAAGGAGAACTGCCGACCTTGGTCAAGAACTATGTTGAAACAAGGACGAGTCAGCAGACCAGAGAGGCTGCAGAACAGGATGTGACATGGAACTGAAGCAACGAAGGCTTGTCGGCGAAGGTGTGAAGTTTGAGCGTATCCGGCGCATTACGGGGTACCTCGTAGGCAGCGTGGAGCGCTTCAACGACGCGAAACGTGCGGAGGTAAAAGACCGTGTGAAACATGTGAAGGTATCGTGATTTTCCCAAAGACCATGCGAAACGGCCTTTCAAGGCCGTCGCCGGACGATTTCCGGCCTGATGAGCATAAGCAAATCGGAGTAGTTATGCATTTGGACACGTATTCGACATGCGAGGATTGCGCGGCACTGGTGCGCCTGCGGCGACGCGACCTGCCTCCGGCGATTTATTGTCGCCTCGGTTACCCCATGCACAGGTTGGTTCCGGCTGGCATCTGTCCACATCCGAAAACCTCGCGGGAAGTCGACCTTGCCCGCAAGCTCTACAGACGCCATGCGAGATAATCGAAAATTTATCGGGTCAATTTGTGTCAGAATCGGCACGGAGCGCACAAAGCTGGAATTGTCTCCAGCTTCCATCCACGGCGGCAAGGATGGTTTTCGTGTGCGCGTGAACCGGCGCTGGCTTGATGCGCCGGAAGGCGGAGCGCTTTTCGTCGGTCCGGATCGGCTTGGTCAGCTTGTGGCTGACGTCGCCCTTGGCGGCATGCCCCTCCCGGAACCGGCTCCCGCTCTTCCAGCGAAGACACGGGTGAGCATCCGGCGCGAGACTGACGGCATCATCTGGCATGACGGTGCGTGGACAATTTCGCCGCCGATCCGGGCTTATGACGGGCGCTGGTACGTCGCCGTCACCACGGCCCGCAAGGGAATTGAGTTTGTTCCTGTAAGCAGTGTCATCAGGAGTAACCATAATGGCCACACAGAATAGACGCCCTCTGTATGCGAAAATCGCAATCGCCCGGAAGCAGCTCCCGCATCTTGACGAAGACGCCTACCGCGAGCTGCTGAAGAGGGAATTCGGCAAGGAAAGCAGTAAAGAGCTGAACTGGTATCAGTTTGAAAGGCTGATCCAGCTTCTCGCCGGGCTCGGGGCACACTTTGAAAGCGGAGGAAGTAATCGCAAGGTGACCGCCAAGGCCCGCCCGGACTGGATTTCAGTGCCCGACGATGCACCGCACGCATCGCTAAAGCGCCAGATACTGGCGATCTGGAAGAAGCTCGGCTACAGCATGACAAGCCTCGAAACCCGCGTCCAGCGGCAGTTTGGTACGCACACCTTCGCCTGGGTGCATGACCACGAGAAGCTGACGGCCCTGCTGACCGATCTGCAGAAGCGGGAAAGGGCCTTCGACAAAAAGCGCGGGGCCACGGCGTGAATGCGGCGCTGGAGAACCTCCGAGCTGACATCCTCGCGCGGCACACGTCCGTTTACCAGTTTTGCAGGCAACATGAGAATCTGAAGCGCTCCACGGTCTACGCCGTGCTTGCCGGGCGCTACGCGGGTGATGCGGAAGAGCAGCTTGCTCGTATCCGGGAAGCTCTGGACGGCCCTGGCTCCAAGGAAATCCCGACGCCGGGCCGGATAGCGGAAGTGCTCCAGCGGACGAAATGTCGGCGCTGTCGTCCTGTGAGCCGACGAAAGTGTCAGAGATGTCGTGAGAAAACGGAACAGGAAGCGCAGGCCGTGATGGAATTTTTAGAGAAGGAGGAGGCATGTCGAGGACTTTGATCACGGACATCGTGCAACTGACGAGAGACGGCTGGCGGCCTTACGGAGGCCAGCCTGAAGGCTATGTGTACGAGCGCCTTGGCTGCCCGTACCTGCTGACGAAGCGCAACCGCCCGTACTGGTTTGTTAAAGGTGACATCTATCTGTGCGTCGGCTGCGCTCGGAGATGCAGCCTTACGCGCCCCGATGGTTTTCCGCTTCCGCTCCCCGTTCGCTACCCCAAACCTCCGCAGCCGTATATCTTGACTCCTTATGAGATGGTCGAAAGAAAACCTCTACTGACCGTGGAAGAAGCGGCATACTGCTTGAACGTCAGCAAGCGCACGGTATACGACTACATCGATCTTGGGAAGCTCAATGTCTTGAAGGAAGGCCCGAAACGCGTTTCTTCGCGGGATGTTAGACGCATGATGGAGAACTTTGTCTTTGAGCAGTGAAAAAGTGTGCACAGATTGCGACGTTTCCGGACTGTAAGCCCCCGACATGACATTGTGGCCATGCCGGGGGCTTTGCTGTGCGCCAGCCCCGGTGAATCTCCTTCCCGCCGGGATTGGCCCGGCGGGGCTAACCGCCGAGGTCGCTATGACGTTTCTGAAAAATCTTTTCTCTTCCCGCCGCTGGTTTGCGCTCACCGTGCTGGCCACCATCTGCCTGTCCGTTTTGCTTGTCCTTTTCGCTCCGCAGCAGGCCCCCGTGGTCCACTACAAGTTGACGCTCGTTCTTCTCGCCGGTCTTGTTCTGTACCTGCTTGATTACGTGCTTTTCCCGTTCGCATCCCCTGATTCGTACCTTGCCGACGACTGGCGCAAGGCCCCCGATGCCGACAGGCCGGATGACGCGGACTACCCAGTCGTTGAGGGGTACCGGCAGGTCTTTTGTTTCGCCATGCTTCGTCGCGCCATCATCATCGGCTGCGGGATGCTTGCCGTAGGGTTGGGGTTGTAGCATGAGCGTCAGGCAGTATCTGTCCGGCGCATGGAAACGGGCACAGCCCCGCGTTAAGACTTTGCTGGCAGCGATTTGGAGATGGTTGAAGGGCTGGCCGGACTTCATCCTGCTCGAATGCGCCAAGGGGTACCCATACTTTCGCGTAGGGTTCTGGTTTGTTCTTGGTGGTATATGTGCGCTTTCGTTTGTTATTTTGTGTTGCCACACGAGCCATGCCGCCGAAGTCCAGATTCCACGCGCCGCCCTGCAGTACCGTTCCGAGCTGATCCGTTCTTCACGCATGGTCTGGGGGATGGATGCACCGGTGGCCGTCTTCGCCGCCCAGATTCACACGGAGAGTTGGTGGCGCAACAGCACGGTTTCTTCGGTCGGGGCGCAGGGGCTTGCCCAGTTTATGCCGAGCACGGCGAAGTGGCTGCCGTCCGTCGCTCCCGAAACCGGCACGCCCGCACCTTTCGATCCACGCTGGTCACTACGGGCTTGCGTCACCTACGATAAGTATCTTTTTGACCGTATCGCATCACGCCGGGACGGACGACTCACGGAGTGGAACCGCATGGCGTTCACCATGTCCGCGTATAACGGCGGGCTCGGCTGGACGAATCGTGACCGCACTAAAGCCGCGCAGTCCGGCCTGAATCCGGACATCTGGTTCGGGCATGTCGAGCAGGCTAATGCCGGTCGGCGAGCCAGCGCAAAGCGGGAAAATCAGCGATATGTCCAGTTTATCCTGCGTGAGCGCCAGCAGGCTTACGTCAAAGCCGGATGGGGAAGAGGGGTGGCCGAGGATGAGTAAAGTTGGAGTTGTCACTGTCCTGGTGTTGAGTTTTTGCCTTGTCGCATGGGGGTACGTGCATGGGTGCAAGGACACGGAAGCCGACTATGCTGTCCAACTCGCGGAAGAGAAGGATGCCCATGCGAAGACGAAAAAGGCGCTCGAAGCCGCCCTTGCGACGGGGGTTGGCTGGCAGGCCGCTTATGAAGAGATGGAAAGTTCGGCGGCGGCCTATCGAGATACAGCCGAAGCCTGCCTCGTCCGGGAAAAAGACTGGCGGAACGCCGTGGAACGCCATGAGTCCGTATTGCGCGAGGCTTCCCTGCATCCCCGCCCCGCCGAGGAGCGAGAGCATGTTGTGGATGCTGCGACGCGCCGCAAGGCCGCTGCTGCTCTTAACGCTCCTTGGTAGCTTGCTGCTTGCCGCCGGGTGCGCGGATCGGCTGCCGGAACTGCCGCCTGCTCCGCGCATCATGCTGGCGAGGGATTGCCCGGCTCCGGAGCGTCCTGATTTGCCGCCGGTGAATGGGGAACTGCCGTTTGATGCGCCGGAGAATGTTTCGGCGCTCATGCTGCGGGATACTATTTTAAAAAGTTATGCCGAGGGGTTGGAGGCTGCCGTCGACTGCTACCGCAAGGCGAAAAAGGAGGTCTCCGATGACGCCCGTGGATCAATTACCACAACTCGTTGAGGCGCTGATCTCTATATCGGGGGTGCTTGAGCGACTTGGCATCCCCGGTGTGATCAGCCTGCTGATTGTCGTGACGGTCACGCCCGTGGCTGCGCTGTTGACCCTTAACTACGTCAACTCAAAGAACCTTGCCGCAATGCATGAACAGTCCCGCAGGGATACGCAGGCCATTGTGCAGCAGTTACGCAGTGATATGTCGAACGCTCTTGAGACATACCGCTCGGATACGCTCAATATCGTCCGAGAGTTGGGCCAAAACCAACTCGCCACGGCGCAGTTCTACAAGGACAATGTCGAACTTGTGAAGGACTACAAGGAATTGACGAAGGATTACAAGCGGGTGGCCAATGACTTGTCTGATCTGATCGTGGGGCACACGACCGTGCTGCAGCGTCTGGCCGGGCTTATCGAAACCAATATGCAGTGTCCGATGGTGCGTGAAACCGCACACGGAAAGAAGTGAGGCGATGATGAACGAACGATTGATGTACAAGAATGATCGTGCAAACCTGCGTGAGCAGCGCCGCCAGTTGGAGACATCCGCCAGCGAGCTGCGCGAAGGAATCCGGGAAGAACTGTACGATATGAAGCCTATCGAGGAGGTCGACACGCAGAAGGCTCTCGACATGCTTCTGGTGATGATCCAGCAGATCGAGCAGATCAGAGGGATCGACGCCAAGATCGAAATCCTCAATCGAAAGTTGGATAGTTGATATGGACGCCGTGAAAGCTCGCATTCGGATGCAGGAAAAGCTGTTGCGCGAGACACGCGTGACCATTGAAGCTCTGCGTGGCCACATGAGCCAGTTGCTGTATAGTGACGAGTCCCCGGAATGCATCGACGGAGAGAAGCTGGTCGATGCCGCATCGTCCCTGAACTCTCTTGTGGGCATCTATCGGGACTGCCTTGCCGGGCTGCGCGATCCGGGGGATGGCGATGGGCGCTGAGTACGACGCCGATACCCGCTGGCGGGCGATGGAGCTGTACTGCGCGGATCGCTTGACCTTCGCGCAGGTCGCCAAGGCTACGGGCGTCGCGGACTCCACACTACGGCGTTGGGCCGACGCATATCAATGGCGTGAACGCAGGGAAGAGCTGGCACGGGCGGAGGCCGACATCCGCATCAATACGATCCGGAGTCGTGCCGCTATTCTTCGGCATCTCATCGAAGCTCAGGATGGCAAGGCTGCATCGCAGATTGCCTTCGCCGTCTCAAGCCTTGGAAATCTGGCGCTCCAGCGCGAAAAGGCGTTGCTCGCCGGAGAGATCGCCAACCCCGCCAAGCCTGAAAAGCCCGTGAAGGTATCCAGCCGAGCCGAGGCCATCGCCGTGCTGAAGCAGGCCGTGGAAGACAAGCTCGGCCTGCTCCTCTCGGACAAGAAGTACGTCACGAGCGACAGCGTCACTGACATCGCAAAGTGTCTCGCTCTGGTGCAGGAGCTGGAGGCCACGCTGCCCAAAGAAGAGGCCGACTCGAAGAAGTATGGCGGGGTGTCAGCGGATATTGCCGAAAGGCTCGACAAGGCGTTGGGGTTGGTCAAATGAGCGACTTGGGAGTGTTGTTGCCGTATCAGCAGAGGTGGGTACTTGACGAATCGACCGTCAGCGTGTGGGAGAAGTCCCGCCGTATCGGTGCATCCTACGCTGAGGCTCTCAAGGCCGTGCGTTTCGCCATGCGCAACCGTGACGCCGGAGGACAGAGCACGTATTACCTTTCTTACAATAAGGAAATGACGCAGCAGTTCGTAAAGGACTCAGCATATTGGGCAAAAGTCCTCAACGCGGCGGTCAGCGATACGGAAGAAGTCGTGTTGCGGAATCCCGATGGGGACATCACCGTTTACCGCATCCGTTTTGCTTCCGGTTTCGACATCTGGGGCCTGCCGTCCGAGCCGCGTTCCCTGCGCTCGAAACAGGGGAGGGTCATTATCGACGAAGCCGCCTTTGTCGATGATCTCGCCGAGTTGATCAAGGCCGCGATGGCGTTGCTCATGTGGGGTGGGTCCGTCTCCATCCTGTCCACGCACAACGGCGAAGACAATGCCTTCAACGAATTGGTCAAAGACATCCGGGCGGGAAAGCGCGACTATTCCCTGCACCGGACGACGCTTGACGATGCCCTCGCCGATGGGCTGTACCGCAAGATCTGCCAGTCGCAGGGCAAGCCGTGGACGCGGGAGGCGGAAGCCCACTGGCGCGAGCGGCTCATCACAGACTACGGCGAAGGGGCGGACGAGGAGCTTTTCTGCGTCCCGAACCGCTCCTCCGGGGCCTACCTGACCTCCGCGATGATCGAGGCGTGCATGGCGGACGGTGTTCCCGTCATTACATGGACGCCGCCCGCCGAGGATTTCGTGGACTGGCCGCTGGTTGCCGCTGAAGCGGTGACAAAGCAGTGGCTGCGCGAGCACGTCGATCCGCTGTTGGCGGAACTCCCCTCCGGGCGCTGCCATTTTGTGGGCGGCGACTTCGGGCGTTCCGGCGACCTTTCCGTTTTCTGGCCGGTCACCGAGCATGCCGATCTGACGCTGGCCACGCCATTTACTGTGGAGCTGCGGAACTGCCCATACCGCACACAGCAGCAGATCCTCTTTCACATGATAGATAGCCTCCCGCGCTTCTCCGGACTGGCCCTCGACGCCCGTGGCAACGGCTCGGCCTTGGCGGAGTTCGCCCGGCAGGAATACGGGCCGGAGCAGGTGGAAGAGGTCATGATCTCCGAGAGCTGGTATCGTGAGACCATGCCGAAGCTCAAAAGCCGCATCGAGGACAAGACGGTCATCCTGCCGAAGAGCGCGGACGTGCTGTCCGACCTGCGGAGCCTCCGCGTGGTCAAGGGTGTGGCCCGTGTGCCCGACGCTCGGGGCAAGGACGCGACGGGGAAGCGTCACGGCGACGCCGCCGTCGCACTGGCGATGGCCATCCACGCCCGGGAGAAGCTCGGCAGCGTCGAGCCGTGGAGCTGCGAGACCGTGGACGTGCTCGCTGGCCAGCGGTTTTCGTTTGAGGGGTTCTAGAAAAAAGGACAGAGTATGAAGCGACCAGAGTGGGCAAAAGCCAAGGTGCGACTTTACTTTTCGCGCTGCTGGATGGGAGAGGATAATGGTGTCCCGGTGATTCAGGGAGTCACCGGCTTTCACGACTTTTTGCTTCTCTATGTCGATGTCCCCATCCATCAATGGCTCATCCAGCCTTTTTTCAAGGAGGAAGGGTTCCCCTACCGGATACTCGAAATGTACGAGGAGGAGTAGCTGTTTGCTGATACCAGTGAACTGAACATTCTCATCTTGAGTGAAAAAAACGGCGTCTTCGGGTGTCGTTTTTTCTTTGCACAATGTGCGAGGATTCCGGCAGAGCTTCCGATTTTCCGTCATCATGGCGGGGATCGGAGGCTTTTATGACAGACGGACTTTATCTCGCTGACGGCACTTTCCGGCCTTTTTCCATCGAATCGCTGACCACGGAGCTGGCCACGCGCCAGAACGCCGGGCTGTATCTCGGCGACGTGGGCGGGTGGCTCATGCAGCTACCAGATCCCGATCCGGTACTCCGGAAGCGGGGTGAGGATGCTGAAGTGCTCATGGAGCTGGCGGCGGATGATCAGGTGACCACCGCGATGCTGGCCCGCAAGTACCGGGTGCTGAACTGCCAGCACTACAGCTTCCGTGCCGGGGCATCTGACGGCGAGCAGCCCGATGCGAAGGCCACCCTCGTCTATGAACGGCTCATGGCGGACTTGGAGCGCACGAACATGCGCTCGTTGATCTCCGGCATCCTCGACGCGCCGTTTTACGGCATGGTGCCGCTCGAACTGATCTGGGAGTTCACGGCGGGCTGGTGGCATCTGAAGGACATCAAGCCCCGTCCCTATCACTGGTTTGCCTTCGACCTGCATAACAACCCGATCTTCCGGGGTGCCTATGGCTGGGCCAGCGCCGACCCGAAACTGCTGGAGCCGGGCAAGTTCGTCATCGCCGTCCATCAGCCAACCTATGACAACCCCTACGGCTTGCGCCTGCTCTCCCGTTGCCTCTGGCCGGTCGCCTTCAAGCGCGGCGGACTCCAGTTCTACGCGAAGTTTGTGGAGCGGCATGGGCTGCCGTGGGTCGTGGGCGAAGCTCCGGTTAAGGCGGAACGGGACGAGAAGCGGCTGATGGCTGCGAACCTCGCCCGGATGGTGCAGGACTGCGTGGCTGTCGTCCCCGCCGGAGCGGACGTCAAGCTCCTGAGCTCCGGGACGACGCAGGGACAACTCCACGAGGATTTTCTCGCTAGGCAAGATCGTGCGATTTCCAAAATTCTGATGGGGCAGACCCTTACCATCGAGACGGACGGCAAGAACTCGCTTGCGGCTACGGAAGCCCATAAGGGCGTCGCGGACGACATCGCCGATTCGGACAAGGCGATGGTCGCTGACGTCTTCAACGAAATCTGCTGGCTCTACACACGGTTAAATGCCGAAGAGTCAGTCCTTGCTCCGCTGTTCAGCTACGAGGAGCCGGAAGACCTGCTCTCAAAGGCCGATCTCGATCTCAAGCTCAAAAGTATAGGTGTCAAGTGGCTTCGTGCCCATTTCGAGAGCGACTACGGCTTGAAGCCGGAGGAATTTGAGCTGGAGGGAGAAGGCGAGCCCATAGCCGATCCATCTTCTTCGGAAGCGCCGAAGCCGGATGCCGCAGAGGATGAAGAGCCGGAGGAGCCTGACGAAGAGAAGGCTGACTTCGCGGCCCCTTCCGAGCACTCGCTCGCCGAAGACGCCCAAGCCCGGCTTGATGCGGCTCTGGACAAGCATCTGCCCGATATTCTGAGGGCCAATTCCGACTTTATGAAAAGTATCAGGCAGGCAGCCGGTCGCATCGACAGCTTTGAGGATTTGGAACTGGTGCTGGCTGACCTGCTGTCGAGCCGGATGGAGCCGACCGCTTTCGCCTCCATGCTTGAAAGTTGTATGGCGCAGGCGGCGGGTTACGGTGCGGCAG
>ERZ779890.2903-NODE-2903-length-15814-cov-4.453963_pt1 | contig 15814 bp, 17 predicted proteins | sample MGYA00511553_ERZ779890 | MGnify/ENA primary metagenome ERZ779890 (study PRJEB29588, sample SAMEA2152064) | human gut metagenome | biome: human gut; feature: human-associated habitat; material: faeces | place: Denmark | collected 2008/2010 ...
AATCATGGAAGCGAAACCCCTGGTGTAGATTCCAAAACCATGCGCAAAGATTATCTTCAAAAACCATTCCCGTGGGTTGTAGCAGATATTCAACGTGCATTTAAGCATTTTGAACCCCAGCAGATACGGAGAGTATATATCGACAAACCGGGAAAATCAGAAAAGCGGCCTCTGGGCATTCCTGCAATACGGGATAGAATCGTACAAGAATGTATGAGGATAGTGCTGGAACCTATATTAGAAGCACAATTCTTTGCACATTCCTATGGATTCCGCCCCATGCGAGATGCGGCTATGGCCTTAGAACGAGTTGACATTATAATGCACAACACGGGAAATTACTGGATTGTCGAAGGTGACATCAGCAAATGCTTTGACCGTATCGACCACAGCATACTCATAAAGCGGTTGTACCACATGGGTATCAAGGATAGGCGGGTCTTGCAGATTATCAAGGCCATGTTAAAAGCCGGGGTCATGGAAGAATGCGCCGTAAACGAAGAAGGAACACCGCAGGGCGGCCTAATCAGCCCACTACTCGCGAATGTTTATTTAGATATTATGGATGAATGGGTATCAAAGCAATGGGAAAATAAACGAACCAGACATCAGTATGTACAGGACCAGAGCAGGTACGCGGTCATGCGCAAGAAAACCACTCTTGTTCCCGGATACCTTGTCAGATACGCGGATGACTTCATCATTGCAACAGACACCCGAGCACATGCGGAAGACTGGAAAGCTCGCCTGCAATCCTTTCTTCAGGAAAAAATGAAATTGACATTATCCCAAGAAAAAACACTGATAACAGACATCAGAAAGAAGTACATCAAATTCTTAGGCTACGAGTTCAAAATGGTTCGGGGGAAATCCCGCAGAGGCTACATCCCAAGAACGATTCCAGACCGTGAGCGATTAAAGCGCAGAGCTGACAAAATCGCGGAAGACATCAAAAAGATTCCCGGTAATTACAGCCGTGAGCAAATGGTTGGTGCAATAAACCGCATCAACAGTCAGATAAGAGGGATTATCCAATATTATCAATGCTGTACATGGGTAAATATTGCCATGCAAAAACACAGCAGAAAATTGCAACTTGCGGCAAGGCGCCGCTTGAAACAGTACAACGGGAAATGGATTCCAGCAAATCAAACCCGGAACCTTCCTCGAGTACACCAACAATACAAACAGAAAATTCCCTCTATCAAATACCGGGACATCTATGTAGGCTTTACAGCGCTTACCTTTTGCAGATGGGAAAGAACTCCACCTAAAAACCAAGCTGAGACACCATACACCGACACTGGGCGGCAGTTGTATTTTGAACGTACGAAAAAGAAGAAAATGCAGGCGCGTCTGGATGAAATGTATTCGGATAGGTCGGCACGGGCAATCAGCTATGGCAAATGGGGGAAGTTCAACAATTTCGAGTTTATTATGAACAGGGCTTACGCTCTCAACCGTGATAAACTCAGGTGCCGGGTCTGTGGAGGTTGGTTAATCGCTAATACGCCATGGGCACACCGGATAAATCCATACCTCCCATTGGATAAGGTGAACCGTGTCAACAATCTGATTTCGCTTCATAAGAAATGCTTCATCGCGGTTAATAATCCGAATCAGGACATTAGTGAGTTTGATGTCAAAGCACAAAAGAAAATTGTCGGTTATAGGGACAAACTGGTTATTTCACATACACGCAACAAATAATTTGCATTGATGGAGCGCCGTGTGCGGTGAAAGTCGCACGCACGGTGCGAAGCGGGGGAAAATCCACCCTGACTGTCCCAGTCCAACTGGGATAAAAGCGGTGGATTACCTATCGCTATTATAATACTCCCGCAGGCGGCTTGCAGATCATTAAGAGTGATGAGAGCAGCGGTAAGCGTATCTCTGGCGTCAGGTTTGAAGTCCGTAAGGTAAACGGCGAGATCGTCGGCACCTACACGACGGACAGTGATGGCGTTATCTATCTCCCCGAGATTGAAAGCGGCTGGTACACCGTGACAGAGCTGAAGGCTGCGCCTGGCTATCTGCTCGATACCGCATCGCACCGCATCGAGGTCAAGGATGGTCAAACCGCCACGCTGGAAATTACCAACCATAAATCATCGAGGATCTTACTGCACAAGGTGGACAAGGATACCGGCAAGGGCATTTATGGCGCTGTGTTCCTGTTGTATGACAGTAATCATAATCCCATCGGAGAATATGTGACCGATCAGGACGGCTACATTTACGCTGACGACGGACTGGCTGATGGCCGCTACTATCTCCGTGAGATCAAAGCGGCGGACGGTTATGTGCTCGACCCTGAGCTGAAAACGATCTACCTCCGCTACGGCTCCACGACAGAAATTGAATGGGCGAACACGCCAATACGCGGTCAAATCCAGATCGTGAAAAAGTCTGCCGACTACAATCCCACCAACGGCCTGCCCGCCGGTTCGCTGCTGGAGGGCGCGGTATTCGAGATTTATGACAAGGCGGGCAATGTGGTAGACACCATCAAGTCTGACCGCAACGGCAAAGCTGTGTCCAAGCTGCTCCCGCTCTCGCGCTATACCATCCGCGAGGTGCGTGCTCCGGCGTTCTACTCTGCCAACCCGACCGCAATGACCGCCTATCTTGAGCACGAGGGGCAGATCATTACGTTTGAGGTGACGAACGCCAGCGTGAACACCGGTGTATCCATCAAGAAAACAGGCCCAAAAGAAATTGTAGCAGGCCAGATGCTCCGCTATGTGTTCTCTGGTATCGCCAATACCGGAAATACTACGCTGACGAGCTTTTACTGGAGGGACAGCATTCCCGCGCAGGTAACGCTCAATAAGGTCGTAACCGGCACCTACAACACGGTGGGGAGCTACAAAATCGTTTATAAGGTCAACGGCACCGGAGACTATCGGACGCTGGCCGACAATCTCTCGACCGCAATAAACTATACGCTTGATACCCGCGCGGTGACGCTGGGCCTTGCTGCAAACGAAAAAATCACAGAGATCATGCTCGTATTCGGACAGGCACCAGCCGGCTTTGCACAGGTCGAAACACCCATGCTCTATTGCACGGCGGCATCAAACCTTACAGGCGGCTCTGCCTTTGTCAATGTTGCGGATGCAGGCGGTATCTACAGCGGACAGTGGGTGCAGGCAGTAGCGCGGTGGACCACTGCGATCTATGGCAGTACGCCTGTGCTCCCTAAGACTGGCTATTAAGTGAAATCGGTCCATCAAAAGCTGTCTCAAATTGAGACAGCTTTTTGACGGGCCGGAAAGGAGAAACGTATATGGAATACACAGCAGACCACTCGAACGGGAAAGGGGCAGTCAATGAAACCGAGCCAGCATAACGATTGGCGGGATAAGCTGCCAATGCTGCTTCTCATGCTCGGCCCCGTGCTTTATCTGGCGGATGTGCTGGCATCCGGATATGAGGATGGCATGAATATAATTGAGCTGATGGGGCGCTTTGCCGAAATGGTAGAGCGCCCCTTTTCCCTACGCTGGACCGGACATACTTTGAAATTCATGCTGGGCGCGGTGATTGCCTACGGTGTCACGGTTTTGTTTCTCTTTTCCACAAAAGAAAACAAGCGGACCGGCGAGGAGCACGGCTCGGCACAATGGGGCAGCGCAAGGCAGCTTGACCGGAAATATCGGGATAAGGACCCCGAACGGAACACCGTGCTGACACAGCACGTCAGCATGAGCTTGGACGGCCGAAAGCACAGACGAAATCTGCTGCAAATCGTGGTCGGCGGTTCCGGCTCAGGAAAGACGCGCTTTTTTGCGAAGCCGAATCTGATGGAGGCAAACTGCTCTTATGTTGTCTGTGATCCAAAGGGGGAAATGCTGCGCTCAATCGCGCCGCTTCTGTTGGAAAAAGGCTATGTTGTCAAAGTCTTTGACCTTATCGACACTGAGCATTCCAACTGCTTCAATCCCTTTGCCTATCTCCATGATGACAAGGACGTGATGAAGATGGTCAATAATCTCATAAAAAATACGACGCCCAAGGATGCACAGCAAAATGATCCGTTCTGGGAGCGCAGCGAAATTGCACTGGACACGGCCATCATTCTGTACTTGATCCATGAGGCCCCTCCAGAGGAACAGACACTTGATATGGTGCTGTATATGCTCAACTGTGCAGGAGCGAGCGAGGAGGACGAGAGTTATCAATCGCCGCTCGACCTGCTCTTTGAAGCGTTAGAGGACGAAGAACCGGACCACGTTGCCGTGCGGGAATACCAAATCTTCAAACAAGCCGAGGGCCGCACAGCAAAATCTATCTTGATTACTGCGGCGGTACGCTTGTCAGCTTTTATCCTGCCGGAGATTAACCGCATTACATCGCATGACGAGCTGGAGCTTCATTTGCTGGGCGAGCGGAAACAGGCTGTCTTTTGCGTAATTCCCGATAACGACAGTACCTTTTCGTTCCTTGTGGGGATGCTCTACACCTGCACCTTCCAATCGCTCTATTACCGTGCGGACAAGCTGCATCAGGGCGGGCTGCCGGTCCCCGTCCGGTTGATGATGGATGAGTTTTGCAATGTGGCCCTGCCCGACGAGTTCGGCAAGATACAGGCGACCATGCGCAGCCGCAATATCATGTCTACGATCATTTTGCAGAATATCTCCGCATTGAAGGCCCTTTATAAGAACGAGTGGGAGGGTCTGCTGGGAAATGCGGATACCATGCTCTACCTCGGCGGCAATGAACAAAGCACGCATAAGTACATCAGTGAAATGCTCGGCAAGCAGACCATCAAGGTGCAATCCAGCGGGCAGACAAAAGGGCGCAACGGCTCCATGAGCATCAACTATCAGACGATAGGCCGCGAGCTTATGACACCGGACGAGGTGCGCGCAATGGACAACCGCTACGCTCTGCTTTTCATCCGCGGGGAGCATCCGGTCATGGACCTAAAGCTGGATATACTCAAGCACCGCAACCTGAAATACACCGAGGACGGTGGAGCTGCCCCCTATGTTCACCGCCCCGATATGGACTACACACTGGATGATCTGGCCTTTATGCCGGAGAACATAGAAACCATTGAAATCATTGAAATCATTGACGATTTGGAGGAATGATTATGAAAGCCAATTCAAAGAAGCCTTTTGTAAAGGAAGCACAGAACAAGAATGTGCGCCGTGCTTATTTCTCAGCTGTGCTCGCGCTGACGCTGTGTGCATCTCTTACCGTTCCTGCGCTTGCAGACGGGACCGATCCCCTGACGGTCGTAACCAATTTGTCCAACTTCATCTTTTCCTGCATCAAGGCGATCGGTGTGATCGTGCTGGGATGGGGAATTGTGCAGGTCGGTATGTCCATCCAGTCCCACGACGCCAGCCAGCGCACACAGGGCTTTCTTTGCTTGTTCGGCGGTATAGTGATCGCCTTTGCAAAGGAAATTCTTGTTGCTATCGGCGTTATGTGAGGGCTGTGGCTTGAGAAAGAAAAATCGCATCATCGGTTGTGAGAAAACCGTGCGCGGCCTGCTGATTACCGTAGAGACGCCAAATGACCAGCTTCATCGGGAGCTGTACTGCGGCTATACCGAACGGGAGGCTTTGAAGCTGGCGAGGAACACAGACTTTGACCGACGTGCCGGTTTACTTTTTCACCGTTCCACACAGCCGCGCCAAAGATAACAAATGTCGAAAGCCGTCTCAAATTGAGACAGCTTTCGAGGAGGGTATAGAATTGAATGATAATTGGATCGTTGAACACCTGCAAAGTGCTTTTGCGACATGGAACAGTAAGCTGACGGAAATATGGTCGCTTGTGACAACGACGCCGCAGGAATTTAAGGGCGGTATCCTCTGGAGTACCATCGTTGGCATCAATGACGCGCTCAAAGGAATTGCCTACGGCCTGCTGGTTCTGTTCTTTGCCATGAGCATATTTAAGAGCGCGACGAGCTTTCGGGACTTTCAGCGGCCCGAATTTGCACTGCGGCATTTCCTCCGATTTGCTGCGGCAAAAGTTGCGGTCGGCTATGCTATGGATATTATGACGGCTATTTTCTCCATCTGTGGCGGCATCGTGCAAACGGTGATGGGCCGGATCGGAGCAATGAGCGCTGCCAGCGTGACGCTTCCGGAGGAGATCATCGCAGCAATCGAGGACGTGGGCTTTTTGCAAAGTATACCCCTATGGCTTGTCTCACTGCTGGGGAATCTCTTCATTACGGCTATGTCCTTTATTTTGATTATGACCGTGTATGGGCGTTTCTTTCGCTTATATATGTTCACCGCATTGGCGCCCCTCCCGCTCGCGGCATTCGCCGGCGAGGAAACGAGCTTTGCAGGACTGGCTTTTATCAAGTCGTACATCGGCGTGTGTATGGAGGGCGTCATTATCGTGCTGGCCTGCCTGATCTTCACGGCCTTTTCCTCTGGCAGCGAGCCAGTCATTGATACGTCCCTGTCAGCCGTCAGCATGAGCTGGAATTATATCGCTGAAAGTATTTTCAATATGCTGGTCCTGCTCTCGCTCGTTAAGGGCGCAGACCGCATCGCCAAAGAGATGTTCGGCGTGTAGACAGACTTGTAAGCGAATATGAAAATACGGGATTTCATAAAATAAGAAAGGTCTTGACAATATAGGATTTAACCCATATACTAAATATAGGATAAATCCCATGTCAAGGGAAGGTGCTGCGAAGATGCAGAACTATGAAGTGATCTTTTATGATTTGGAGGATGGGACAGAGCCTGCAAAGGAATTTCTTCTCAGCCTTGATGTGAAGATGCGAGCTAAGATGCTCCGAACCATTGACCTGCTTGCCGTCAACGGTGTCGAGCTGCGTGAGCCGCACTCTAAACCGCTTGACGATGGCATCTTTGAGCTGCGGGCAAAAGTCGGCTCAGATATAACAAGAGTGCTCTATTTCTTCATGGTCGGTAAGCGAGTGATCCTGACCAATGGATTTGTCAAGAAAACAGTAAAGACGCCGCCTGCGGAGATTGCGCGGGCGAAACGCTATCGGGCCGAGTACCTCGGCAGGAAGGACGGGCAGCATGAGTAAGTATAGTGATTTTCTTACGGAACAGCTCAAAGACCCTGCGCTGAAAGCGGAATACGATGCGCTGGAGCCAGAGTTTTCGGTCATTCAGGCCATGATCGACGCGCGCAAGGCGGCCGGTTTGACACAGAAACAGCTTGCCGACAAGACTGGCATCGCACAGTCCGACATCAGCAAACTGGAAACCGGCAGTGCAAATCCGTCTCTGCGGACACTGCAACGTCTCGCACAGGGGATGGGCATGAAAATGAAGATCGAGTTTATTCCCTTTGCGGGATAATCGGAGCATAAGGAAAGGCGGGCATCAGCCCGCCTTTTTCGTTATTCATCGTAGTGCGCGATGGGAATACCGCTGTGCAGCTCGAATGAACTGATGCTATGACCTTCTTCCCGTGCTTGCTCCAGCTCGTCCAAAAGGAGCCGCTGTGCGCGGCGCTCCATCCGTATATCCCGCACTACCGGACCGAGCCATGACGCGAGGACCAACAGGACCAATACCGCGAGGATTCCGTAATATGTAACAGAGTGCTGCGCCACCCATGCGGGAAAGACCGCAAGGCCGACTACCAAGTAGAGCAGCACCGGCAGAATATGGAGCTTCGCAAGCAGACGCAGCGTGAGCTTCAGACATACCAGTATGGCGACAAGAGCAAGAAAGGCAAGGACTATTTGTTGTAATGCGGTCATTTCAGACACCCCCTTTTGTGATACTTATATTATCTCATAGCCTGAAAAGGCTGTCAAAAAATCAAATCGACACGTCGAAACCTGTCTCAAATTGAGATGGGTTTTTCATTTGTGGAGGATCGAATATGGAAATCAAAATCCCGAAAGAAGTACGGCGGCACAAGGAAACGATATTCTTCGGCTTGAGTACACGCCAGTTCCTTTGCGCGCTGCTTGCCGTGTGTGCAGCGGTCGGCGTTTACTTCGCATTGAAGGATACCCTTGGCCGTGAGACGGCAAGCTGGGTCTGCATTTTGGCCGCGGCGCCGCTCGCGGCCGCAGGCTTCTTTCAGTACAACGGCCTGACGCTGGAAGCCTTTCTATGGGCCGTCATTAAATCGCAGCTGCTTTGTGCTGCACCGCGAAAATTTGAAGCGAGGAGCATCTATCAGGATGCCCTGCATGACAAGGAGAAGTACGACCATGATTAAGACATTGATTGCAGCCAATCGCAGTGAACGGGAAGCCTTTCGTGTTCCCCGCAGCGTCCAGCAGAGCATCCCCATACACCGAATTTATAAGGGCGGCATCTGGAAGGTTGGAAATAAGTATAGTAAGACGTGGCAGATCACCGACATTAACTATGCTGTCGCATCGCATGAGGATCAGGAAAAGATGTTCCTTGCTTATGCTGCCGTCCTTAACTCACTGCCGACAGACGCAACAACTAAAATCACAATCAATAACCGGCGCATGGATATGGCAGATTTTCGGCGCACGGTGCTCCTTTGTGAGCGCGGGGACAGGCTGGACGAGTACCGGCATGAGTATAACGCCATGCTGACGGATAAGGTCGACGAGAGCAACAATCTCTTACAGGACAAGTATATTACCATCTCTGTGTGCCGAAAAGACATTGATGAGGCTCGCGCCTTTTTCGTGCGTGTGGATGCTGACCTCGAAAAGAGCCTGAGCGGTCTGGACAGCACGGCCAAGGCTCTAAACAACTACGAACGACTTCGTATCCTGCACAATGCCTTTCGCCCTGGGGAGGAGCAGTTCTTTCGCCTTGACCTCGCAGAGACGATGCGCAAGGGACATGACTTTAAGGATTATATCTGCCCTGACGGGCTGTGCTTCAAGTCCGGCCATTTTGAAATGGGCGGCAAGGTCGGGCGCGTTCTGTTCCTGCGCGAATATGCAAGCTACATCAAAGACAGCATGATCTCCGAGCTATCCGACTTTTCCCGCGACCTCATGCTGTCCATCGACCTTCTCCCGATCCCGACCGATGAAGCCGTGCAGGAGATACAGTCCCGCATTTTGGGGATCGAATCCGATATTACACGATGGCAGCAAAAACAGAACGCCAACAACAATTTCTCCGCAAGCATCCCCTACGAGCTGGAGCAGCTTCGCGGGGAAACCAAGGAATTTTTAGACGACCTGAGTACGCGCGACCAACGCATGATCTTTGCCAATGTCACGCTCGTCCACATCGCGGACACGCTGGAGCAGCTGGACGCCGACACCGAAACGCTTCTGTCCGTAGGTCGTAAATATCTCTGTCAATTTGCTGTTCTGCGCTACCAGCAGGAGGATGGATTGAATACTGTGCTGCCCTACGGCCTGCGCCGCAATAAGGCCATCCGCACCCTGACAACGGAAAGTGCGTCGGCTCTGATGCCGTTTCGCGTGCAGGATATTCAAGACGCTGGCGGTATCTATTACGGCGTCAACAGCGTGACGCATAATCTTATCCTGTGCAATCGCAAGCAGCTTTTGAATGGCGGCGGCTTTATTGCTGGTGTATCGGGCAGCGGAAAGTCAATGGCCGCAAAGGGCGAGGTCATCAATATCGCGCTGGCCTCACCGGAGGACGATATTCTGATCGTCGATCCGGACGGAGAGTATGCGCCGCTCGTCCGCGCCCTCGGCGGTACGGTTCTGAAGGTATCCGCCAACAGCCCAAATCATATCAACGCTATGGCGATCAATGCCGACTATGCCGGTGAGGACGATCCCGTGATGCTCAAGTCCGAATTTGTGCTGTCCCTCTGCGACGAGCTGATGGGGAGCGGCAGGCTCGGCCCGCAGGAGAAGTCCATCCTTGACCGATGTGTGGCATTGGTCTATCAGGACTACCTGCGCGACTATGCCGGTGATCCGCCTACGCTGCGTGACCTTCATGCCGTGCTGCTTGAGCAGCCGGAGCAGGAAGCGCAGAGTATTGCCCTTGCGCTGGAGCTGTTCACAAAGGGAAGCCTGAACATCTTTGCCCACCAGACAAACGTGGACCTGTCCAGCCGCATTCTCTGCTTTGATATATTGGAGCTGGGGAAGCAACTCCGGTCCGTCGGAATGCTTGTCATGCTCGATGCCATCGTCAATCGTGTGACCGCCAACCGGCAAAAGGGCAAGCGGACATGGATACTCATTGATGAGATCAGGCTCTTTTTTGCCAGTGAATACAGCAGCAGCTTTTTGGAAAGGTCCTGGCTCAACTTCCGTAAGTACGGCGGTCTGCCGACCGGCCTTATTCAGAACGCGGAGAAGTGCCTGACGAATGAGACGGCCCGTTTCCTGTTCGGCAACAGCGAGTTCCTTATTATTCTGAAGCAATCCCCTGCGGATCTAAAGCTCCTAAAGCCGTTGCTTGACATTTCCGACACGCAGGCGAGTGCGGTAAGGACGGCAGAGGCGGGCTGCGGGCTTATCAAGTCCGGCAATACGATAATCCCATTCAAGAACCAATTTCCGCAAAATACACAGCTCTATCGTCTTATGACGACCAAGCCGAATGACCGATAAACAACTTGTCGAAAGTTGTCTCAAATTGAGACGGCTTTTTTCAGGAAAGGGGGAATGGGATTTGCCCAAAATAAGAGAGAAGCCAAAAATGGGGAAACCAAAGGCAAAGCATACGACGCCGTTATCTCCGAAGCAGGCCGCGCGAGTTATGGCTGAAAAGTACCGCAAGCAGACAGAGCTTCGCGCGCCGGATGAAAAGAACGCGACCGAGCAGGCGACGGAAGAGATCACCAACACGGCCGACTATGTTGCCAATGAATTGATCGAGAGCGTTTCCCCTCCGCGCCGTTCGCGCAGTACCGCTTTTCGGCAGAGGGGAAACCCGCTCCGCGAGAAAGCAGCGCAAAACGGCAGCACGCAGATGAACCGTCGCACTACCACGGCACAGACACATCCGAACGGCAAAGAAATGACAAAGCAATACCACGGGGAGAATCGCAAAGCGGACGCTGGGACGCCGAGCGTGCGAGAGCGGCATACTATGCTCAACGCGGACAAGGAAATGCCTGCAAAGCGATCTCCAAAGGTTCGGAGCCGTCAAGTGCGATTTGCTGCGAAACCGTCTACAGAGCCGAAGCAAAATCGGCCTGTGACGATACCGGCACGGAAAGGCGGTAGGCCGCAGGTGATACGGCGGCCTTTCGAGAATAGGCGGATGGGAGCGGCAGGCCAGCAGGCCACAGAACGAGCGAAGAAAACGGCAAAGACTGTAGCGGTATTTTCCAAGCGAGCGAGCGCAGCAGTGGCAAGGGCATTGGCTGCGGTTGTTTCTGCACTGGCTGCGGCGGTCGGAGCTGTTCCGCTTGTCGCTACGCTCGTTATTGTGATCGCTGTTGCAGCAGTGGCCAGCTCGCCGTTCGGACTGTTCTTTGCCACCGAGCGCAGTGCTCACGGCACGGTATCCGTCTCCGAGGCGGTAGCGCAGGTCAATACAGACTTTAATGAAAAACTGGAGGAGCTGCAAACCGGCTATGATGGCGTTGTGCTTCACGGGCAGCAAGCGGACTGGTCGGAGGTTTTGGCAGTGTTCGCCTGCCGCTTTGCAGGAGACGAGCAGAACGGCGTGGATGTTGCCACGCTGGACGCTGACCGAATGAGTAAGCTCAAGTCTGTCTTTTGGGACATGACGGAGATCACGACAGAGGTTGAAGAAATTTATCACGAAGGGACCAATGATGAGGATGGCTGGACGGAATACATCCTTCATATCACGGTCACGCCGCAGACTGCCAACGCCATGCGCATGGCATACCGTTTCACAGCCTATCAGAATGATGCACTTGACGAGCTGCTATCGGATCGGACGGCGCTGGCCTCTCTTACAAAGAGCCTGACGATCACGAACGCCGATGCTATTTCACTGCTGCGCGCAATACCAAAGGAATTGAGTGAAGAACGCCACGCCGTGGTGGAACGGACGCTATCCCTCGTCGGAAAGGTCAACTACTTTTGGGGCGGCAAAAGCCTTGTGTTCGGCTGGGACGACCGCTGGGGGCAGCTTGCCAAGGTCACAGCGGACGGCAGCTCTACCACCGGCGCCTACCGGCCATACGGTTTAGACTGTTCCGGCATGGTAGACTGGGCCTTTTACAACGCGACAGACGGCGGCTATATCATCGGCCACGGCGGGGGCGCGGTTATGCAGCATAGCTACTGTACGCCGGTCCGCTGGGAGGACGCACAGATCGGGGACCTCGCCTTTTACCCCGACGATGAACACGTCGGCATCGTGGCGGGCTGGGACAAGAACGGAAACATTCAGATCGTGCATTGCGCCAGCAGCTACAACAACGTGGTCATTACCGGCAAGGAAGGATTTGTTGCGGTCGGACGTCCCATATACTACACAAATAATTGAGGGCCTTCACATACGCTGTGAAAGCCCTCAACAATTCTATGATACAGCAATTATGCAGAGGCGTCAATCCAGTCTTGCGTGTCTGCACCATATTTCATTGCAATAGACAGATTTTTGAAAGAATAGTTGTTTGTTTCTTGCATTGATTTCTTTGCTTTCTTATGCTATCTTAAAGATACAGAAAGGGTGAGTCCAATGAACAGCTAACCCCCTCAACTCAAGAAAGCGAGGTTAAATTGATGTTAGATACCAAGAACCAAGGATGAGCCTTGACTGCTTCGGTTGGTAGTCAAGGCTCATCTTTTTTTGCTGTTTTAGGCCCCGAAAGGGGCTTTTTTATTTGGCTCGACAAACTGGAATTTACCGAATGACCTTTTCAAAGCGGAACATTCCGTCCGGGAACTGCTCGTCCAGTTCTTCGGCACACATTTCCGGATCATTTGGATCTGGATGATATTTGTTAAAAAACTCCACAATGTGAAAACCGCAACGATTAACATAAAAATGAATATTTCGCTTTTCAAAATACGGTGTTACCGTTTCCCACACCTTCACTTCCGGATGTAGTTTTTCGACAGCGCACCAAGCGGCATATCCGATGCCTTTGCTATGGACAGCCGGAGAAACAAAAAGAAGATCGAGGTCACCTTTTTCGCCGTCAACTTTGATCACTATGCCGCCGACATTTTGCCCGTCCAATACAATGCGGTAGGCTTCGCCGCCGTCAATGGACTGCTCAATCGTATCCCGTGAAATGATTTGTCCATCTTCCTCGAAGTGGTCATCTCTGAGACCGAATTCTTTCATTGCGCCATAATTAAAGGCTTCCTGATTGTCCGAAATAAACTGTTCTCTATCACTGCATTCAAGAGGAAGCAGATGTACAATAGTGTCCATATCTTTGCTCCTAAAATTCTGAATTATCTCTTCCTCGGCTTCGTCGCCGTCAGCTCGTAGCTCAGATCCAGCAGCATCTTGAGTTTTTCGTCCGGCACGCTGCCGTCCAGAGCGACCGTGATCCAATTCGCCTTGCTCATGTGATAGGCCGGAAAGATACCGGCATCGCTCCGAAGCGAGCCGACCAGAATGGGATCGCACTTGAGGTTGACGACATCTACTATATCCGTGCTCGGCAAGCCGAGCTTGCTTTTCGGCAGGTCCATTACCAAGGCAAACCACTTTTGGTTATTGCTGTGACGGAACACCTCAAAGCGGGGATGGTTGAGCCACGGATGGTCCGGCTCGGCGCTATAACTGTTCAATATGAATTGTCTCAGCTCTTCCCGATCCATCGAACCACACTCCACAGAACATATTCTCGCATCGCCATTATAGCATAAGCTCTGACTTCCTGTATACCCACATTCTGCCTGACATTAAGGGCGAGGACGTTGATCGTCCCCGCCCTGTTTTTTTGTATTCTGCGCCGTCGAAAAATGACAAAAGTTGTCTCAATTTGAGACAGGTTTTTCATTCCCCCGCAGCTTCTAACGCGCTGCGGATCATCGCGGTTATCATGTTCATTTGCTTTGGTGTGGCCTTTTGACAAAGCTCCAAGAGAGTATCCATGTCCTGCGCTTCCGGATAGGTCAAGGAATCTGCGAGGAGATAAGCGGGAGAAACTTTCAGTGCCGCGCATATCGAAACGAATACCGGCAGCCTCGGCAGCTTCGCGCCAGATTCGATTTGGCGGAGATAGGTCGCGGTGATGCTGCACTCTTCCGACAAACGCTCACCTGTCCATCCTTTTTCCTTTCTCGCTGTGTTGATCCGCTTGCCAAGAAGTTTCTTATCCATCTTCTCATCTCCGCCCGTATGCTTACAGCATATTATTTGTTCTCTAATAGCTTACATTCTTCTTGACATGTCAAAAAGCCGCTAATAGAATACAAAGTGTAAGCCATTGGATAACAACGCAGCGTGTGGTAGATGGAAATGAATGAAAATCTGCGGTGTGCTATTTTCGGGCAAAATACAATGCGTTTCAAATGGAGCTTCGACGAGGACGAGGAGCAGTGCCGCCGCATGAAGTTGGGATTACTGCAACAAATTGTAATTGTGATTATGCCCACAATATGGCAAAGTGAAAATTGAACCGTCATGGGCGCAGACACAAATCGTCGAAAAATGCGTCCCACCGTGGGACGCATTTGGGAGCTTACTTTGATTTCAAGATCCGATCCGAGAATACAGAGGCATTGATAAGATCGGCAGGATCGACCTCCAACGCATCGGCAATATCAAAAAATACATCCAGAGAGAACCCGTGGGCCATGTTCGGCGCTTCGATCGTGCTGATAAGGGAGCGGCTGACGCCGGCTCTTTCCGCCAACTTCTCCTGAGATAAGCCACGCATTTTTCGAAGCGCCGCGATAGCGATCCCAAGCTGTACGAAACGGTCACGATTTTTGAAGGAAACTTCTTTGCTCATACGGTGTCCTGCCTTTCCGATGATAAGCAATTATACCGTTTCCTATTATTTCTTTCTGTACTCAATAGAAAGCTATTGATTTAATTAGTAAGCAATATTATATTAAAAGAAAGCACATGATGGAATTGGTAGAGGATACAAATAGAGAGAAGGAACCGTTATGAAGAACTATCGTTGTGCGATTTTCGGCCAGAACACGATCTGCTTCAAATGGGGCTTCGATGAAGATGACGAATATTGCATTGCCATGAAACAGGAGCTTTTGCAGAAAATCATGGAGCTGCGGCAGCAGGATGTAACACAGTTCTATACGGCCTGTGACCACGGCATCGGCCTTTATGCCGCTGAGCAGATCAATGTCCTGATGGAGAGGGATCGCGACATGAAGCTCTTCTGCACCGCGCCGCATGAGGAGCAATCCACCAAATGGGCACCGTATCTGCGGGAGCGGTATTTTAAGATGCTGGAGAACTGCACGCGCACGGAGTATGCCGTCCCATTTCCGCAGACCGGTGCACAGCTGTTGGCCTACAAGCGGATCATCGACCTTGCGGACATGATGCTGACGGTCTTTGACACGGAAGCTCTGCCGACAGGCCGCACCGAGGATCACGCGCTCTTCTATGCCATGAATCAGCATAAGCCCGTTTTCAACCTTGATCCCTATGCCCTGACGATGACCAGGATCGACGAGTTGGGCCTATAAATAAATCCCACCGTGGGACGTAAAACCGCATAGCCTATCTCCTGCAAGGTAAAATAAGCACAAATCATTTGCAGGAGGTAGATTATGAACGAGCGGAAAATCACAGTGGCCATGGTCGAGGCTTACGACCGCAAGCTGAAGGAGGACGAGCACGCCGTGGCAACGCGGGAGAAATACCTGCGCAGCGTCCGCGCCTTTGCCGTATGGCTGGACGGCGCGGCAGTCACAAAAGAAGCCGTGACCGAATGGAAGGCACATCTGGCCGAGCAGCGGCAGGCCCCATCCACCGTCAACACCGCGCTT
>ERZ779890.2905-NODE-2905-length-15807-cov-4.414170_pt1 | contig 15807 bp, 16 predicted proteins | sample MGYA00511553_ERZ779890 | MGnify/ENA primary metagenome ERZ779890 (study PRJEB29588, sample SAMEA2152064) | human gut metagenome | biome: human gut; feature: human-associated habitat; material: faeces | place: Denmark | collected 2008/2010 ...
AAAAGAAAAACAAGACTTGTACATACTCGATTGAATAATGACACATAAGTAGAACGGTCATTATATATAACAGATAATGTGGAAACAACCAGACCAGAACCATAACTACTCCCCCTGCACCGTGATACATAACAGCCTTTGTCATACATATTCCAAGACAGAATCCGTTATACAGACATAGCCAGTATACATACAATTTTCTGAATGGGGTAATCATGAATACTGCCAATGTTATGAACTTCCTTAATCTGTAAGATAGCACCTCCTGCCATACATTTGCATATGCAACATCAGAATTAATGTATACAATCAGATATTCTGTCGAAAACACATCCCCATAACACCACATTTTTACAAAGCATGTACCAAGTATAATTCCCGCAATAATTAATGCAGCAAATCTTACATTCTTAATTACCCACAATAAAAAAGCCTTCATATATATCCATCAAAATGTACTTTGAATCAATATATGAAGACTTTGTCTTAATTATTCTTTTTACGGTTAAGTAAGGCATCATAAGCAAGAACTGCCGAGATTGTCTTTGAATCCTGTATCGTTCCTGCAAATATCATATCTTTAAGCTCATCCAGCGTATAGCTTTCTACATCTATGAACTCATCTTCATCCAAATGCTGGCTTGTTTTCTTAAGATTCGTTGCAAGATATACATCAATAACCTCATTACAGAATGCAACCGCCGTAACAACCAATATAAGCTTTGTAAGATTATCTGATCTGTATCCGGTCTCTTCCTCAAGCTCTCTTGCTGCCGCATTGATTGTAGGCTCATCCCAGCCATTAAGACCTCCTGCCGGAATCTCAATAGTCTCTCTGTCAAGTGCGTCCCTGTACTGCCTTACCATAAGCAGTCTTCCGTCATCTAACACCGGAACAACTGCCGCCGCGCCACGGTGTTCTATGTAATCCCAATTAGCTCTGTGTCCATCAGGTGTCTCAATAACATCTGTATATATTTCAAGCATTGAACCCTTGTATTTTAAAATTCTGTCAACCCTTTTAATATGCTCCTTCATAATCAGCCTCTCTATGTAAAATACAACTTAATAATTAAATATTAATTAGCGGCAAAGTTACTTAATGCTTGTACATTTGTCATAGCAAGCGTCGGTTGCCTTGATAAGTGCATTTCTGAAGCCGTTCTCTTCAAGCGCAGATACAGCCTGAATTGTAGTTCCACCAGGCGAACACACTTTATCTTTAAGTACTGCCGGGTGTTCTCCTGACTCAAGTACCATCTTTGCCGAACCAAGGACAGTCTGGGCAACCAGCTTATATGCGTCATCTCTCTTTATTCCATACTTTACAACACTGTCCGCCATTGCCTCAATGAACATATATACATATGCCGGTGAACTGCCGCTTGCACACACAACTCCATCCATAAGTTTTTCATCAACATAAACAACTTTTCCAAATGAAGTAAAAAATTTATCTATAACATCCCTCTCATCAAATGAAAAATCTGATGCATTGAAAGAAACACCCGTCATGCCTTCACCAATAAGGGCTGGTGTATTAGGCATTGCTCTTACAACTCTTATATTGCTTCCAAGAGCATTTTTTATTGATGCTATTGTAATTCCCGGTGCTATTGATATAATAATACTTTCTTCTGTTACCACATTGACAATATTCTTAAGTACTGTTGGATACATCTGTGGTTTTACTGCAAGCACAATATACTTGGCATTATTGCCACACTCTGCATTACTTTCTGCAAATCGTACGCCTGTCTCAGATGATATTCTTTCGCATTTTTCTCTGTCTGGTGATGAAAATATAATATCTGATGGTGAAAATGCTGCCAAAGCACCTTTAAGCATTGCATATCCCATGTTACCCATTCCAATAAAACCAATCTTAGCCATATGTATATCCTCCCAACTATATCATGATATATAACATCTGATTATTATATACCCAGTTATTAAATAAGCTTGCTTATAAAAAGCAAGCTTATATTAATTATATTCATTTAATTATTTGTTTTCAAGTAACTTTTCTACACTTACAAGCTTTACGCAGAGTACAAAAAGATCAGCAGCCTGCTTCATCTCTTCTGGAGTTGGGAATGATGGGGCAATTCTTATATTAGAGTCCTTAGGGTCCTTTCCATAAGGGAATGTTGCGCCTGCACCTGTAAGCTTAACACCTGCTTCTTTACATTTTGCAACTATTGCCTTGGCACATCCATCCATAGCATCAAATGATATAAAATATCCACCCTTAGGCTCTGTCCATGAACCAATTCCAAGTCCGCCAAGTTCTTCTTCAAGAACACTTTCAACAGCCTCAAACTTAGGTCTCATAAACTCAGCATGCTTTCTCATATGTTCCTTAAGTCCATTGATATCCTTAAAGAATCTCACATGTCTTAACTGATTAAGCTTATCATGTCCGATTGTCTGGATTGTAAGCTGCTTCTTGATATCTGCAATATTATTAGCAGATGTAGCAAGTGCTGCAATACCTGAACCTGGGAAGCTCACCTTAGAAGTTGAAGCAAACTCAAATACCATATCAGGGTTACCAGCTTTCTCACATTCACTGATGATATCAGCTATCTCATCCTTATTGTCATCATATAAATCATGGATAACATAAGCGTTATCCCAGAAAATTCTGAAATCTTCAGCAGCTGGCTTAAGTGCAGCCATTCTCTTAACTGTTTCTTCAGAATATGTATATCCCTGAGGATTAGAATACTTTGGAACGCACCAGATACCCTTTACAGAAGCATCCTTGCTTACATACTCTTCTACCATACCCATATCTGGACCAGACTCTGACATTGGAATGTTAATCATCTCAATTCCAAATCTTTCTGTGATTGCAAAATGTCTGTCATATCCAGGAACTGGACATAAGAACTTAACCTTATCAAGCTTGCACCATGGAGTATTACCAAGAATACCATGTGTGTATGCTCTTGAAATCTGGTCATACATAATATTAAGACTTGCGTTTCCATACACAATAACATGATCTGGTGTTGTTCCCATCATATCTGCCATAAGCTTCTTTGCTTCTGGAATACCATCTAAAACACCATAGTTTCTGCAATCTGTTCCATCTAAAGCCTTAAGGTCTGATGAACTATTGATTGTATCAAGAAGTCCTAATGAAACATCAAGCTGCTTAGCTGAGGGCTTACCTCTTGACATATCTAACGCAAGCCCCTTTGCCTTAGCTTCTGCATACTCTTTGTTCAAGCTTTCCTTTAAAGCTAAAAGCTCTTCTTTACTCATATCATTGTACTGCATAATCTTCCTCCTAATCAGCATATAATCAACATGCTCTATTCTACAATGTATAATTCATAATTGCAAATATTTTTAAAAATAACTTAATATTTTAAAACATCTCTTTAAAATGCTTAATTAAATTAAGTGTGTTAAAATCAAAAAAGGCTGTCACATAACGAATTAACATTATGTAACAGCCTTGGTTTATGTTAGTTTACTTTGCGTAATCTACAGCTCTTGATTCTCTGACAATACTAACCTTGATCTGACCAGGATATTCCATCTGATCCTCAATCTGCTTAGAAATGTCACGAGCCATGATTACCATATCTGAATCACTAACGACTTCAGGAACTACCATAACACGAACCTCTCTACCTGCTTGAATGGCAAAGGATTTCTCAACTCCCTTGAATGAGTTGGTAATATCTTCTAATTGTTTCAGTCTGTTTGTATAAGTTTCTAACGTTTCTCTTCTTGCACCAGGTCTTGCAGCTGAAATTGTATCAGCAGCCTGTACAAGACAAGCAATTAAGCTTTCTGGCTCAACGTCTCCATGATGTGCTTCTACTGCATTAATAACAAGAGCTGATTCTTTATATCTTCTACAAAGATCAACACCTAACTGAATATGTGAGCCTTCCATCTCGTGGTCAACAGCTTTACCAATATCATGTAATAAACCAGCACGCTTAGCCATCTTAACATCAAGTCCTAACTCTCCAGCTAAGAGACCTGTAAGCTGTGCTACTTCAATAGAATGCTTTAAAACATTCTGTCCATAACTTGTTCTGAATCTTAACTTACCTAAGAGTCTTACAAGCTCTGGATGGATACCATGTACACCAACCTCAAGGGTTGCAGCTTCACCTTCTTCTTTAATTAATGTCTCGACTTCTTTCTGGGCTTTCTCAACCATCTCCTCAATTCTTGCCGGATGAATTCTTCCATCAAGTATGAGCTTCTCAAGAGCGATTCTTGCAACCTCTCTTCTTACCGGATCAAAGCCCGACAAAACTACAGCCTCAGGTGTATCATCAATGATAAGTTCAACACCTGTAAGTGTTTCAAGAGTTCTGATATTTCTACCCTCTCTACCAATAATACGGCCTTTCATTTCGTCATTAGGAAGCTGAACTACTGATATTGTTGTCTCAGCCACATGGTCTGCGGCGCATCTCTGAATTGCATTAACAACAATTTCCTTAGCCTTCTTGTCTGCTTCCTCTTTCGCTCTGCTTTCTAATGTCTTAATCATTACAGCAGTATCATGTTTAACTTCGTCTTCAACAGTCTTTAATAGATATTCTTTTGCCTGTTCGGAGGTCAATCCTGAGATTCGTTCAAGTTCCTGCTGTCTCTTCTTCTCAAGTTCTTCAACCTTTTGCTTCTGTTTACCAAGTTCTTCTTCTTTCCTGGTAATGTTAGAGTCGCGTTTCTCTACAGCCTCAATCTTTCTGTCAAGTGTCTCTTCTTTTGAAAGAACTCTCTTTTCATACTTGCTTATCTCAGCTCGTCTTTCCTTAGTTTCCTTCTCAAGTTCGTTCTTAGTCTTTAAAGACTCTTCCTTGACTTCCAAAAGAGCTTCCTTTTTCTTGGTTTCAGCTGTCTTAAGAGCTTCATCTATTATCTCTCTTGCTTTCTCATTGGCATTACCGATTGTTGCATCGTTACGCTTGTTGATTGCATTAGACGAGATAAGCCAAGTAATAGGAGCGACTATCACTAAAGTAGCAATAATTGCGATTACTATTGGAATCAACGCAGGAGCACCTCCTTATTTAGTTTTCATTGTACAAAAAATACAACAATCTAATATTATACTCAATTGTCGATTATGTCAAGGAAAAGCCCCTTAGAATCCAATGTTTTATTAATAATATCCATACTGAATCCTCTGCGATATAATGCAGCTTTGACCTTCTGAAGCTCTTTATAATCAGCGTTCTCTATATCTATATGTTTCTTTTCAACAAATGCCTTTGCCTGTTCTAATTCTATATCACTATTATCTTCATAGAATTCATCACAAACCCTGCTGATAATATCTGCATCAACGCCTTTCTGCTTTAACTTAAGTTCAATCTGTCTTCTTGGCTTATTACCTGCCTTAAAATTAACATAATTCTCTGCAAAGCGCTCATCATTAATATATCCAAACCTGGTTACATACTCTAATGCATAATCTATACACATATCAGGATAATATCCATCTCTAAGCTTGTCCTCTAAACCTTTTCTTGTATAATCCTTATTCTTAAGCAATGCCATCGCTCTTACCGTTGCACGCTTAGATAACACATCATCTATCAGAGAATCATATGCTTCTTTCCTGACAGACTCTCCATCCTTAATTCCAAACTTTCTTAATTCTGCTGCATATAAAGCAAATGCAGGCTCATAATTAATATATACAAGCCTGCGTTTCTTAGTAAGTTCTTTAATGGATGTGACAATAAGTTCAATATTATCTTCCATAACCCACCTTAATATTACTCTTCTGTATCTGCTTTCTTCTTAGCCTTAGTCTGCTTAGCATCATCAGATGCTTCTGCTTCCTTAACACCGTCCACAATTCCGTAGTGTTCTCTTACTCTTCTGTCAACCTCTTCTCTTATCTCTGGATTATCAAGAAGGAACTGCTTAGCGTTCTCTCGTCCCTGTCCAATCTTATTGCCCTCATATGAGAACCATGCTCCACTCTTCTGGATAATACCTGCATTAGAAGCAAGATCAACAAGATCTCCTTCTGTAGATATACCTTTTCCAAAAAGAATATCAAACTCTGCTTCTCTGAATGGAGGGGCAACCTTATTCTTAACAATCTTGACTCTGGTTCTGTTACCAATAACCTCACCATTCTGCTTAAGTGTCTCAATCTTTCTTACATCAAGTCTTACAGAAGAATAGAACTTAAGTGCACGACCACCTGTAGTTGTCTCCGGATTTCCAAACATAACACCAACCTTTTCACGAAGCTGGTTGATAAATATAACAACGCAGTTATTCTTGCTTACAACAGGTGTAAGCTTTCTTAATGCCTGTGACATAAGTCTTGCCTGAAGACCTACATGTGAATCGCCCATATCACCATCAATCTCTGCTTTAGGAACAAGAGCTGCAACTGAATCGACAATTACAATATCGACTGCACCAGATCTTACCATAGTCTCTGTAATCTCAAGCGCCTGCTCGCCGCTGTCAGGCTGCGAAATATATAAATTATCAATATCAACCCCAATATTCTTAGCATATACAGGATCCAGAGCATGCTCTGCATCAATAAAACCTGCAATACCGCCTCTCTTCTGTACTTCAGCAACCATATGAAGTGCAACTGTTGTCTTACCACTTGATTCAGGTCCATATATCTCTACAACTCTTCCTTTAGGAACTCCACCGATTCCCAAAGCGATATCTAGACTTAAAGAACCTGTAGGAATACATTCAACATTAAGATTAGCTGTTGATTCCCCAAGCTTCATTACAGAGCCCTTACCAAACTGTTTCTCAATATTAGAAATTGCCGCATCAAGGGCTTTCATCTTATCTTCATTAACCATACCTTAAACTCTCCTTTTGAACATGTGTTCGTTTTCTAAATAATATCTTATTATGTCTGCATTGTCAAGAACCTTTCGAACATTTATTCGTTATGTTTGTTTGTATACTGGAATAGTAAGAATATATCATATTATATATATTTTGTAAACGCCTATTTTATATTATTGTATCTTAATATAATATTTTATGCATAAATTTAACAAAATCTTTTTTACTTGCACAACCTCTCGAATGATACCTGTATCAATTCATTGTAATATTGAATCCGATGTCGTTATAAAACTCACTAAAAGCAATATTCTCTTTGTTTTGTAGGTCTTTTTTTACATTTTAAACAATGTGTCTATGCTTGATGACCCACTAAATCTTTGGAATTGCATGATGTAGTAGGTCTTTTTTTATATTTCTGCTTGGTAAAAGATAATTCTGAAGGATAAAGACCTACTCAACACTCACATCTCACTCACTTAGTAGGTCTTCACATTCCAGCTCGCTCCAGCCCACTCTAATCCCAGCAAAAAAGACCTACTCAAGCCATCTTTCAAGCTTAATAGTAGGTCTTCAACGCCATAGCAAATAATATAGTAAATAATATAATAAAACTAATAATTACAATAATCTCTACCTGTTAGTCTTAATTATATCAAGAACAAACTTAAGTGCTTCCTTCGTAGACTGACACCTTATCGTGTGCCTGTCGCCTGACAAATCACATTCTTTAACATGTGTCTCACCTTTATAGCAACATCCGATATACACAAGCCCTACAGGCTTATCATCCTCTCTTGAAGGACCTGCTACACCTGTTACAGAAACACTGACATCTGCTTTGGATATTCTTAATGCGCCCTCTGCCATCTCTGCAGCAGTTTCAGCACTCACAGCCTTATATTCTTCAAGAGTTGCATGTTTAACTCCAAGAATACGCTCTTTGGCTTCATTACTGTATGTAATATATCCTTCTTTAAAAATGTCTGAAGCACCGCTTATATTAACTATAGACGAAGCAACCATGCCGCCTGTGCATGACTCAGCTGTAGTTATAGTCAGGGATTTGTTCTTTAATGTCTCAACAAGAGCCTTATCAAGACAGCTGAGATAATCAACCATTATTATTTACCCGAACCTTCCAGAAAAACTTTATAATTCTTTGCAATATAATCAATAAGAGAAATCACTGTCAATCCTAATGATATATATATGAGAACAGTATTAATAATATTCATAAATGGTACATTAAGATTAAGAACAAGCATAATAATTGTAATCATCTGAAATGCTGTCTTGAACTTTCCCCAATAGCTTGCAGCTATAACAACACCATTATCTGATGCAACAAGTCTGAATCCGCTAATAATAAATTCTCTTGCAATTATAATAATAACAATCCATGCTGCAATTCTGTTAAGGTCAACAAGTGCAATAAGTGCAGAGCATACTAAAAGCTTATCTGCAAGTGGATCCATAAATTTTCCGAAGTTAGTAACAAGATTATACTTTCTTGCAATCTTACCATCTAAAAGGTCTGTTAAGCTTGCAAGAATAAATATTCCTACTGCAATATATTTGCCACATCCAATGTTAAGATACAGACATATCAGAAACAAAGGAATCATAATAACTCTTGCAATTGTAAGTTTGTTAGGTAAATTCATTTAAACATTTTCCTCCATTATTCCCATTAAATCATATTCAGTTGAACCGGTAATCTTTACAGATACGAAATCTCCTGACATAAGTTCCCTGTCACATTCAAAGAACACCATTCCATCAACATTAGGTGCATCCTTGTACGAACGTCCGACATAAGTATTGTCCTCTGCAATATAACCTTCAACCATAACATCAATAGTCTTTCCAACCATCTGTGCTGACTTGTCAATGGATATTTCCTGTTGCAGAGCCATAAGCTCGTCTCTCCACGTATCCATTATATCCTGGTCAATCTGGTCCGGCATTGTTGCAGCCGGGGTATCCTCTTCCCTTGAATAAGTGAATACTCCAAGTCTGTCGAACTCAACTTCATCAATAAATTCCATAACCTCTTCATGGTCAGCCTGTGTCTCTCCCGGGAAGCCGGCAATAAGAGTTGTTCTTAATGCAATGTCCGGAATCTCTTTTCTCAGCTTCGCCACAATATCAAGAAGCTCCTGCTTATCTGTCTTTCTTCCCATGCGCTTTAATACATTATCACTTGCATGCTGGATTGGCATATCAAGATAATGACAGACTTTAGGCTCATTCTTAATAGCCTCGATAAGCTCATCATTAATCTCTTCCGGATAACAGTACTGAATTCTTATCCATTTGAGGTCTTCAATCTTGGCAAGCTCATGTATAAGCATTGGAAGTGATTTCTTTCCGTAAAGGTCTGTTCCATAAAGAGTTGTCTCCTGTGCTACAAGTATAAGCTCTTTTGCTCCATTGTGTACAAGGTGCTTTGCCTGCTCCACAAGATACTCAACAGGATAACTTCTGAAATTACCACGAACCTTAGGAATTATGCAGTATGTACAATGCTTATCGCATCCTTCCGCTATCTTAAGGTACTCAAAATATCCCGGCGTAGTAATAATTCTCTTTTCTTTAACAATAGGAAGTCTGTTGGCATCATCAACGACATTAAAGCCCTTACCTTCAAGCACTGAAGTAACAACCTCCGCAATCTTGTCATAAGAAGTTGTTCCTAAAAATGCATCAACCTCCGGAATCTCTTTGATAATCTCATCCTTATATCTGTGAGCAAGGCATCCTGTAACAATAAGTGCCTTACACACAGCATCTTCCTTGTGCTGTGCCATCTCAAGTATCGTGTTGATACTCTCCTGCTTGGCATCACCAATAAAACAGCATGTATTGACAACAATAACATCTGCCTGTGTTTCATCATCTGTAAACTCAAAGCCCTTATCGTTAAGGATTCCAAGCATATTCTCTGTATCTACAAGGTTTTTATCACAACCTAAAGATGCAAACATAATCTTCATATACTGCATTACCTCCTGCATAGTACTCCTCATTGTAACACATTTTTTGCAAATGTAAACATATCCCTTACATAATCTGACCATATAAAACATTATCAAACTGGCACTTTTAATAAGCCCTGAATTGTACTATTCTTTGCTGAAAATATGAATCAAAGGAGAAAAAGATAATTATGAAAGACAAAAAAACAGGTTTAATCCAGACATTAATTGGTACTATTATTCTTGTTATCGGTATTGTGTTATGTGTAAACACATACATAGTAAAAGGTAATAAAGCATACGCATTTTCACTTCTTGTAACAATCCTTGGCATTGTTATTCTTATTGCCGGATTATACAGAACATTTTCAAAGAAAGAGAGAAAGCCTGTAGACGCAAAGGTTATTGCACAGGCTGCTTTGTGTGCCGCACTCTGCTATGTTGGTGCAACATTTATAAAGATAGACATTCCTGTTGGAACAGAAAGAACCATGTTCCACTTTGGTAATGTATTCTGCGTTCTTGCAGCTTTACTTATCGGTGGCGAATGGGGTGGTCTTGCCGGAGCAATCGGCATGACAATAAGTGATTTGTCAACAGCCTATGTAACAAGCGCTCCTAAGACATTTATTCTTAAGTTGTGTATCGGTCTTATCGTTGGTTTTGTAGCACATAAGCTCTTCCACCTTTCTAAGGAACATTCTGCAAAATATGTTACTGTTGCTACTGTTGTATCAAGCATATGCGGTATGGCATTCAATATTGTTGCTGACCCTGTAGTCGGATATTTCTATAAGACATACCTTCTTGGTGTGCCTCAGGACCTTGCCAAAACACTTGCCAAAATAGGTGCGATAACCACATCTGTTAATGCAGTTATCGCTGTTATAGTTGCTTCAATCATATATCTTGCATTAAGACCAGCTATGAAAAAGCTGAATATGTTGAGAGATTTATAAAAATGTTTTTCGCCGCTTTGTCATCATGCAGGGCGGCGGTTTTTATTCCAGCATCATCATTATATTCAGTTTAAATGTATCATCAGCCGGCTCAATATTTATTCCGCCGTAATATTTTTCAGCAATACGTTTTATGTTCTTAAGCCCATATCCATGTGCCTGTGCATTATCCTTATCCGTTGCCGGAAGTTTTCCCGGCTCAACAGTTATCCTGCCCGCACATGAATTAGTAATCTCTATAATATAGGCATTCTTTTTTCTAAAAGCCTTAAGGCTTACATATCCATGCGGAGTTTTCTGTGCTGCTTCACAGGCATTCTGCAAGGCATTAAATAAAACTATGCTCATATCAAATGCGTCAACAACACCTTTTTCAGGATAATGAAAATCATAAGTAAAATCTATTCCGGTTTTGATACATTTGTCCTTATATTCTCCTATAACAATATCAGTTACAGGATTACCGCTCTTAACATCAGACTGTGTCTGAATAATCATTTCATTAAGCTTTGATGAATATTCCTCTGCAGCCTCATTTCTGCCACTCTCAATAAGTTCATTAAGCACCATCAGATGATTAGCCATATCGTGGCGCATAGCCATTATTTCCGCATATGATTTCATTGCAGTATCAATATGATTCTTAAGGTTACCAATCTGTGCCTCAAGAATCTCCTGCTCCTTATTATTCTCCTGCATTTTCTTAAGTTCCTGATACAGCATAAGAAATACAAGAATAGCACCATATGATATCAGATAAAATGCAAGAAGTGTGTAGTTAAACTCATAAACCGGTTCGATTACTCCCGCCTTCATCGCCTTATCATATAAATCATAATAATTAATCACGCTCTGATAGCCTACAACCTGCGCCAGCATCGGCAGTACAAGCATTATAAATTCTTTGACAGTCAGTTCTTCACAGGCATTTTTATAGACTTTAAGAAACATTTTTACTGAAAATCCTATAAAAAGCATGCACAGAACTACCTCAAGAATCTCTGTTGCAACAAACATTGCAATTATTGCAGGAATGTTTGTCATAAATATCTCTATATTATTCATTAATGTAGTCGTCATCTGGTTAATCAGCATCATAAGCTGTGACACGCTTCCTACTGCAAGCCATCTTAATGCAAAAAATGTTATGCACAGAAATGCCTTCAGCCTTATTTTCTTAAAATCTCCCACAATAAGAACAATATAAACCGCTGCCATTGCGATTACATATGCAGCCAGATTAGGCAGTATCTGTGGAATATAATAAAGCACCGTAAGCACTGCCAGATACAGTACTGCCGATGCAAATGCTCTTTTTTTATTAACAAAATCACTTAAAAGTCTGTACAGGAAAAATGCAGCTGCAAGCCTTACACCATTAATCATGCACTGTGAGACTATTTCATAAAATAAATCTATTTTCATTATCTACTCTCCGATTCCCCTCATCGAATATTTCATGTAACTTTCGACAAAACATTTGTAATTCTGCTTTGCCATAGTTACCTGTCCCTTTTCAAGATAAATGTGTGAAGAATCATATCGTTCCACATATTTCATATTGATAAGATATGCCCTGTGGGGACGGAAAAAGCTTTCTCCAGCCATATCCTGCAATTCAGACATTTTGCCATAGTATTCAATGTCATCTGTAGTCGTATGAATAACGATTTTGCGGTTAAATACCTCAGCATATACGATATCATCAAGGTACACTCTTGTATGTACTTTCCCATTGGTAACAGTAATGCTTGCCCGTCCGGCGTTGTCTGCTTGAAGTTCCTGGATTCTTTCTTCCGCTTTTCTTAACACAGCTTCCAGTTTTTCATCATCAACCGGCTTTACAAGATAATTAAGCGCATCTACATCAAATGCGTCATAAACATATTCCTCTGCCCCAGTCACGAATATTATCTGGACTTGAGAATCATTTTTTCTTAACTGCCTTGCCGCCTGCATGCCGTCCATGCCCGGCATCTGGATATCAAGGAGTAAAATATCCAGACGCATCGAACACAGAAGAAGGTTGTCACAGCTTGAAAATTTAACAATTCTTGCCTGTGGCATTAACCTTCTTACTTTGTTTTCAAGGATATCCCGAATTCTGCTCTCATCATCGCATATACCTACAATCATTTTCCTGCTCCCATAACTATTTCTAAATATATCGGCATAACCCTGAAGTAATTAAATGAGCATATTAAAATGTTTATAGTTCTGCTCATTTTCTATATCAGTATCTGTCAAACTCTGCTTAACGGAATTGATATCCCCGCCTGCCTGAATTGTGTCAGACATTTCATCAGCAGACTCCGCTGTCTTTTCAGCAGATTCTGCCATCTTTTCTGCAGACTCGTCAGTCTTTTCACTAAGATCATCCATAATCTCAGACAGTTCACCCTTATCTTCATCTTTTCCTGCTGCCTCATCAAGCGCATCTTTTCTTCTCTCTTCCGGAGTCTTTGGCTTGTTCTTCTCTGCAGCCTTGGCAATCTTTTCTGCTCTCTCCTGTGCCTCATCTAATACATGAAGCATTTGTGAGCTGTTGTATTCCTGCTTGGCAGCTTTAATCTCATCCTCATAAGAATGAAACATTTCCAGCTTCTTGGCAATTTCTTCAACAGTCTGTGCCTCTGTATTCTTGAGATTCTGCTTCTGTTTCTCATAGAATTCGATTTTACCGTCACGCTGTGCCTGTCTGTCCAACCGGTCTTTTGTACTCTTTAGCATTCCCTGATTTTGCAAGCCAAACATCGTTTTCCCTAATAAACTTAACGAATAATTCATGTCAAATCTCCTTCCTGGCTATACATACATGTCAATCAAACTTCTTTATCAATCTTGCCTGAGGCGATTGACGCTGCTGTCTTTGAGTAATATGTACCTTTACTTGTGTATGAACTTCCTGCTCCGTTTGAAGCATTTGATATAGCTGACGCCTTCCTTGATACATTTCCTGCAAATGAATTGTACCCGTTAAATATTGATTTTAATGTGCTTTTATCAGCCTTTTTTAATGTGTCTTCATCTAATTCCAGCTTATTACCTTTTGCGATTGTAATGCCTGCCTTAGATAACAGTTTTGCATTTTTGCCAGTCATTCCTGTAAGCCATGCGGCATTTCTTAATACAGATTTATTATTAGATTCTCCTGATTCACTCACAACATCATTGTAACTTTCGATAAATGATTTAACAGCTTTAACAATTGTGTCATCATCTTTATCAAAAAGCTCCGAATCATTAAGCTTATCTGCTGCCACCTTTAATGAATCCGCACTTGAACCCATAAGAGTTGATTTCTGTACAGTATCCTGTTTTGTAGTTGACTTTTCAGTATCCTGCTTTGCATAATATGCCTTCATCAGTTTCTTATAGCTTCCATTTCTGATTGAAGCATAATCTGATAAATAATTAGCTGTTCCCACTGATGAATTAGATGCTGTTCCAAATAACGCTGAATAATCAATATTACTATTATATTTACTTGAATAATCACTAAAACTATTAATTCCTGACATAAATTTATCCCCCTATAATCTTATATCAATCTTTTTATAAATGTTCTGGCTATCATGTTCACTACTGTCCTGTGTGCCGTCTTCTTTTACTTTTTCACTGTCATGTTCAGTCTTTTTGCCGTCTGCGGACCTGTCTGTTTCATTATCAGACTCTCCTGCTTTGCTGATTGATTCCTTTGCATCTGCAAGTGAAGACATCTGTGCCTGTGCTGCCTGCTGTGCCTTTCCCTGTAAATCAGCAAGTTCCTGTTCTTTCTTCTCAGTACTTGAGCCTCTTCCTTTGTCCATTGCTATTTCTGACTCAAGAACTCCGGCTTTTCCATTTATCTGTGTGGCAACACTTCCCTGCACCTGTGCCTGTTTCATTGCTGAATCTGCTGAAATCATAGCAGACATTTTGCCCTGTGATATTCCACCCACCTGTCGCTTTGAGCCCTTATTTTTTTCTGTATCATCATAATCAGCGCCAGTCAGCTCATCAACAGAATTACTGCTCTTATTCTGCTGTTGTTTTCTAAGTTCAATCTGATGCTGTCTTAACTGCTGTGTCAGGCTGCTGATTTCCTGCTGAATCTCCTGCCTTTTCTTCATCTTCTCTTCTAATGAAAGTTCCTGATTAGAAGATAGTTCCTGTAATTTTTTCTGTGCATTTGCAATCTGATTCTTTAAATTTCTGCTAATAGAATCCATCTGCATATTTCCACCAATACTGTCCGACCTTTTGCAATCCGTTGCATTTCCGACACTATTAACTGTCATAGTCATTATCCTCCTTGATATATTTTCTTTATAAAAATGTCGGAATAATACTTTTTCTTATATATTCAGATGTTGTGAATTGACCTTTTTTCGTTGTGAAGCGACTGAGAAAATCAAAATGCCCTGCTGCTGGTTTTTGCCAGTTGCAGAGCACTTTTATTTCACCATATTTCAATTTTATCTTTATTTTCTAATATTGACTTTCATTAACAGCTATAGTATTATCCTTTCATAAAGGAAATGGGTTTTTGTCTGGTAAGCGATTAATCGCCGAGAGAGTTGCTCGTTTCTTTTTTTTTGTCTATAACATCATATAGATACATCCTCCATCATTTGAATGCCTTATTAGCACAGAGGTATGAAATATATTATACCTTTCCACTTTACCATTATCATCATATACAGGAAGAGCAAATTTTGAATCATATCTATACCAACCATTTTTGCCATCTCTTCTATGTTTATCTTCATTATTCTCTCTAAAATGCTTTCCCACAGCAATTTCAATAAGTTCAGGAATACCTGTTGCAGCATTTGCCTTTGCTTTAGCATTTGTTCCTTTAATACTATTTGTATATTTTGAGCCAGTATATTCTTTAGGTAAGTCTGAACCAATATAAACCACATCACCGGTTGATACAATAGTATATATTTCACCAACATATTTCTTTATCTGGCAGCAAAAGTAATCTATCAATTACCGGATGAATAATTGCGGTTTCTGTAATCTGATTAATTGCACATAGCTTCTTCCCTGCATCTTTA
>ERZ779890.2906-NODE-2906-length-15804-cov-10.759286_pt1 | contig 15804 bp, 16 predicted proteins | sample MGYA00511553_ERZ779890 | MGnify/ENA primary metagenome ERZ779890 (study PRJEB29588, sample SAMEA2152064) | human gut metagenome | biome: human gut; feature: human-associated habitat; material: faeces | place: Denmark | collected 2008/2010 ...
GTTCCTCGCAGCCCTAAACAACGCAGCTCCGATCACGGATTACACCGTTACTTGGGTCGCTGGTACAGACGGTTATCCCACGGTCAATAACCAGTATTAAGGGTGGGGTTATTCGCGCCGGTGGTATTTGTGGTACATACGGCGCAACCAGCGGAGATGTCTTTGTCCTTGTGGGATGCACGAACAACGGGAATATCTCCTGTAGCGGGACTCCGGATACGGCCACTGGTTCCGTATCCATTGCTGGCATCGCAGGTTTGCAGAACCGATTTGGCAGAGTTGAGTCTACACTTAATACTGGCAATGTGACAGGGCATCTTGTCGATGTAGATGGGACAATTGCTCAAGGCAGACTTTTCTGTGGCGGTATTACAAATCAAAGCGCTTCACACGCAGCAATAACTGCGAACAACTGCCTGAATACTGGTTCAATCACAGGAGATTATCCGAGTGACCGTGGCAGCTGCGTAGTACTTTGTGGTGGCATAATGGGGTGCTTTGGTGCTAAAAAAAACTATCCGACAAATTGCTACTATCTTAACACCAGTGCATCAAATGGTATTAACTATTATAAGACAAACAAAACCCCTGAGGTTATTCAGGACACAGCAAGTAGGATTTCTGCAAAAACGGATGGCGAGCTGAAATCCGCAGAGTTCCTCGCAGCCCTAAACAACGCAGCTCCGATCACGGATTACACCGTTACTTGGATTGCCGGCGCGGATGGATATCCGACAATTAGCGATATTCAGGATGCTGTTGGCATCAAGAGTTTTACTGTAGCTGGCGTTGCTGCGACCATTGACCAGAAAGCGCACACAATTACAGCAGAACTTCCAGCAGGTACTGATCTAACAACGCTTGCTCCGACTATCGTATGCTTCGCTGGTGCAATTTCTGCACCGGCAAGCGGTGTGGCACAGAATTTCACAAAACCGGTGACCTATACCGCAGACAGTATTTCGTATAATGTTACACTTACGGTTGCCGAGCCGGACTTCCCTGGCAGCGGTACGCAGGATGAGCCGTATCAGGTCAACAGCCCAAAGTTACTGTTGAAGCTCAGCACGGAATATAACAAGGATCCTGCGAGCTTTGCTGGGAAGCATTGGAAACAGACTGCCGAAATCGACATGACCGGCGTAAAGTTTACGCCGATTGGCATTTCCACGGCGTTCAGCGGAACCTATGACGGCGGTAATTATGCAATCAAGAACCTGACAATTGCCTCGGATGCCCCCAACGTTGGTCTGTTTGGAACCGTTGGCAATAATGCGGTTATCAAAAACGTCGTTCTGGACGACACCTGTGCAATCAGTGCATCCAATAAAAGTTGCAGGGTCGGTGGAATCGCTGGCTATATAAACGCCTCCGGGAAAAACACGATTGAGAACTGTGTAAATCATGCAGCTATTACCTGCTCTACGCCGACCAGCTTCAATTCCGTTTTCCCTGCATATGCTGGTGGCATTGTTGGTGAAATTGCATCCAGCAAGAACAACCTTGTATCTCTAAAGTCCCTGCACATATAGCTGAATCGTTCGAAATATGTATTTCTTTTTGTCTCTATGTCCGTACCAATAGTAGTTCTCAACGACGAAAGCGTTCTTCTGGAGGCCTATAGCGATTTTACCTGCTTACCGCAAATGTTTCCCGACAGGGTTTTCGTCTCGCGGGTCTCATATCCCTTCCTGTATTCCCAGAAATACTCAAAGTTGTCACAGTAGTGGAAAATTAGAGGCTAACACTTGTCCATGCATACTCTGCGCAGTCGGTATATCAAACTGTCTGTTTACGACCAGTGCTGGAGTCCTCGCTCGATTGTTTAGCCTCCACCAGCAAGGACATCCATCCTTGCCAAAGAGGACATGGTCGCACAACGGGGCTGTTCTGACACACCGGCCACGCTTTCCACTTCGTATTCCTCCTGCGCGTTGACATTGGTGCCGGTGAGCTTCCAGCCTATCAGTCTCATATACATATCAATGTGACTTTCCTGAGTCTTGAACTCAGAGCGGTCATTCTGCTGGAAGGGTGTTCCTACAGTTGCTGGAGCTTGGATGCGATATGCTTAGCAGATGTTTGTTCGCATTACTTGCGTAGAGCTTCGCTTTGGGTCTCTTTTCATCCAGTAGATTCTCCTATTTCTTGACTTTTGGGTTGTTCACTTCCACCTGACTAGTAGGCATCAGGGACAAATCAATTTTGTGCTTCTGGTAAGCGCTGCCATTGCAATAGTTAATCTGCTCTACGCACTCAACAAGGCATTAAAATACCGTCAGTGTTTCGCTTTTCTGTATGCCGTGCTCTGTATGTACCGAAAGATTGCCTTGCATAATGTTAAATGGCAATTTATCCCAGACGTTGCGGCTCCCAGTAAAGCAGAAGGTTGGCTCGGAAATGAGGGGCTAAAGGTTGTTCTGGCACGGTATCGGCAAGGTGGTGCCAACGGCATTGACTCGCTTCACCGACAGCCCCAGTGCTTTTACATCTGCTCACAGCGCGCAGGACTGGCACAGAGGCAAATCTTCTCTAACTTCATACACACTGACGCAAAAGTGCGTGTGCCGTTTTTATGTCTCTGTGTAAGAAAGTATGGGCACAAAACATAATTGATAATTTTTCCAAGATCATAGCACGACTGTCCCCAATGTAAAACGCATGTTGATGCCGGGTAACAGTAGCGAACTACATAATTATAGAAAGAGTCAAAATTTATTAAAAAATGTTAAAATTGAACTTATTGAGAAAATATTTTGGAATAAGAGGAGTGAATTGTGCTCTTTCCTGTTCTGGGCTTGCAAAAATGTAATATAAAAATGCAAATAATAAAAAGTTATAACTTGACAAATGAGTGTTTAACTGATATTATTCAAGAAAAGGAAACCGATTTCCTGTTTGGTGTGTGAGAGTATTATGAAAAAACAAGTAACAATATATGATATAGCAAAGAAGCTTAATGTTTCTCCAGCGACAGTTACAAGAGCAATGAATGGTATTCCGAAGGTCAGCGACGAGAAAAGACAATTAATCCTAAACACAGCGAAAGAAATGGGCTATGAAGCCAATCGGGTTGCGGTATCTTTGGCAAGAAAACCACTAAAAATTGCATTTGTGGTTTTTGGTGCAATTGCGGAGTTCTACCAAAGACTTTTGGATGGTGTTGATTTTATTTTTCCACAATACCGCGACTTTAATGTCGTGCTGGAAAAATATGTTTTAGATACAAAAACAAGTACGGATTCTGATTTGATTCAGATTCTGCACTCGGAGGAAATTCAAAGTTGCGACGGTATCGTTTTGTATTCTGTGCATGACACTGCTGAGATAGCGGCGTCGGTGGACGGATTGATTAGGCGCGGAGTGTTGATTCACACGGTTAACACAGATGTGACATCTTTATATACTCATTATACATTAGCGACCAATGGAAGAGTATCCGGAAAAATGGCGGCGGAGCTACTGGACTGGACTGTTACCAGCAGAAATATCTGCCACTTTATGGGTGAGAGAAATACAAACGCACTGCGAGATAATAATTTGGCGTTTTCGGAAGCTTGTGCAGAACGCAAACTCAATATTGTTGCAAATTTTTATGATGATGGCAACGCGGAAACAGCAATTAAGTACTTGAAAGACGTTTTATGTAACCAAAAATGCTTGGGAGGCGTTTACATTAACTCGGCAGTGTCTGACGAGATTGTAACTAGAATCGTTGAGGAAGGCCTTCTACGAGGGTATCGCATTGTTACCAGTGATTTGAGTGATCGGATTGCTGAGTACATCCGCAAAGATATTGTGATTGGTACTATTTTCCAAGATCCGTTCAAGCAGGGGAAAGACGCTTTTGAGCGAACTTACGCAGTTTTGGCGGATCATAAAGAGCTGGAAATGACACAGAAAATTTTGCCGATTTTAATATCTAAGAGTAATTTGCAAGAATATTTGGATCGGTAATTTAAAATAAAGCGTGTCCGGGTGGCACGTTTTATTTTACCACAGAGGGAAACCGGTTTCCATTTGCGGAAACACAGAAAGGAGCAAATATGAGAATTATTGATTTATCACACAAAAGTGTTGTAGGCGAAGAAGAGTATTTGTTAGAACTTCAAACGCACCAGATTGAGGAACTTTACCCGCAGTATCATCGACGTCCTGAAGATTGGTATATTTTGCAGACCGTGCATTTTAATGCTCATGTGGGTACTCATATTGAATCACCCTTCCACCACAGGAAGGACGGTTTGAATATTAGTCAGATTGCTCTGGATACGCTGATCGGTGACGCTGTAAAATTGGATTTTACCCATAAAAAACCCAATGATGTGATTACCCTGGAAGAATTTCAGGCAGCCTGCAATGGCATTGATCTGGACGGAAAGATTGTCTTTATGCACACGGGCCGAGATAAATTTTACAACAAGGCCGGCGGGCATGACCGACCTTATCCGGAAAACACAGTGATCCAATGGTTGTTGAGGCAGAAAATCAAGTGCTTAGCAATTGATGCCACTGGAATTGAAGTAAAAGGGCTGGACTATCAGCCCAACCATGCAACACTGTTTTCGCAGAACATTCCGTTGGTGGAGAATGTGACAAATCTGGAATCTATTGAAGGGCAGCTTTTTAAAGTTTGTATTCTTCCAATTAATATTGAAGGACTGGAATCCTGCCCGGTTCGGGTGGTGGCGTTTCAGGATTGAACAGCGAAATGGGGTGCTGGAGAGGAACGATATGAATAAAACTCTGGATTTGGTGTCTCTGGGCGAAGCCGTTGTGGAAGTTTTCCGCAAAAACGTGGATGAAAGCCTGAGCGAGCCATTTGACTTTATCGGTCCCTATCCAAGTGGCGCTCCTGCCATTACGACGGATACCATGGCGAAGCTGGGTGGTCGGTGTGCATTTCTTGCAGCGGTGGGTCATGACGACTTTGGCGAATGTGTCGTCTCACGGCTGAAACGTGATGGGGTGGATGTTACTGGTATGCGGTTCCTGGACCGGACTATTACAGGAATTGCTTTTACCAGCTATGCCAGCGATGGAAGCAGAAAGTTTATTTTTAACTTTACGACGGCTGCAACTGCGGCGTTTGCGCCGGAGCATCTTGACGAGGAAAAGATCCAACGGGCCAAATGGCTTCATATTTCCGGCAATGTCATGGCCTTCAGCGAAAATTCTCGCAGGGCAGTGCTCCGTGCTTGTGAAGTGGCACAGGCGGCAGGGACTAAGATTAGTTTTGATCCGAATATCCGCCTGGAAATCATGGACCGAAATCACTTGTTGGCACTGTTTGCGCCGGTCCTCCAGCGCGCATCGTTGGTGATTCCCAGTCAGGGGGAATTGACCATGATTTTCAGCGGAATGGAGGAAGAAAAAGCGCGTGCGGAACTGTTTGCATATGGAGTAGAGACAGTGGTCTGCAAAGAAGGGGAGCAGGGGTGCACTATGTATTTTGCTGGTGCTCAACCACTACACGTGCCGGCTATGCAGTGGGTCCGAGAAGTGGATGCCACCGGATGTGGCGATGCATTTTGTGCGGGCCTACTATATGGGATGATTCAGGGTTGGGACGCGCGAAAATGTGGTCTGTTTGCCAATGCGGTCGGCGGGGTGACAGCTATGCAGAAGGGGGCTATGGAGGGCTTGCAGCATATCCAGGATGTCTATGGCCTGCTGAAACGCAATGGTGTAGCAAATTTCTTTAATCTGTGAGGAGTACAAAACATGAAAGAACTGACTGTGGATATCTTGCTGGATCTGTACCGGCGGATGTATTTGATTCGGAAAACGGAAGAAAAACTATATTACTTGTTTTCTGTGCAGAGTATGCCTGGCACCATGCATCAATACATCGGCGAAGAAGCGGTTGCAGCGGGTGTATGCGCTAATTTGAAGGATACAGATTATGTTACCAGTACACATCGAGGCCATGGACACTGCTTGGCAAAAGGAGCATCACTCAATGGACTGATGGCGGAAATGTTTGCAAAGTCAACCGGTAGCTGCAAGGGTATGGGAGGCTCCATGCATATTGCGGATTTTGAGGTTGGAATGCTGGGAGCCAACGGAATTGTTGGAGCTGGAATTCCAATTGCAACTGGTGCCGGAATTACCTGTAAGAGAGCAGGAAAGCAGCAGATAGCGGTTTCCTTCTTTGGAGACGGTGCTGCGAACGAAGGGACGTTCCATGAAAGTATTAATATGGCATCGGCTCTGAAACTTCCGGTCTTTTATGTGTGTGAAAACAATCTTTATGGCTTTTCTACGCAGTACCGCAGGGTAACGAACATTGAAAACATTGCCGACCGGGCAGCTGCATATGGCATTCGCGGGATCATCGCGGACGGAATGGATGCAGTGGATGTCTATGAAAAAGCAAGCAATGCGATTGATCAAATTCGCAAAACTGGCGAGCCGGTTCTTCTAGAATGCAAGACTTACCGGTTTATGGGCCATGCTCGGTTTGAGAAGCCGGTTTACCGCACGAAAGAGGAAGTGGATGAATGGAAAAAGTCCGATCCGATTCCCAGACTGCATTCCCAGTTGGTACAAATGGACCCGCAAATGGAACAAGCAATTGCGGAGCTGGAAGCACAGGTACAGCAGCAGATTGAGGATGCGGTTGCCTATGCCGAAGCGAGCCCGTCTCCGGCAGCGGACGACTATAAGAACTATATTTTTGCATGAGGTGTAACATGGCTTCCACAAAAATTGTTGACGCGCTCAATCAGGCGCTGATTGAAGAAATGGATCGGGATCTCAATGTCATTGTTATGGGAGAGGATATTGCAGTACTGGGCGGCGCTTACAAGGTAACCCAGGGGCTGCTGGATCGGTATGGTAGCGAGCGGGTGATTGATACGCCGATTTCAGAAGCTGCCATTATCGGCGCAGGCGTAGGTGCTGCCATGACTGGTCAGCGGCCGGTTGTGGAGATACAATTCAACGATTTCCTGACCTGCGGCATGGATCAGATGTGCAATCAGGCGGCAAAACTGCGGTTTATGATGGGCGGACAGGTGAAGATTCCAATGGTAGTGCGGGCACCTATCGGCTCCACCGGGCGAGCGGCACAGCATTCACAGTGTCTGGAAGCCTGGTTTATGCATACACCAGGCATTAAAATTGCACTTCCTTGTACGCCATACGATGCCAAGGGCCTTTTGAAAACGGCAATTCGGGATGACAACCCTTGTATGATTTTTGAACATAAGCTTTTGTATGGAGGTGGTTCTACCGGCGGAAAAGCCCTGACTGCGGTGGATTCCTTGGGAAGTGAGTTCACGCCAGCACCTGATGAGGAATATCTGGTTCCGTTTGGGGAAGCCGTTGTGCGCAGAAGCGGCAAAGACGTTACAGTTGTAGCCACTTCCATGATGGTGCATCGGGCGCTGGAGGCGGCGAAGATGCTGACACAGGAAGGCATTGACGTGGAAGTGATTGACCCCAGAACCATTGTACCATTGGATGAGGAAACCATTTTGCAGTCGGTCCGGAAAACGGGGCGACTGGTAGTTGCATCGGAAGATGTCCTCAGCTGTGGCGTGGGCGCGGAAATTGTGGCCCGTGTGGCGGAAAAGGCGATCTACTATATTGATGCACCAATTTTGCGTGTGGGTGTGGAAGATACACCGATTCCATTTGCGCCAGCTTGTGAACAGGCAGTGGTGCCCAATGCAGCACGGATTGCTCAGGCGGTCCGGCAGGTTATGAAAGACGGAAAGGGATGAAAATGTATGGCAGTCAATATTGTAATTCCTTCCGAGGGGCAGTCCATGGACACGGCCTTTATTACCAAATGGTATGTAAAGGTTGGAGATCAGGTGGAATTTTCGGCACCTTTGTGTGAAGTGGAAAGTGATAAAGCCAGCTTTGACGTGGAATCGCCTATTGAGGGCACGGTGCTAGCAGTTTATTACGGTGAGCAAGTTAGCGTTTCAGTTTCCCAGCCTATTGCGGTTGTTGGTGCACCAGGTGAGCAGGTGGAGGAAACGGCTTCAGTTCAGGAAGCACCGCCTGCTGCGATGCCAGACGGGGATGCGGCACAGGAATTGCCGCAAAACTTGCCCAGCAGTTTCGTTCAGCGGGAACTGGGGAATGGCCGGATTCCGGCTTCACCAAAGGCGGCGGCATTTGCCAGGGAACAGGGAATTTCATTGGAATGGATTGCAGAGCGCCCTGTACATTATCAGAATGTGGTGGATACGCTGCAAAAGATGCCACGGTTTACAGCTGCTGCTGCAGCAATGAAAGAAAGCGAGATATCCTCCTTCCAGGGAACAGGACTTGGCGGTCGGGTGACCACGACAGATCTGGCCAGAGCCCGGGTAGAGAAGCTAGAAACAGGCGTAACTTTGAGTGGCGCACGCAAGGTTATCGCGGAAAAGATGTTGTATTCCCTTCAGTCTACCGCGCAGTTTACACTGACTGCAATGGCGGACGCAACCAGGCTGCTGCAGTTGAAAAAGCGCCTGTCACAGCGCGGCAGGGTCACAGTCAATGATCTGGTGTGCTACGCAGTGGTCAAGACCATTCAACAGGAGCCTGCGGTGAATGGGTGGTTTGAAAATGGTCAACTTACCACCTGTGAGTCGGTGCACCTAGGAATTGCAGTGGATGCGCCCAGAGGGTTGATGGTACCTGTGGTGCACGGTGCTCAGACTATGAATTTGGCACAGCTGAGCAGCACGATCCATGAGCTGGCGGAAAGGGGCAGAAACGGAAAGTTATTGCCTGGAGAGATGAAGGGCGGCTCCTTCACTGTCAGTAATCTGGGCATGATGGGAATCCGGAGATTTACTCCAATCCTGAATCCTCCGGAACTGGCGATCCTGGGTGTCGGCTGTACAGAGCTTTGTCCGGTGCGGCGGGATGAGGAGGTTTGCTTTGTTGATATGCTGAATCTCTCGTTGACCGTAAATCATCAAATTATCGATGGGGCGGCGGGATCGAGGTTTTTGCAAAAACTGACAGAGAACATCGAAAACATTGATCTATTGGGATTTTAGGAGAATAGAATGACAGCGTTGAATAATTAACGATGCGGTTTTAGAAACAGAATCAGGAACGTCGGATCGCTGTGCCATAAGGGCCATGCAGTTCTATCTTAAGGAGGGCATAGCATGACGCTGTGTTTGGTGGATGCACCTGTGAGATTTTTTGGAGGAGTCTATCCATAATGCTTTGGAATTGGAGGCGTGGCACTTCATGCAACTGCTTGTCGGGGTATACCCCTACCACAGTATGCATACCAGCATTCTCCAGAAGGTCGTAGGGATATTAGTAGAAGCAACGGATGAAAGCCCATAAAAAATAAGGAGAAAGCCCAGAGAAAAGCATGCAAGCAGGTGAAACTAGTACACTCCCTGGATCAGTTGCCCATAACCTGTTAATTATGGCCATAATGAACGAATTGTCCATGCTTCATACCTATCTGTACTACGTACATTTATACCTTGCCCACGGCGTCATTATGTTTGCGGCGATGAAGATCGATACCATCAAGATTAAGGGAAATGCCAGGTGAGTTGGATGAAATACGATGTCATTGTAATCGGCGGCGGGCCGGGTGGCTACTATGCTGCAGAGTGCTCAGCCAAAAAAGGAATGAAGACGCTGGTTTTGGAACGAGAAAATCTGGGCGGTACCTGCCTGAACTGCGGCTGCATTCCCACAAAGGCATGGCTGTACGAGGCAAAGACGGCGGTCCATGCACGGAAAGAGTCAGCCTGCATCACTGGCTGCGATGCGACGGTTTATCATAAGGCGGTGCTGGAGAGAAAAGATCGCATTGTCAAACTGCTGGTGTCCGGCGTGGGCAGTACACTGAAAAGCTGCGGTGTGGAAGTGGTGTACGCAGAAGCAAGGCGACTTTGGAGGAAGGAAGAAGGATTCGAGGTTGAGGCAAGCACCCGACAGAATGAAATATGTTCCTATGAGGGAAAGAATGTCATATTGGCCTGCGGATCGGAAACTGTCCTGCCGCCAATCCCTGGACTGCACGAAGGGCTGCAGGCTGGAACAGTAGTCACTAGCAAGGAGTTCTTGGATTTGAACGAGATGCCGCAGCATCTTGTGATTGTGGGTGGTGGTGTCATAGGCCTAGAACTTGCAACATATGCGGCAGCCGCGGGGGCGCAGGTCACAGTGGTGGAGGGATTATCCCGGATCGGCGCTTCTCTGGATGCCGGAATGGCTGGAATTTTGCAGAAGAACCTGCAGAAACAGGGCATTCGGTTTGTACTGGACGCCATGGTGGAGGAGATTCATCCAGATGGTGTACGGTATCGAAAAGACGGTACCATGGAGACAGTACACGCAGAAATGACCCTGATGGCCATCGGCCGAAAACCCAAAGTGACTCTGGATGGTCTTACGGAACTGGGGGTGGAAATGGATTGCGGTGCAGTTCGCACAGATGAACAGATGCGCACCAATATCCCTGGCCTGTATGCAGTGGGTGACATCAATGGGCGCAGTATGCTGGCCCATACGGCGTATCGGGAAGCTGCGGTTGCAGTGAATACCATTGCCGGAAAGCAGGATCGAATGCGCTACCATGCGGTTCCGGGTGTTTTGTATACTGATCCGGAGGCTGCAAGCGTCGGTGAGACAGCAGAATCAGCCGCCAAAAAAGCAATTCCGGTCTGGTCTGTAACTGTTCCTATGATGCTCAGTGGACGCTATGTGGCGGAGAATCTGCACGGCGACGGAGCCTGTACGCTGATTTTCCGAAAAGATACCCGCAACTTGGTTGGCGCGCATCTGATTGGTAGTTATGCTTCGGAACTGATTACACTGGCAGCAATGATGATGGAAATGGAATTGAGACCCGAGGATATTTGCGAACTGGTCATTCCACACCCTTCTGTGGGCGAGGTTTATCGGGAGGCAGCGTACAGGGCCATGCAGGAGAATGTCTTATGATTTATACCGTTACATGGAACCCGGCTATTGACCGTGTTATTTTCCTTCATGAGTTTGTGCGCAACATTTCCAACAGAACCACCAGGGTGATCGATATGCTGGGTGGAAAAGGGACCCACGTGTCTGCAAATCTGCGAACTATGGGGACGGACAGCATCCTGTTTGGGCTGACCCATGGTGTCAACGGAGAGCGGATTCAACAGATGCTTGAGGACTTATCCCTCCCAACGACACATTTCTATCATTATCCCAACGGCAATACCCGGATGAATTATCTCTTGGTAGAAGACAGTGGTGACTCTACACTGGTGACGGAACGAGGCGTACAACTGTCAGAAGCGGTACAGCAGGAAATGGTGGATAGGATCTGTGAGACGCTCACAAAAGGAGACTGGTTGGTCCTGTCCGGTGACGCTTCCAACTGCAGCGATCCCTGGATCAGCGTCAAGCTGATCCAGCGGCTACGCGGACGGGGAATCCGTATATTTCTAGACACCAGCGGCGTAACTCTCAGACAGTGTGTGCAGCAGGATATTTTTCTTATGAAGCCCAATTTGGATGAGCTGTCAGAGTTGCTGGGTCGGTCAATCGGCACAGAGCATGGTGAGATTATGCAAGCGGTCAATGCACCGGAACTGGCGCATATTCCGGTGATTGCGGTTTCCATGGGCGGTTTCGGCTCCTTGATTCGGGCGGAAGGACGGTTCTATCAGGTTAGTCCCGCGCCAGTTTCTGTGGTGAATACCGTGGGTTGTGGAGACTGTTTTCTTGCCGGTATGCTGCATGGATTTTCGAGACACATGGCGACAAAAACTCTGTTGCAATTTGCTACGGCATGTGCAGGTGCCTGCGCGGAAAGCCCGTTTTCCTATGGCTTTGACCTGGATCGGGCGCTTGCCTTAATGCCTGAGGTCAATGTTGACATATTGGATTGATTCAAAGGAGGCTGCTATGAACCTTTCCTATTATGAGATGCGGCAGGAAATGGTACAGGTTGCAAAGATGATGTGGGACAGACGCCTGACCAATGCTGCGGGCGGCAATTTTGCCGTGCGGGTGGACAAAGACAAAATGCTGATCTCTCCATCCATGATGTCGGAAAACCGGCATTGTCAAATGAAACCGGAGGATTTCATGCTGGTGGATTTTGACTTAAACATTTGGGAAGGAGAAGGAAAGCTGTCTCGGGAAAGCCTGATGCATGCTCTGATTCTACGGGATTTTAAAAATATCGGCGCGACAATCCATGCCCATCCTTTTTACTGCATGCCCTATGTGGCACAGTCCAAGCCCATTCCCAATGTGACTGAGGCAACCATGGGGCGCGGGTATGTGGAGTGCATTGAATGGAAAAAAGCGTATTCCGAGGAGCTGTCCCGGGCCGTGTACGACTATTTTGTGCAGCGTCGGGATTTAGCAGAATCAAAGCCCCTTGGTATGATCATGCCGCGGCATGGTGTGGTCGTAACCGGACCGACGATTTTCATGGCATATAGTATGTTGGAACGAATCGAATGTGATGCTTTTTGTGGCATTGCCAAGAATTTGATTTGAGCTATGGGTCAAGTACAGCGATATGCGGCCTATGATATTGGCGGCAGCGGAGCGAAGATGTTCGCAGCGATCTTTGATGGAATGCGTCTTTCTGTGCGGGAGGTTCATCGAATTTCCTATACGCCGATTGCTGCACGGACAGGACTTTACTGGGACTTCTTTCGAATTTTTGAAACCATGGCCCACGGACTGCGGCAATTACAGGTGGAGGGTGATATCTGCTCTTTGGGAATTGACTCATTTTCCAATGATTTTGGGTTTATCAATTCTCAGGGTGAATTATTGACTCCCATCCGCTGTTACCGAGATCGCCGGACACAGGAATATGAAGCGCAGATGCACGCGATTTTGTCGGAACGGAAATTGTACTTTGGTTCTGGAAATCAACTGGCGCCGTTCAATACACTGATGCAGCTGGCAGCTATGCAGTTATCTGCGGATGGGAAGATCCCCTGTCAGGCCAAAAGTTTGTTGCTGGTGCCGGATCTTCTGATTTACCTGGCAACCGGAGCTGTGCGGACCGAATATACGATTGCTTCCGTGACACAGATGTATTCTTTTCGTTCTCAAGGATGGAAGCGCGATTTTTTGCACGCTTTTTCTATCCCAGAGGCCATTTTGCCGCCGGTGCAACAGCCGGGAATTATGTGCGGCATGGCGGAACAGGAATATTGCGATAGCTGGAATTTACGGCAATTTCCTGTGGCTTCGGTATGCGAACATGACACAGCAAGTGCATTTGCTGCCTGCCCGTGTCCGGAGGATGGTGCGATCATCAGCTGCGGGACATGGTCATTGGTCGGCGTCGAGACGCAGCAGCCGGTGTATTGTGAAGAAGGGTTTCGATATAACATTGCCAACGAAGGCGGACCTGTCGGCCATCACCGGTTGATTCGCAATGTGATGGGCCTCTGGATTCTCCAACAACTGATACTGGAGATTCCGTATAAAACATACGATCAGATAGCAGAAGCTGTAGAGAACAGCAGCCCATTTCGGTTTTACATCGATGTGGATCATGAGGCCTATTTTTCACCGCTGCATATGCGGGAGAAAATCAGAACGGAGTGTCTGCGGCGCTATGGCTGCGCTCCAGAAACTGAGGGAGAATATGTGCGCTGTATTCTGGAAAGTCTAGCAATGAAATACCGGTGGGCAGTGGAAAAATTAGAGCGTGTTTCTGGAAAAAAGATTCATGAAATTTGGCTCATCGGTGGTGGTAGCCACAACCGTCAGTTGTGCCGGATGACAGCGGATATCAGCGGGCGCAGAGTACTTGCAGCGCTTCCGGAAGCCACGGCGGCCGGAAATGCGGTGATGCAGCTGGTTGCATCGGGTGAACTTGACAATATAGAACAGGGCCGTGCCCTGACAGCGGTATCTTTCCAACCGGACATTTATGAGCCGGGAAACAGCTGCTGTGGAGCGGCAGAATACTCTAGATATCTGTATTTGATGCATCTGGAAGAATCGTAATGAGAAAAAGAAGAGCAGTACAGCGGAATTAGGAAAATCGCGCCGATTACCGGAGAGCTTAACGGATTGTGGGAAGAGACGCACCGACCCAATGCGGATGTGATCTGATTGATGCTCATTTCGAATCAAAATTGTTCCGCAGATATGGCTGTCCAAGTAAAAAAGAATAGCATTCGGTTGAAATTAAAAGAGATATTGGAAATGAATTATTTGGTGCGACTAGCCGCATTCTGCGTGGATAGGCTAGTATATGTGCTTGCATAACGCCGGCATCTATGCCGAGGTATACCATTGCAAATAGTTTTGAGCGCATATTATCCGGGCTTGTAATGAACCAAACTCAACTGTGTGCAATTTGAGGATCCAAAGATGAGGGCGCATCTTCCCAACCTCGTCGAACTCCATCAGTTTGGCAAGACAGAGTATGCCAGCAACGCAGTGACCTATTTAACCTCAGATGGGGCGGAATGGGCCAACGGGACCTAATATTGATAACGATCGTCTAGAAAGGAAGGCAAAAAGAATGGAGAAAGCTTGGATGGATGGCCTGGGCCATGTGGGGATCCCTGTCACATCGTTGGAACGGAGTAAAGCGTTCTATGCACAGCTTGGTTTTCGACCAGTATTTGAGGGCATGGTCAACGGCAACCGAGTGGCCATGATGGAGCAAAAAGACGTGATTTTTGAACTGTACCAACTGTCGGATAGCACTTTAGTGGCGAATTGTGCTGGTAGCATTGACCATTTGGCGCTGGCAGTCCATGACATCGATCAGGCTTTTGCGGATATATCCGCTATGGGCATGACCATTACAGAGGGAATTTGCAAAATCCCTGCCTGGGAAAACGGAACAAAATACTTTATTGTACGGGGGCCCGACGGTGAGCGGATTGAATTTGCTCAGGTACTATAGGTGTTCTTGATAGAGACTTATGCAAAATGTGATAAAAGGCGACAATAGCGCTTTGGAGGAAGAACTATGAAATCCGTAAAGAATAAGCAGATTCTGGTTGGTGCAGATATTGCAGGCTTTGCTCTGAAGGAGGCAGTGTGCGATCATCTGCGTAAAAAAGGTTGGGAAATTACAGATGTTGGCGCACGTACACCCGATAAGAATGAGGATATGTTTCATCGCATGGCCATCCGGGCAGCATCCATGGTGGCAGAAGGGGAGTTTGACCGGGCTATGCTGTTCTGTGGAACAGGTATGGGTGTGCATATTGCAGCAAGTAAAGTTCCTGGGATCCATTCTGCAGTTGTAGAGAGTGTGCCTGCTGCTTTGCGTGCAGTTACTGGAAATGGTGTTAATGTCATGTGCATGGGCGGACATTACGTGGCGTTCCAGATGGGTATTGAAATTGCAGAGGCATTTTTGAACAACGATCTGGGTTCAGGCTATGAGTGGTGGCCCAATTTTTATGAGTTCCACAAACTAGCCATTGATGAAATGAATGCCTTTAACTATGAAGAGTATAAGGCAAATGGATTCCAGTTTAAAAAATTGGGTGATGTGGAATTACCCTATGATTTTATCAATAGCAAAGATCAAAATTCCATCTAATCGCAATCTTTTTACTTGTGCTTAGTGCCTTCGTCTTTAGGCCTTTTATGTGCGATTTTATAATGAAACATTGCTCTGCAAGGAGTACAGAACCCAGGATACACCCTTGCAAATTACAGACAAGGAATCTTATAAGCAGATTTATGGTTATTCGAAAGATACCATTGGCATGAAAAAATTGAACAGTTATTAAAAATTTCTTACTAAATTTTACATAAATGGATATTTTATTACGTTAAACAAAATAAATAAATATAAAAGATGAACAATTAATTTAAATAATATTT